>Ga0209755_10001680_pt1 | contig 33416 bp, 20 predicted proteins | sample TergutCo191P1_FD_187301 | JGI IMG/M metagenome (GOLD analysis project Ga0209755, IMG submission 187301) | Cornitermes sp. P1 segment gut microbial communities from Petit-Saut dam, French Guiana - Co191P1 (SPAdes) (version 2) | ecosystem: Host-associated > Arthropoda: Insects > Digestive system... | reverse complement strand
CTTACCGCAAGCGAAGGCTACATAAGCGATTTCAATTTTCCCCGCAGTGTCATAGGCGCGGCCCTGTGGGCGGAAGATCCCCTGTACCGCATTTCCGCCCTTACGCAAGTGGTGGCGGTTCGTTAGGCGTTATGAGCACAGAAGCCGCTGACCGGCGGATACGGAGTTTTGTCCTCAGGGCCGGAAGAATGAGCCGTGCGCAAAAACGCTCCTACGAAACCCTGTTCCCCCTTTATGGGCTAAAAGGGGAGGGTGCCTCTTTTGACCCCGGGCAGTTCTTCGGCAATTCCGGTCCCGTTGTTGTTGAGATTGGCTTTGGCATGGGAACAGCGACCGCCGCCATTGCCGAACAAAACCCCGATATCAACTATGTGGGAATTGACGTACACCGTCCGGGCATAGGCCGCCTCCTTTGGGAAATTGAAAACCGGGATTTGAAAAACATCCGCGTCATTGAAGGGGACGCGGTAGAATTTCTTGGGAAAAAAGTAAAAGACGCCAGTATTTCCGCCTTCCACATTTTTTTCCCTGACCCCTGGCCCAAAAAGCGGCATCACAAACGGCGGCTGGTAACACGGCCCTTTACGGATTTGCTTGCCGCAAAACTCATTCCCGGCGGCTACATTTACATGGTAAGCGACTGGGCCGATTACGGGGACTGGGCCCTTGCGGAACTTTCCGCTACCTCAGGCCTCCGGAACAAATACAGCGCCTTTGCCGAAAGCCAGGACTGGAGGCCACAAACCGAATTTGAGCGGAAGGGAATAAAAAAGAACCATGAAATGCGGGAACTCTTTTTTTTGAGGAGCATTACGTGAAAGACAACAGCGAACGAATTGAAGTCTTGTACCGGCTCATACAGGGGTATCAGGACGCATATTACGCGGGTGAAGCGGAAATATCTGACGCGGAATTCGATCTTCTGTGGGATGAACTAAAGAGCCTTGACCCGGAACATCCTGTTTTAAAAAAAGTGGGACGCGACAGCGTTGACGGCTTTCCCAAAGTAAAACACCTTATCCCCATGGGAAGCCAGGAAAAAGCCGCCAACCCGGATGAGTTCCGCTCCTGGGCAAAAAAGATAAATCCCGCTTCCTTTGTTGTGCAGTACAAGCTGGACGGTGCAAGCCTGGAACTCCAGTACGAAAAAGGGAAACTGAAAATGGCGGTGACCCGGGGAGACGGAATTATCGGAGACGAAATAACACGTAACGCCCTGTTCATGGCCGGTGTAGTGCCTGAAATTTCCAAAACATTTTCCGGCGGCGTGCGGGGCGAGGTTGTTATGTCCCACGAAGTCTGGCGTGAAAAATATTCCACAAAGGCAAACTGCCGGAACGCCGCCAACGGCATTATGCGCCGTAAAGACGGCGCTGGCTGCGAAGACCTCAACTTTGTAAGCTATGATGTTGCATCTAACGGAAACGACGCTTTCTTTAAAACCGAAATGGAAAAAATCACCTGGCTGAAAAAACAGGGCTTTACCGTTACGACAGTGCGGGAGTTTTCCGACCCCGAAGACATTATCGCCTACCGCGCCGAAACCGCGGAAAAGCGCAAAACAATGGGTTTTGACATTGACGGCCTTGTCGTAAAGGACATTCACACGGACATGACTGACCTGCGCCGCCCCAAACCGGAACGGCAAATCGCATTCAAGTTTGATTTGGAAATCGCCTACAGCATACTCCGGGAAGTCCAGTGGAGCGAGTCAGGCGCAACGTACACGCCCATCGGCATCGTTGACCCCGTGCGCATCGCGGGGACTACGGTACAGCGGGCCAACCTTAACAACCCTGACATGATCCGTTCCCTGGGCCTTAAAATCGGCTCGGCGGTTATTGTGGTAAAGCGGGGCGAAATTATCCCGAAGATCGAAGGTCTTGCGCCTGACGGAGCTGCGGCGGAAGATGCTGAAAAAAGCGAAATCGTTTTTCCCGTAAACTGCGAGGCCTGCGCCAGCGCTTTGGAGGACGGGGGTACAAGGCTTTACTGCCCCAACCCTGCCTGTCCCAAGAAACTCCACCACCGCCTTGAAAAATGGGTGTCCGTGCTTGACATACGGGAACTGGGGGAAAAACTTCTCAAACAGCTTTTTGATGCCGGCCGCGTACGCAGCATCCCCGATCTTTACACGCTTGCCGAAGGTGAACTTGCCGAGTTTGAGCGCATGGGGGAACTTTCCGCGGCCAAAGTGGTGCGGCACATTCAGAGCAAGCGCGAACTTTCTCTTTCGGTATTTGTGGCGGGTTTTGACCTTGAAGGGGTAGGGGAGCTCCTCATGGAAAAGGCGGTCTCGGCAGGCTATGACACCCTGGAAAAACTCCGCTGTGCCAGCGCCGAAGACCTCTCCGCCGTCCACGGCATAGGTGAGATCACCGCCCGGGCCATTGCCCAGGGCCTTGTGGAGTGCAGCGCGGAAATGGAACAGGTGCTTGCCTCAGGGATTATTTCCATCGCGCCCCCGCCGGATGCGGAAGACGTTCCCTTCAAGGGCCTTTCGTTCTGCTTTACCGGGGAACTTAAAAAAATGAAGCGGAACCAGGCGGAGGAAAAAGTTAAGGCCCTGGGCGGCCTTGCAAAGTCAAGCGTGGTAAAAGACCTCTCATACCTTGTTACCAATGACCCCAAATCCGGCTCGTCCAAGAACAAAAAGGCCCTGGAGTTCGGCGTAAAAATCATTGATGAAGAAGCGTTTTTGGCCCTGCTTGGGGACCCGTCAGGGCTCCTTTCCGCCGGGGGAAAGAAGCTGAAGCAGCAGGAACTGTTTTAAGCGGTTTTATCATGACAGCTTCACATTTTTGATGGCCTTGTCGAACTCCTGAATGAAAGCATAGAATTTCCACTGTCTTTAAGAACAGTTAGCCAGGGTACCAACGAAATTGTTGATATTACAATAAATCGAAATTAAAATATTATCGTTGTATAAAATTCCCAGCGTAAAATCTGCACGTCAAACGCATAAAGATCACAGTAGAAGAATTTTACCACGAACGCGCACCTCTGGTGCTGCCACAAACGTCACGAACCTGTAGTCAGAAAGCCCTCGCTTTCCACATTTAAAATACCAAGATTAGCAGGATTTGAAGATCTATAATCCCGTTCGTGGTGGTTCATGAGGTTCGTGGTTAAAAATTTCCTATTATCTTATTGTTCATGCGTTTGACTTGGTAAAATCTGGGGCTTATATTTGATACTCAAATATTATATAACATAAACAGATATATACGAGGTGGAGAGATATGCCAAAGAAGATCATTGCGTTTTTGGATGAACTTGACAAAGAAGAAGTCCTTGATTGTGCGAAAGAGCATAAGATAGGGGCTAAAATCATTTTTTGCGATACGTGTGAAGATTTTGAAAAAGCAGTAGAAAACAATCCAGAAGATATGATGGTATATTCAGGACGCTTATCTATAAATGGTCATCATATTGAGCTTCGACGGATTATAGATAATAATCCAAGTATACTGTTCAGGAAGTATGGTTTTAATTGCGAAGAATATATCCACAAAAAAGATTCATCAACAAAAGATTTTTATTCTGATGAATGTAGGAATATTATATCAAGGATGTATCATGCAGTAGACATTTTTAATGAATTTTATAATAACCTTAGACTGGAAACCAGAGATGGTTTTGTATGTTTAGCACCGGAAGAGAAAACACATGGAAAACATTTCTGTTCTACTCACGGAGATGAAGGCCCGCCACCTTCGGTAGATGAATTTTTTAATGAGAAATGGATCAAGGACACTATAGATTGGTACTACAAAAATTTATAATGGTGGATATACCTTTCTACCTTATGGAGATGTATACCAATAAGCCTTCCCCACAGGGGAAGGCGCTCCCCCTACGGAACCCGCGTAGACCCTATATCGCTCCAGGGCCCCATAACACCGGCCCTGTTCTGCCAGCACAGGGAGTAGTACACGATCTTTCCCCGGTCTTCCTCCCCAAAGGTAAGGATGTGGGGGCTGGACGTTGACACCACGGTATTGTGTAGGTCATTGTGGCTTTCGGGGGGCTTGTCAAGTATGGCCCAGCGGATAATGGCGTGGTAGCCGTCGGGCTTTCCCCTGCGTGTCGATCCCATAACCCTGTACTTAAAAACCACTTCCCGATGGTTTCGCAGGGGAGTTGTAACAGCCATGCACTCAGTTACCTCACCCTGCCGGCTGCGTTTCCTGCTGCGGTTGGGAAGCTTCATCTTATCCCGATCCAGATTCGTAACGGCCTTGTAATGCAGGAAATCCTGCACAAACTGGCGCAAGACCTTTTCCGAAATAGCGCGCTGCTCGTTCTTTGCCCGCGTCAACTGCTGGGGATGGGGCACAAGCGTGAGTTCGTACGCACTGTACCAGGCAGTATACGCATCATTGAGAGTGTTGAGTTCCTCCGCCGGGATATGCGTCCATTCGGGGGGCCGGCCTGTGCATTTTTCCGCAACATACCGGGTGATGTGCCTGAAAAAATTGTTGAATTCCGCGTCTGCAGCAGGGATGTAGTCTTTACCCATTTTTCTATACCTCATTCAATTTTGTACTTAATAACCGTATACACGGTTACTTTTTTGATCCGCTGACATGCGCCGCAAATCCTGAAACGATAGGCCAATGTCCGTTTACAGCAAACCAATATCCGTCTGCCGGAAATTAATAGTAGTTGGCAGCAAACCAATACCCGTCTGCCGGAAACTACTAATAATCTGCAGAAGACTAATATCCGTCCGCCGGAAACTACTGTTAGTTCTGCGGAAAACTAATATCTGTCTGCATCTGGCGGACATTAGCCTGTGCCGCTATTTCAAATTTAGGTTAATTCCCATTAATTTGCAAATAAAAACGAGTGAATTTTTGACCGCTATCTGTCTATTATTTTATACAGCAAATTTCGCCGCACGCCCGTTGATTTCCGATACTTATGTATGTTATACTCTGTCCCAATGCTTTAGGAGAAGTATGCACTGGTTCTATGGTTTAAAAATTAGAAAAAAGCTTTCACTGGCCTTTGGGGTTGTGATATTCATTTTGACTTTCATGTCATTTTTGGGTATATCTGTAGTAAATTCAACCGTTCAGCGGTATAATTCCCTCGTTTCCGCAACTCTTGCAAGGCTGCATCATATCAATGAGGCGAACGAAGCGTTCACCATGATTCGCCGCATAAATTCTTCGCTTATGATTACGCATCATGAAGAAGGCTTTTACAGCGTGATGGATCTTTCCACTGAGTTTTATGTGAGCAAGCGGAATTTTCTTGAAGCATTATCAGGTTACCGTCAGCTGGTGCTGGTTGATGAACGGCTGCGGGAAGAAGAACAGGAATTTCGCCTGTATGTTTTGTATACTATCGAAGCATATTATGAAGAATACGTAAAGCTGGCAGGCATAATTCTCGAGGCTGTTGAGAACCACAATAACGCGTTCATACGTGAGGCGTATTTGCATAGTCTTCCTCTTGCCATGTCCATTAACAGCAGACTGCGGATGTTAAAGGATCTTGTCTCTTTGCGGGCGGAGCGGGAGACAGCAGAGGTAACCCTTTACGCAGGACGCATAACAAACATAATAGCCGCCGCCGCTTTTGGATTGGTACTTCTTATGTTTCTGCTTTTGTTTTTTACAGCAAAAACCATACGAAATCCCATTGAAAAACTGCAGCACGCCACGGCCCAAATTGCCGGCGGGAACCTGCATTATCCCATTCGATCTTCTTCACAAGATGAAATAGGGGTGCTTTCCAATGATATCGCGGATATGGTTGATTCCATCTCTGAAATGAACAAAACGGTTACCATAATGGAACATTTGGATACCATGATCTGTGTTGTCGATAAAAACTTTGATATCGTTTACGCGAACAAAAGCATGACGCAGACGTACGGCTTTGATCCAAATCTTTCATCTGACAAAAAATGCTACAGGATACTGCTGAAAGGAGACAGACCCTGTGATTCTTGCTGCAGTTCGTTAACCGAGGCCGGCGGCACCCAATTAGCCATTTGTGATTGTAAGCCCGGATGCTTTTTTGACGAAAAGCTTGGCAGGTGGCTGGAAATGCGTCATGGAACCATACGCTGGATAGACGGTTCCCCCGCGTATTTTCACTGCCTTACGGATATCACTGAAAGGAAAAACAGCCAGGACAGGCAGGCGCAGTATGAAGAGCAGCTGCGGGAAGCTGCCAAGGCCGCGCAGGTTGCGTCCATTGCAAAGTCCTCGTTCATCGCCAATACAAGCCACGAGATACGAACGCCGATGAACAGCATCGTTGGTTATTCAGAGCTGGCTTTGGATGATAATATTTCCGGTAAAACCCGCGAGTATCTTACAAAAATACTTGATAATTCAAAACTGCTCCTGCAGATCATCAACAATATTCTGGATATTTCAAAAATTGAATCCGGAAAATTGGAACTGGAAAAAATTCCTTTTGACATGCACGAGATATTCACCCATGCCCATACAACCATTATGCCGCTTGCGCAGGAAAAAAATCTCATGCTGCATTTTTACGCGGAACCCATCGTTGACAAGATGCTTTTGGGGGATCCTACGCGGCTGACGCAGGTGCTTATAAACCTGCTTTCCAATGCCGTAAAGTTTACGCACTCCGGCATGATCAAGGTTTCCTCCGTTATAGAAGCCAATACGGAAGACAGTTATACCCTGGGTTTTGACATACGGGACAGCGGTATCGGCATGACAAAAGAGGAGATTGATAAAATCTTCCAGCCGTTTTCGCAGGCTGACGCCAGTTTCACACGCAAATACGGCGGCACAGGTCTTGGACTTCCCATCACCAAGCGGCTGGTGAACGCAATGGGAGGAGAACTGCATGTGGAAAGTGTGCCCAGAATAGGGAGCATGTTCAGCTTTTCCCTCACGTTCAAAACAATAGAGGTGCCGTCCAACAAAAGAGTCTTTAGCAAACCCATTGTGGGACAAATCCCAAAACCCCAGTTTGAAGGGGAAGTATTGATCTGCGAAGACAGTGTGATGAACCAGGGCGTTATATGTGAACATATAGAAAAAGTGGGCCTGCGTCCCACTGTGGCAAAAAACGGAAAAGAAGGAGTGGAAATAGTCAAAGAGCGGCTGAAAAACGGAGGGAAACCTTTTGGGTTAATTTTTATGGATATTCATATGCCGATAATGGATGGAATAGAAGCTGCCTCCATTATTGAAAAACTGAATACCGGAACGCCCATTGTCGCCATGACTGCAAACGTAATGATTAACGATCAGGAATCCTACAAGGCAAGCGGCATGAAAGAAACGGTCAGTAAGCCCTTCACCTCTCAGGTGCTGTGGCGTTGTCTGCTCAAATATTTTACACCCATATCATGGTTAAGCGGCGACAATTCCCGTATTATCGAGGAAGATGAAAAGTTTAAAATAAAACTCATGTCGCAGTTTATCACCAGTAACCGTGATATCTGCAATGAAATCCAGGCCGCCGTCTCCTCAGGTGATACCGCCCATGCGCACAGGCTTGCCCACAACTTAAAGAACCACGCTGGTATCATTGAACGACAGAAACTGCTGAGAATCGCCGCCGAGGTGGAACGGCAGCTTAAAAACGGGGATACGCCGGATAAAACAGAGATGGATGCTTTAAGGGCAGAACTTGACCTTGTTCTAGCGGAGCTCTTACCTATAGTAAACAGCGCAGAGGCGGTGCAGTCGTTATCCAACTTGCCCCCGCTTGACAAAGAGAACACCGCCATATTGATTAACGAACTGGAACCTTTGCTTGCGGACGGCAACATAAAGTACCTGGATTACGTGGATGCATTGCGCATGCTGCCGGGAAGCGAACAGCTTATTGTGCTTATGGAAAATATCAATACAGCAGAGGCCGCAGAGGAGCTTGCGGAAATGAAAAAGAAATGGACGTAACATTATTGGAGAACACAAAGAAAAATTCTATCCTCATTGTAGATGATGAAGCGCCGAATATCGCTGTCCTTAACCGTTTATTGGGCAGCGATTATACGATATACGCGGCGAAGGATGGACAGACCGCTTTGGAAATGGCAAAGAAACATCTGCCGGATATTATCCTGCTTGATATTATCATGCCCGAAATGAACGGCTATACCATGATTTCTCATCTTAAAGAGCAGAAAGAAACAAAGGATATTCCGGTAATATTTATAACAGGGCTTAACAGCAGCGAAGATGAGGAAAAAGGCCTGGGGCTTGATGCCGCCGATTATATATGCAAGCCGTTCACCAACTCGATAGTAAAACTCCGTGTCCGCAACCAAATTAAAATCGTCAATGCCATGCGCACAATAGAACGCCTGAGCAACACAGACTCGCTGACCGGAATAGCAAACCGGCGCAAGTTTAATGAACGCCTGCATTTGGAATGGAGCCGCGCCGCGCGGGAAAATATGGACTTGAGCCTTGTCATTGCGGATGTGGATCTCTTTAAGCGTTACAACGACACCCACGGTCATATCCAGGGTGATGCCGCGCTGCAAAGCGTTGCGCGTGTGATGGCCAAAGGCATAAAGCGCGGTGTAGATATGATTGCGCGCTGGGGCGGAGAGGAGTTTGCCATACTTTTGCCGCAAACCGATATCGAAGGTGCGCTCACTGTTGCCGAACATATACGTGCCAATGTGGCAAATGAACGTATCCCTTGTGAAGGCGGTGAACACTCTGTTACGTTAAGCTTTGGGGTAAGCTCCATTAAACCCTCTGCCGGCACCAGCATAGACGAGTTTATTGTAAGCGCCGACAAAGCGCTTTATATGGCAAAAGAGCAGGGGCGGAACAGGGTGTGCGCATATCCGGCGGGTTAGCCTTGACGCAGACCTCACACAAACGCTTGCTGACTCTGGCCTTCCCCTTGCTCCCCATTTGGATCAAATCCGCAAAGCGCTTTTCGATAAAGGAGCCGTCATAGTACGCTCTGATCCGGGGAGCGGCAAGTCCACCCTTTTACCCCTGTCCCTTCTTGACGAAACGGAAAACAGCAAAGGAAAAATCATTTTACTGGAACCGCGCAGGGCGGCGGCTTTGGGAATTGCCTTCAGGATGGCGGAACTGCTTGGAGAGAAAGCCGGGGAAAGGGCAGGGTACGCGGTGCGCATGGAGCGGAAGGTATCACCGCGCACCAGAATCGAAGTCCTTACCGAAGGGCTTTTTATAAGACGCCTCCAGGCCGACCCTTCGCTGGCCGAAGTCTCAACGGTTATCTTTGATGAGTTTCATGAACGCTCTGTCATGGCGGATTTGGCCCTGGCTTTTCTGCTTGATCTCAGGCGCATGGGCTCCCCGGTAAATATCCTCATCATGTCCGCCACAATGGAAGCCGGGGAAATAGCGGGCCACATAAACCGCGTTGAGGGCCGCTCGGGAGACAGGGAAGTCCCTGTGTTTGACATTCCCGGAAGGCGCTTCCCTGTGGAAACCAGCTACCGGCCTTTGCCCGGAAAAGCGCCGCTCGGCGCGGAAACCGGCGCAGCCCTTGCGAACATACTTTGGGAAGGGGAGGGGGACACGCTTGTTTTTCTTCCCGGCCGCCGGGAAATTGCCGACGCGGAAAAAACCCTTCGCTCGTGGGAAAGGGCAGGGGAGTTTGAGATACTCCCCCTCCACGGCGGTCTTCCCCTGTCCCGCCAGCGCGAGATAATTGCGCCCAATAACAGAGAACGGCAAAAAAGGCGGATCATCCTTTCGACTAACATCGCTGAATCGGCCCTGACCATTCCGGGTGTCACATTGGCAGTAGACTCCGGTTTTGTGCGCCTTCAGCGCTTTCATCTACCGACAGCCATGAACAGGCTTTCGCTGGAAGAAGCAAGCCTTAAGTCAGCGCAGCAGCGGGCGGGGAGGGCAGGCCGCCTTGGGCCCGGCCGCTGTATCAGGCTTTGGGATGAGTCTTCTCCGCGGCCTCCAACAGGCGACCCTGAAATACGCCGCATCGACCTTTGCGGTATTGCCCTTGAATGTCTTCTGTGGGGAATACGCAGTGCTGATGATCTTCCCTGGCTTGAGCCACCTCCCCAGGCCGCCTGGGAACGGGCCTTGGGGCTTTTGCGTGACCTGGGCGCTGTTGACGAAAACCTCTACCCGAACGCACTGGGAAAGGAAACCGTAAAGCTCGGCCTTGAGCCACGCCTTGGCGTACTCTGTCTGGCCGGCAGGAAAGCCGGCTTCCCGCTTCTGGCTTGCGCCGCAGCCGCGGCCCTTTCCGACAGGGACGGCTCGGCGATAAACGGCGACGGTGATTTCCGCAGCCGCCTGTCCATGCTCAGAAACGCGCGCGCGAACGCGAAAGGCCCGGCCCATCCCTGGGTAAAAAACGTAATGGAAACCGCAGACGATCTTCTCCGCCGCTTGCGCCTGACAGACAGCGCGGCGGACACATGCTGGAACCTGGAAGAAGAAAGTAATATTGGGGAACTTTTGGCGGCGGCTTTTCCTGACCGTATCGCTGCCCGCCAGGAAAGCGGCCGCTTCCGTTTTGTTTCCGGGCGGGAGGCCCGCATTGAAGGCCCGCTGGAAAACACTGACTGGCTTATCGCCGCGGAGGTTGATGCCGGGGAACGCTCCGCGTTTATCCGCCTTGCATCTCCCGTGTCCGAAGAAAGCGCCCTTGCCATTCTTGAAAAGCAAACCGTTTTGGAACTGCGGGTAGACTGGAAGGGCCTTGTTCCCCGGACTGTTGTAAGCCGCCGGGCCGGAAGGCTCTTTCTTGGGGAAAAGCGGCGCGCCAGTTCCCGCAAGGAGGCGGAGGATGCTTTCCCGCAGCTTTTGCTGGAACACGGCCTTGCCGTGCTTCCCTGGACAGACGAGAAAGGCGCGGCCCGGCGGCTTCTTCAGCGGATACGTTTTTTTGCCGCACATGATGCCGCGAACACTGACGACTGGGCCGACGAAGCCCTGATTCGGGAAGCGGGGGAGTGGCTTGTCCCTTTTTTTGCGGAAACAAAAACTCACATCGCATCCCCTGTTTTGACGCCTTCATCGCTGGTAAACGCGCTTAAAAACCGCTTTGGTTGGAATCGCATTCCCTTTTTGGATCAGGGCGTCCCTGACGTTTTTGTCCTGCCAAACGGCCGAATCAGGGCAATAAACTATAATTCCGGGGAACCTGTTATTTCTGTCCGTCTTCAGGACTGTTTTGGAATTTCCGCCCATCCAAAAATTATGGGCGCGCCTGTCATCTTTCATCTTCTTTCGCCAGCTGACCGTCCCGTGCAAATTACCTCGGACATTATTGGCTTCTGGTCAGGTTCCTATGCTGATGTCCGCAAGGACATGAAGGGCAGATATCCAAAACATTTCTGGCCTGAAAATCCCGGCAAGAACCTGTGAAGGGTATGGGAATTTGGTATCATTTTACTAAGCATAATGTAAGTTCTGTCTACCAATGTGATGTGTTATTTTTTTAATACACCTTAAAGTGATTTGTTGTTCATGAAAGTTCATCTTACAAATTATTCAGGCATTGGAAAGCCGGGTTATATTCAAATCACTTTTTAAACCTCACAAAGACGCAAAGGTTCGCGGAGCTCGCCAAGTTCTTATTCGCGCCCCCTGTTTTCCTTAATATTCTCTGTAATTACGATCTTATTAGTTGTGCTCCTTTGAATTCCTTTGCGCGCTTTGCGTATATTCGCGCCTTTGCGAGATATCTTCAAGAAATGCTTTGGAAAATGATTTCCATGGGTCGGTCATAGGACGCAGGCAACAAGGACAGGAACATAGCCGCCCTCCCCTCCCCTCACGCGGCGCGTGGCCTTACACAGACGGTTCGTTGCCTTACACAAACGGCGCGTGGCCCTAAACAATCGACTCGTGGCCTTAAACAAACAGCGTGTGGCCCTAAACAATCGGTTCGTTGCCTTACACAAGCAGCGCGTGGCCCTAAACAAACGACGCGTTGCCTTACACAAACGGCGTGTTGCTTTATACAAGCAGCACTTGGCCTGACAGAATCGATCGCTGCGCCTTATTTTACCGTGCTAAAATATTCCGTTTTCCAGGAAATTTACTGTCAGGTTTAGAACTTCCTCTTTATGGTGTATTTCCTTATGCCCATACGGCAGCACCCGCATATCTTTGGCGTCGGCGCTTGAGGCAGAACGCACATCTACCCTGCCGTCGCTTTCCCTTGACAAAAACAGTTTTCCAAACAGCGCATTATTTTTGCTTCCGGCGATTAGGCCTATCTCAATTGCTTTATTCGCAAGCAGATAATTGTTTTCGCGGGAAGGCTGTAAGGCATGTATGGGTTTGACTATACTCCGGTAAAAGGGAAGGTTCCCTGCAATTTTGGCGATATCACTGCCGCGGTGGGGCGTTGCGATAAAAACACACCGCTTGATATTTTCCGGTCCGTAATTGTTAATGTACGAACGGATTATCAAGCCTCCCATGCTGTGCCCGACAAAATTAACTGTTTTGAATGTTTTTACTGTGTCGTGAATCTGCGCGTGGAACGAATCAACGCAATCATCAAAAGACCGAAACGTCAGAGGAAGATTTACGGCAATGTTGTTTATCCCGCGCTTTTTTAATCCGGCGCTCAAAAAGTACATATCATTGTGCGACTTGTTAAAACCGTGGCACAAAATGGCAATTTTTTCGTTTAAATCGTCCATACTTCCCATCCTCACTGTATAATCTTTTGCCGTGCATGAGTCTAAATCAGCCTGGGCAGTGGCAAGGCGCGCCGGCCTTTTTAAGCGGCGCGCCGCAGGCCCTGCATGTTGCCGGCTGACTCTCTTCTTCCATCTGCCGCTGTTTTTCTGCGGCTATTCTCCGCTGTTCTGCCGCTTCTTTTGCCTTGCGCTCATCTTGCTTTCTTTTTTCCTCCGCTTCCCGCTTCTGCTTTGCCCTTGCTTCTTTTGCTTCAGCCTCTTCTCGTTCCCACTCCCTCGCTTTTTCCAGCTCCGCTCTTTTTTGCTGCTCAAGGTTATCTCCAATATCAATTATCGCCTTGAGTAACAGGCCCATTTTGTGCTCATCTTTTATTGTAGCATAACATTCGTCGCCTGGCCCAAGTATGCGGTGCTGCCCAAACACGTCGTTTTGCTGAATGAGCCAGCCATTATGCTTGGCAATGTCAGTCCACCACATCCCCGAATTAGATCTGCTTCCGGACCCAACAACATTGTATCCCATGCGGCTAAGGGTTTCTCGCGCTTGTGCCATGATCCCCCGGGCATTGCCCGCATTTCCCAATATAGACATAGCCTTTTTGCATAAATATAAATCTACAAAGCTTCCCATAGTTTTCCTCCTCACAAACAAAAATGATTTATGTCCTTACTTTCGTATGTTACTCAGTACGGCGTTTTATCAATGTTAAGTCCATGCGCCTGGCAGAATTTTTTAAGGCAGGCAAAGAAATTTCCCCTGGTCTCTCTTATTATTTTCAGGCGTTCATCCTTTTTTTTTGGATTGAAGTAATTAAAAAGATAGTTCAAGCCTTCCTCTATCCTGCCGGATACACTGTCATCGCTGCTGATAACTTCGGAGGCAGCCCACATTATCTTTTTGACCTTTTCCCTGATAAGCTTTTCCTCGTCATCTTTCGCATGGACTTCTTCTATATACCGCTTGAATACCTCGTGCAGTGTTTTGTTTAATTCCGCGTGTTTTTCGCTTGGCTTGTTGTGTTCGGAAAAAAACTGGAAAAGGTCTTTTTTGCGGTGCTCATGCATCTCTCCGGTCATACTGTCATAGGCGGAAATTCCGGCATAGGAAATGCGGTTTTCATTAAGGGTTTTTTCAAACATGTCCAGAATTTTTTTCCTGTCTGATGCGTTTTTATCTTCCGCCCTGCTTGCCACTATGTAAAGGGGATAGTCCGCGTTAAGGCCAAACATGCCTATTTTACGCAGAAAAGCTATGTCAGATTTTGGAATGGTTCCTGCGCCAATTTTGATCAGCCATATAAGGAATTTTGCTTCCTTTATGTACCGTCTGGCGTTTTCAAAGTCGCGCTCGGTGTTTCCTGACGCCGCGGCATCGTAGCCGGGCGTGTCAATAAGGCAAATATTTTTAAAATATTCGCCTTTCATGGGAGAAAGCACGGTTGTGTAAGATACCAGGCGGTTCAAGTCGAACGTGAAGGTTCTACTTACAAAATCGTGCTTAAGGCTCTTGTACGTTTCCGGGCTTATGTCAAAAACCCCGTCCTGAAACGAAATGCCTTTTATCCGGGATGTTTTGCCGCAGATAACGTAGCTTGGAATAACGGTAACGGGCGTAATCCCCTCGGCAAGCAGCCCTTCTTCGCTGCCAGAGTCAAGGAAACTGTTTATAAAGCAGGATTTGCCGCTGGAATAAGCGCCGCCAATTGCGCCGGTGTTTTTGCTGCTAAGCTCGGGGCATTGGGCGATAAGCTGCATTTCACGCAGAATGCTTTCCATTTCTTTCATGGTTTCCGCGTGGTTTACGCCCGGCACTTCATTGCAAAGACCTTTTTCAAAGTCATTTTCCAGCATGGCCTTGAACTCATCAAGGCAGCGGTCGTTGACAGGTTTTGCGTTAACCGCGTCGCTTACCAGATCAAGACCGCGAAATTTGTGTTCCGTTTCGTCGTTCATGATGTGCCTCCGCTCACGTAATACTTTCCAATGCGTTAATGCATTTTTCAAGCCTTGCCAGGGTTAGTTCCTTGTTTTCAATATCCCGCCCCAAAGTTTCAAGCTGTTCGCCAAATTGGGAAGAAATCCTTGCGGACATTTTTTCCTCCCGTGCCGATGCTTCCATTGCCGACAAAAATTCGTCCCGTTCCCTGTCAAAGGCTTTCCTGGTGCCTGAAAGATATTCGCCTACTTCTCCCATAAAGCTTTCAACCTCATTGCCAATGATGACCCCGCTGCAGGAACTGTGGAATACGCGCTCGTCCAAATCCAGTTCCGGCAGTTTCATATTGTTGACAACCCGCATCAGCATCGTTTTCAGCATGAACGGATCGATGTCGCTTTCACTGTCTCCGATTGCTTCATTAAGCGCCCTCATAACGTTGACCTGAACATCTTTCCGCCATTCGCGCTTTTTTTCTTCCACGGTCTCGACAAGCATTTCCCGTAAATCAGGGACAAGTTCATTCACCATTGACGATACGGCACCGGAGCGAAGACCGCGTTCCTTGACGGTGATGATCTCCGTATCGGGCAGAAATCCCATAGCCTGAAAGAAACCAAAACCAATTCGTGGTGCCGGCACTTCCTTTTCTTTGTCTACATCCGTCTCGTGTCCGGATATGCCGTCTTTGACCCTCCTGAAAAATGTCCTGCTTTTTTCGGCGATTGCCGAGCGGGTTTCGCTTGTAAAATCGTTCAGGCATTCTTCAAACGTGCTGTCAAGCGCTACTGTTGCCCTGGAAACAAGGTTTTCGATTTTTTGCTTTGTTTCTTTAAGCGAAGCCACATCGGTGTCCTTTAACATGACCTGCTTTCGCCTGACTGTTTCCGTCAATTCCCGCAAAAAATTGCCGATATTTGGCGCCTGGCCGTTTATGTAATCTTCCCGTTTCCCGGCTATATGGATGTCCTTGTTTTTCCTTGCAAGCTCGATTTCGGTTTTAACCTTGTTCACGCCGCTAAGCAGTTTAAGGTTTTCCTTTGCGCTGTTGTCGTTGTCAAAATAGTCGCGGTAATGTTTGCCAAACCGCTCCCACACGTAGGTTTTGCCGCTGTCCCAGGAAGCGCGCCTGTCGTAGTCAAGGAGCATGGACTCGCAGATTGCCGATGTTATTATAGCGCTTTCTTTGCCGCCCTTTATCAGCTTATCAAGCACCGGGGCGTCTTCGGGGTTTTTTTGCTTCATGCCGGATATAACGCTCTCTGTCAGCGAAAACAACTCTGAGCAAATCTTCCCGTGCGCCTTTATGAGGTTCCACCCTGTTTCCTTCCCTGGGCTGCCGAAAAATTCGCCATCGGCCTTTGACGCGACAAGATACACTCTCTGCGTGCCTTCTCTTATAAGGTTCGCAATAAGTGCAACTTCTGTACCCGACATAAACTGGCCCGCTATGTTTATAATAAAAACCACATCGCATTTATGCAGGTACTCTTTGGTACGCTGTTCGCGTGATTCCACGGGGTCGTCAAGGCCGGGTGTGTCCACAACGCAAATATCGCGCAGCGCTTCTGAATTAATTTGTATGTCCACGCTTTTTGTGAAGGGCATCATCCTGCCGTTTGCGCCGACATATTCTTCCAGCTTTCCAAACAGATCGTCCGGGGAGCTTGCGCTTAACGACTGGGGTTTCCCGGGGAGAACCGTACCGGATTTGCTGATGCGTTCAAATTGATCATACGCGGCGGAATTGCTGTTATCCTGCATTTTCATGTCAGCCTGGAGTTTTACATCTTCCAAATCCAGACTGCCGCCCTGTTTTTTGGCGGCTTCCGCGAGTTCGGCTTTGACAGCATCGTACTTTTTCTTGTAGGCATCGTGTTTTTCCTTGATCTTTTCAATATCCGCCTCGCTGAAGTACTCCACTGTTGCCGAAAGGGACTCGCTGTAGGTCATAACCGAAAGAACCGCAGTTGTTGGCGTTGGGCCGGTTGGCAAAATATCTTTGCCTTCAAAAAAAATGGCGTTCAAAAGGGATGACTTGCCGGCCTTTACCTTGCCGATAATTCCAATGTTAAGCAGGCGGCTTTCATTTTCAAGCTCCGCAAAATACCTGCTCATCTCCTGTGCGGAAACTTCTATTCCGTACTCTTTGCGTAAAGTATCGGCTTCGCTTCCGATAACGTCGTCAAAATCGGTGGCCGCATCTTCCAGTTTAGAAAGCCGTTCAATGATTGTCTCTTTCATTTTTTCCCCCATGTTATGATTTCGCCGGCGGTGTTCTGCACATCGGCAAGAACGGTTTGGAGCTTTTGCAGCGCAGCTTCATTGTCCGCGGCGTTTTCGTTTTTCTGGGCCATCTGTGTGTTGATGGCTTCTATCTGGTTTGAAATGTGCGCCGCAATCTGCTCACTTGCGCCGTTGATCATCTTCTGTATATGATCCTGTATCTTCACGGGTATTTCATAGCGGATAGTGCTCAATATTTGGGGGAAAATCTCGTCTGTAAGTTTCGCGCGAATTTCGGCGTCTTTATTTTGCGGGCCGTTCATACCTTTGAAAAAACTGAAAATTAAGGGCAGCAGCATTGCGACAATACCGATTATGGGAACGGCAATGGAGACTGTGCTCGCAATCCCCAGTCCGAGTGCTGCCGTTCCTCCGCCCAACAGCGTCGTTTTCAGTATTGGATTCATTGGCTCGTCCGGGTTGGCAGAATCGTTTGTTAAAGCCATTTGCCCGGATGATTCCTGCGAATCGGTATCGAATTTGCTCTGGCTTCTGGACATCATATCGCCAAACGCCATGAGCGTACCCGATACTTTTGCGGACAGGTCTTGCAGGTAATTATCGCCAAAGTCAAGATTCTTCATGGTTATGTTCAAATCCTGCATGGACTTTGACAGATCAACTGTAATTTCCTGGTTGATACCTTCCAGCCTTTTGCGTACTGAAGCGTTCAGTGCGGATCTGACAATTTCGTCAACGCAGCGTTTCAGGGATTCCTGGTTTCCTGAACGCGCAATACCGGTTAGCTCATCAAGCGAATCTTTAAGCGCACTTTTTACATCGCCTACAATTTCGTTGATAAAATTTCCCGAATAGCGATCGCGCATTTCTTCAATATCCGAAGTCTCTTTTTTCCTGATCTTTTCCACGCTTCGCTTCAGTTCGTCCAGCACCGAGCGGAGTTTTTCGCCGTCAATTTTCGCGGTTTTTATCTGCAGATTGATATTTGCGATAATGTCGTTGCAGACATCCAGAAGCATTTCCCTGTAAAGGTTAAGGAACAGCGCATGCGCATCTATGCCCTTAAGGCAGTGCATAACTTCATCTGCGGACATTCCAAAATATGCGACTTTTGGCGCATTTTTAAATTTGGCATTAAGCTGGTTTTGGAAGTACGCAACAAGGTTATCCAGGGTATCCTTTGGGCAGTTGTCGGCTTTGCTCAAGAAGAAAGAGAATTCCCTTTTAAGGCCCTCAATTCCATGCAGTCTTCGCTCAAGCGACTTGGTAATGGTTCCGGCATTGGCGCTGGAAAGCGCGATGTAGTAGCAGCCGCGGGCAAGATATGCGTCAAGCGCATCGTTGTGCACATCGCGCGGCGAATTAAAGCCGGGCATGTCAACCAGCACCAGCGGCTCAAGCTGGCGCAGGTTTTCGTTGTTAAGGTAAACCTGGGCGTAAATGTAATCGGCGGCCTTTTCCGTCAGCGTTTTGATTTCGCTTATCTGGTAACGGTCGGTTTCTCCGCTGTCGCTTTCTCCGCTGGAGTTTCTCTTTACCGCCAGGATATAATTCTCCGGCGAGTAATGCAGTTCTGTGGCAAGGGATGTTTCCGGCGTTATGGCAACCGGCAGAATGTCTTCTCCCAGCAGATTGTTGATCAGGGTCGATTTCCCCGAACTGAACTCGCCCACAATCGGCACGACAAGCTGCTTTTCGCACGCGTCCTCCGCAATGGCGGCAATCTTTTCCAACGTTCCGCCTGAGATGGCGGCCTCATTTGCTTTTGCGGTTAATATCCCGCAATAATCTGCTACTTTTCTTCTCGCTTCGATCATGTCAATTCTCCCTGGTTTTTTGTGTATGTTCTGCGCTCAAGCGCATTGTTCTCTCAAGTCCCTTCATTTTATCATTCAGGTCTATCATAGAACGCTAGACCTGAAATAAATTTTTATTTTTGCAGTATTATGCCAAGCCCATAAAGCCCTGCAAAAAATTTTTGAGTATACTATATATTGTGGTAAAATTGAAATATACGAAAAAACTATGCTAAATATGGGGGGTGGGGTGGGGGTGGGGTAATTGTCTGCCTTTTTTCCATTACACCTGTAACACGGCTTTTTGGCAGGGGACTATTGGCGTTGAACAGGCGGCAATAACAAGGCATACAGAATAATACATTATTTCGGAAAAAACAGCAAGAATAAACGGGATTAACCACACGCCAATAGCGGCGTATGGCAGTTTTTGTTGGCCTTAAGTCTTGTTCTTCCTGAGCGCCAGATCAGATTCTTTCTGTTCAATGGATTCCTGAATGCCCGCTATGTCCGCAAGCAGCGCTTTAACGGCGGCGCTGTCTCTGGACAGGGTTTCTTCGCCGCGTTCGGTAAAGGTCTGGAAGGCTTCAGCACCCAGGCGGCCGATGAGTTTTTGGGCCTGGTTTTCGAGCTGTTTGATTTCCAGCATCAACACACCCCGTTCGCCAAGATCCTGGGCCTTGGCTCCGGCTTTGGCTGCCAGTTCTTTTGAGGCAGCTACGCCCTGATCCAGCACATCTTTCATTCGTTCACTAAAAGTCATAATGTTCTCCCTATTTTCGTTTTATTCCCAGGATGGTCAGATCATCGTACTGCTCATCCTCATTAATATGAGTATAATATATATACGCGGGATTGCCAGGGTTTTCCCGGGTAAAAGAACAATAGTGCCGGTACTGAAGGAAGTGTTCTTTCAGAAAATCGTCTATGGTCTTGTCTACCAGTACCCGGTTGTCCTCGCTTGCTTTGGGGTTTTTGTAACAGCGGAATATTTTTTCTACTGAGACCATTGCCTTAATCACTTCTTCCGCGTTCCCCTGGCAATTGGTAAAGTCAAAGCGCAGTTCCTTGTCCTCTCCTTCGGGGTTGTGCCATTTGTGCAGGGTGTATATCTGCCGGTTCATCACCGCGTTGATGATATCCTGTACCCGATCAGATCCCATTTCCTCGTCCGCCTGGCCTGCGGTATGGTTTTCGTGCGGGGTGCCGATCTCCCCTTCCTCGCAAATAATTTCCCCAAACTTGCTGTTGCGGAATTTCCGTTTGGCTTCTTCAATGCCGTCAGTGTAAAGCAAAAGTATGTCGCCGTGATCCAGTGTCATGGTCTGAACCCGGTAGCCGCCTTTGGATTCCACCAGGGAATTGGGGAGCACGCCTGTGGCCGGTGTCTCAGGGAGGGTAAGGGTTTTCAGGCGGCCCTCGGAGGCGTCAAAAAGGTGGATGATGTTGTCGCCGGCGTTGCAGAAACGCACCGTGCCGGTATGCGAATCATAAAGGCAGAGGGTGAAGGCGGCAAAGCGTCCCTTAAAGCCGAGGGTCTCTATAAAGTCATTGATCTGGTAGACCAGGTTTTCTACGCGCATGTTCTTTTCGGAGGGTGTCCACTGCTTGAAGTAATTGAGGAACATGGTGGCTACCTGAATCATGATGAGGGCCGCGGGGATTCCCTTGCCGGCTACGTCACACTTGATGATTGCGTAGTAACGGCCGTCCAAATCCTGGTAATCAAAGTAATCGCCTGATACGCCCTTTGCCCCCTCGTAGTAGCCGAAAAAGTCCAGATATTTTGTATCCTTGGAGCCGTAACTAAGTTTGTTTCCATCCCTGTCCAGTTCCAGGGGGATGAACTTTTTCTGAATCTCCTTGCCTATGGAAAGGTCTGAGGCGGCGGCGGCGGCTTTAACAAGGCCGTGCGTCATGTCATTGATGGTATCGCCAAGAATGGCAAGTTCGTCATTGGAGCGTATCCTGATGTCAACGCCGCTTAACGCGGCTTTGTCTTCGGTGTCGCGGATGATTTCAACATGCCTGACAAGCTGCTGTATGGGGCGGATGATCAACGTGGAAAGCAAAAGGGCACCAAGAGCGCCGATGATCTGCGCTATAAGGGCAACCAAAAGGATAACCCTGATAATGGCGTAGCGTCCTGCTTCAATCTCGTCCAGGATGGATGTTATGTCTACTTCCATGCGCACAAGTCCCCGGAAGTATACATCATCGGTGCCGTGGCGGAACATAATGGGTTTGAATAAAATATAGCGGTGATCCGGGGAGACAACAAAGTTATCCAGGGAAAAATACGGTTCGGAGCCGATGTTTCGGCTGATGATGGCAAGCCGCTCGCTTAGCCTTGTCTGCAATGCGAGGATCTGTGCCTGGATGTGATACAGGCGGCTTGTGCTTTCTTCATCGGTGTACAGCGCCAGTGCCAGCGCTTCGTTGGTCAGGATGGCGATGTTTTCAGAGAGGCCTCCTACTTCAAGGCGCGCCCTTTCGTTTAACTCCCCGGCTATCATTTGCAGACGGGGGGTAATAACATCGGTGATGCGCGAAACTCCGGGCTGGAAATACAGGGTATCAATTTTTTCCAGAATGTTCGGATCATTGGTGGCCCAGACTTGATCGTGAAAGATGCTTGTTTCCGGGTTATAGCCGGTGATGGTTATATGACGGGCTTCGGGGATGGCGTACATCTGCGCGGGGAGCAGACCCAGTTCCAGCACGCTCTGCAGGGGCAGATGCGCCCTTGCGCTGGTGGCGACGCCTTCGAGAAGTACCAGAGAGCGATCCCAAAGGCCCTGGATGAGTGTCTGCCTTTGGGTGCGGGTCATCATGACGTAAAGGGGAACTGAAACCATGATAACGACAGCAAAGACCAGCGTTATGGTGAAGGACGCGAGTTTCAGGCGCAGGCCTATCCCGCGCCGCTTAACTTTGATTATCCGTTTTTTCTTTTCCGAAATCATAAGATCTCCTGAAATAAGGGCGGCAGCGTCAAGGCGCAAGACTGCGCTTTCCGCGATGGTTTCCCCGATTCCCCTGACAGAAACAAACAGTGCCAGGGCGCAGAGGGCCAGTATGGCTATAAGAACAACATTAACGGTATCAACGCCCGAGGGACGTTCCCCGCTGATAATCCATGAGGGGCTCCAGGCGGCGGTGAAATTACCGAACTTCACCGTTCCGGTTTCGGTAATCGTAAGCAGGGGCGGGGTAAAGTAAATCCCGCGCTCCGGGTGTTCCACCCCTATCCGGTAAAGCCCCTCGTCCATGCCTTCGACAACGATTCCCCGGATTTCCCTGTCCGAGACAAGCGTAAAATCTCCCCACTCAAGGAAAAACTCCCTGTCAAAGGGGGGCAGGCCATCACGGTCAATAAAGACCCGGCCCGCGTTTCCGCCCCGGGAAAAGCCCCTGCCGCTGATGCTGATATTGTAAAAACCGTAAATATCCTTGACGGCATCCACTGCGCTTATAAAGGTGCTTGGTATGTACTTGTTCGTTCTGAAAACAATGCTTGAAGGGGAGCCGACATTGCCGGCAAGGTCAACGGCCCGCACCGTGAAGCGCCATACCCCGTCATCGTGGTTTGTGTGTGACACGGATGTCCGGCTTCCCTGTATGCGGGGAATACCGGCAGCGGCGGCGGGAAAGCGCTGCCACACGGCCGCGGTAAACGCTTCGTCATCCATGCCGGCAAAAGGGCCGGCAGCGCCCAGGTATTCAAGGTGCCAGGTATACCCGGCAATATCCTCTTCCTCTGGCAGATCCCAGCGCAGTTCAAAGCTGTTTGAAAGAAGGTAACCCTGAGCGTCAAGGTCGGGGGGAATGATTGCCACCGCCTGGGGAGGACTTGTATCCCGGAAATGCCGGATGCCGGAGACTTCCGACCAGTTGCCGGCAAAGTCATGCGCCATAACCGAAAAAAACCAGAGGCCGTCTTCCGCCGCGGCAAGTTCAAGAAAGGGCTCAGCGCCTGAGTTGTACATCATTACGGTTCTTTCAGGCCGCGCGTTTTCGTCCTGGCTCCATGACCAGGAAAAGCCCATAATGCCCGAAGGGTCATAGGGAATGCTCCAGGATACCTGCAAACGATCCGCGCGGCTTCGCTGTCCGGGGGTAAAGTTCCGCGCGGTAATCTGCGGCGGGTTTACGTTTGAATCCGGGGAGATAAGGTAAATCCGCGAGTTCCCCTGGGCGCTGCCCTGCCAAAAAATATAAAGGCCGTTTGAATCAACAACGGGCCTGGCAAACGTATCGCCTGCGCCCCTGGAAAGTTCTGTCTCTTCCCACCACTCCCCTGCCCGCCGGGCCATGAAAATACGGCTTGCGCCCCTGCGATTATCAAACCAGACTATTTTCGTCTGCCCCCTGTAATTTACGGCGATTGGGTTATTGCAGTGGGCTGTCACCGAGTTCACCCGTTCCGGCGGCCCGGTAATGCCGCCGCCGGGGCCAATGCGGGCCGCGAACACCTGGGGGCTGCCGCTGCGGTAGCGCCGTTCCCACACCAGAAAAAGCGAATCGCCCTGGGGGGAGATGTGGGGACGCTGGTTGTCAAATTCATCCGCAGGGGCCGCGGCGTTTATAAACGTATCCTGAAAGCCGGTCAAAAGGCGCGGGGGGCTCCAGGTACGCCCGCTGTCAGAGGAAAAGGTAATGAAAAGCTGGAAGAAGTTTATGCCGATGGCGCTGGCGGTAAACGACTGAAAGACCACGTACTCACGGCCCCACAAAGAGGCGTGGGAAGGAAGGAAGTTAAGCGGCATTCCCGCGGCGGTGACAAAGGGCCGGAAAGGCTCCCAAACGCGGCCGTCAACAGAGCGGGAGAAATAAATCGAAATGGAGTCCCCGCTTCCCCTGGTGACAAAAAGGAGGCTGCTGCCGTCAGATGCAACACTTATCCTGGGCGCAAGGGAACTTTCCGGGCCTGAGTCAAGGCGAAAGCGTTCAAATGTCCGTCCCATGTCTTCGGAGATAAGTATTTCTATCTCGGCGGCGGAAGCCGCGGCGGCAATGAGTATGCGATTCCTGTTGTCAATCGCCGCACTCAAAATGGAAGGCTCCGTGTCAGAGTAGCTATACGGCCCGCCGATTACCCCCCGGTTTTCCCAGGCCTCTCCCGGCATCTTTACCGCCAGCGCTATGTCGATACTGCCGTCTCCCGCCCCCCGTGTCGGTTCCTGCCAGAGCACTATGCCCACTTCGCCGTTGCCCGCCGTGACAGGGAAATTCCCCTGCGCCGGAGAAAAAATCAGAGGCTCCTCCCAGAAAAAATCCATCTGGGCGTGAAGGGCCGCAGAAGCGAAAAGCATAAACAACAGGATAAGATACCGAATCAGGGGTTCGTGGAGTTTGTGTGGTTCGTGGTTAAATCTCTTAAAAAATGTATTAAAAAATTTAATCATAAAAGCGCGTCGATCCTTCGCCGCAAATCCTGAATAAGGGTTGACCTTCGGCTTTCCGGGTCTTGCAGAAGCTGCTGCACTATGGCGTTGGCGCTCAGGTAATTGCCGCGCAAAAATTCCTGCAGGGCGATATTGTACTGGTTTTGGGCGTGACTGGAAAGGACAAATGTCCCTGTGCCGGTCATGAGGATTTGGAGCTGATCCATCAGGGTTTGCGCCTGGGTATTGTTCGCGTTGAGCCTGATGGCTTCTTCAAGCTGCGCCTCTGCGACGGCGAAAAAGACGGGATCCCTGTTGGCGACATGCGTTCCGGCGGTTTGGCTGAGCTCGGTGGAGCGGGCGATGGCTGCGGGATCTGGCGGGGGCTGGCGGAAACCCATGTCAATTTCCGCGCGGGCAAGTATGGCCTGTATGCCGGGAAACTGGGGGTTAATTTCCGCGAGGTCCTGCAAGTCCGCAAAGGCTTCAATGTTTCTTGCCCTGGAACCGGCCACGGCCTGGTTAAGCCGCTGCTGGAAACTGGCGTTAAACGCCGCCGTATCCGTCTGGCGCTCTATCCGCAATTCCAGCATCCGGGCGCTGTGGTTCATGGGGAAGATAAGCCGCACTTCTCTTGTTTTTTCACGCGCCTCGTTGAACATGGCGATTCCTTCCTGCCGCCGCCCTGCGTTAAGGAGCCTTGTCCCCTCATTGTAAATGCGGTTCGCGTTGGACAGAAGCTGGCTCATCTCGGCAAAGAGCGGGGCGGTGGGCGAAATGTTCCGCGCGAAATCAAGCGCCAGCGCGCCCCGCACAAGGCGCAGCCAGTGTTCCACTTCCGGCTGTTCGGTGACATTCGTCACGCGCCAGCGGTTTTGGGCGCGGATGAGAAGGCCCTCGGCCTGTTCCATATTCCCGGCGAAATAGCTGTTTCGGGCGGAGGTTAAGAAGTCGCGGACATCGCGGACAACACTTTCATTTTCCGCCCTGACGATCTCCGTCCCGAAATTGACAACATTGGTGTCCCGGAATGTTCTAAGGCTTGGTGATTCCTGAATCGCCAGGGAAGCATCGTACTGCTCGATTGCCCGCAGAAGGCTGCCCCGCGCGCTGTCAAAGTCGTTACGTGCAAGAGCGGTCTGGGCGGCCTGGAAAAGCCGGTCGGCATCCACCCGCAGGGCGTTGGCGCGTTCTGTCAGGGTGCGGGCGGAAGCGATGGCCGCCGCGCCCCGGTTTTGCACGCTCAAAAGCCGCGCAAGGTAGTCCCCGGCGGAAGTATGCAGGGCGGTCATCTGCGGGGCGGCAAGGGTGCTCTGGTCTTCTTCAGCGTACTGCGCAAGGATATCCCTGGCGATGGCTATACCCGCTTCAAGGCCGGCACTCATCCGGTTTAAGAGTTCCATCCCCTCGGACGGGCGGCGCACAAGGATACCCAAGTCCCCGTCACTTCCCTGAATCAGCGCGTTCCCTTCGTTAAAAAGCCTTTCCTGCTCCGTAACCCGCCTTGCCAAATCCCCGTTCGCGATGCTGTACATTCTGACAGCGGAATTAAACTCCCGCATGGCGATATTGCCGGAAATCCCGCGGATAATATCCCCGGCAGCGTCAAGGAACGCGCGGGGGCTGCCGGGCACACTGCCGGGGGCTGCCTCATACGAATCGGCCCTTTCCAGCGCGGTCTGGATTCCGGCATACAGCGGATGCAATTCGCCCAGCATTGCCTGCAAAGAGCCGCGCATATCCTTTTCCATGGCAATGGCCTGGTGCGCGTCAAGCGTGCCCGCCTGCCAGTGCGTCAGCGCCATGAAAGCGCTGTCCTGGAGACCTGAGTTCTCAAGGCCAACAGCCGCCGCCTGGGCAAGAAAAAACAGGGAGTGCTCCATGCTCTGCAGCCTGAGATAATCAGCCGCCATTCCCGCCCTGAGCGCTTCGCCGTCAAGGGGGTAACGCTCAGAGCCGCCAAGGGCAACGAACGAATCCGTGCTTTGTATCATTTCCCTGGCAAGCGTGATATAGTGCGTTGTGTGTTCAAACGCGGCAAGGCCCTCTGCAAAATCAAGGGCCGCTATCGCCGTATAGCCCGCTTCGTACGAGCGGACGGCGATGTTTGACAGGGCGGCCTGTACCGGGTCAATCACCGTATGCCAAAACTGCTCCAGGGTTCCCGCCATTCCCTCCCGCTGACCCGCAGGCCCAGAGATAAGCCAGCCGGCAAAAGCGGGAAACGACCTATCCCCCTGAACATTGTGTTCACTCTGCAGCATGGCGAGCAGGGTATCATAGGATTCCCGTATGCGCAGAAAGTCCGATCTTAGAGCCGTAAGTTCCTGCATCATCGGCGACAGGCGCGCGTAAGCTGCCCATAGCTCCAGGGGATCGGGCAGCTGGGGAGCGTCCAGAGCCGCAAGGTTCCGGGCGGCGTGGGCAAAGGGGCCTGCAAGAGTGTTGAAATCCTGGATGTTCCTCTCCATATCAGAAAGCCCCCGGGACGCCATGTATTCGGCCTCCTGCCCGTAGCCGTAAGCGAAAAACCTGTCCTTAAAGAGAAGGAGGCCCGATTCATAAACAGCCAGCGCCCCCGGAAAATCCTGCTGCCTGAGGTATTCCCTGGCGGTCAGGAATATCTCCTGGAGGCGTTTTCTGCTGACATTGAATTCCGCTATGTAGTGAATCTGGTTCAGGAAATTCCAGACCGCGGGGTTGTCCGGCGATTCTATCGCCAGGAGCACCGTAGTAAACTCAAAGATTTTTTCGCTGTTTTCGGGGTCTGTTTCCAGGGTGTCAAGGAGAGCATTGATGATTTGATTGTACTGCTCCCGCAGCCGGATGATTCTCCGCAGGCGGCTTTGGCCATCGGTAAAGTACTGGGGATTTTCCCGCATGTAATGAGCCAGGAGCAGGATAGCCCCGTTGTAGTCCCTGTCGGCGATAAGGGTGTCGGCCCGGGACATAACGCCCCCTCCCCTGCCAAAAAGAGGGGATGTGACGGCAAAGAGGATACACACTGCGGTCAAAAACCTCATGCAGTCATTCCTGCGGACGGAAAAAATCATTGCCGATAATACCCGTTCATATTTTCTTCTATAATCATCTTTTTAATCACCTTATTATACTATACTACATTTTACGGTCGATGGAAACCGAAAATCTCCATAATTCGCGAAAAATAGAAAAAGCCCGCATTTCTGGATTTTTCCCTCAGGCCAACTATACTTTATGGTATCGATACAAAAAAAATAAGGAAACTGAGGTTTCTGTTTTCCATCTTTTTTTTCCTCTTTTTTGCCGATGGCACTGCGGCAGGGGACACCCACCGCCGTCATGGTTCTGTTTCCGACTACCTTAATTCCATCTTTGGCATAGATCCAAACGCGGGCCTTACTGCGTTTCCCATACTCCGGATACCAATGGGCGGCCGCTCTGAGGGCATGGCCGGGGCTTTTTCCGCCGTTGCCGATGATATTTCCTTTCTGGATCACAACCCCGCCGCTTCTTCCATGCTGGAAAGGAGTGAAATCGCCTTTTTCCACAACAACTGGATAGCGGACGCGAATATCGCGGCCCTGGCTTTTGCTTCCCGGCACAACGATTTGGGCTTTGCCGCGGGGGTAAAGTGGCTGTATGTTCCCTTCACCGAATACAATATGTTCGGCAGCCGCGTTTCCAAGGGCTATTATTCCGAAGGCGTGGCAACCCTGAACATTTCCTACAATCTTTTTCGCGGGCATTACTTTTCCGGGCTCTCTGTAGGCCTTAACCTGAAAGGGGCTTTCAGGATTGTGCCTGATTTCAGCGATGCCGATGACATGGGGAATAACCAGGGCGCGCTCATACATGGTTCCGGCCGGGAGCAGTCCACGATAGCGGGCATGGTTGACATAGGCTTTCTTACCCGCTTTAACTTCCTGAAATTCTACAGTTCCCGCGAAAGGAACGCTTCCGCCGCCCTGGTTTTCCGCAACCTGGGCCCCCCGGCAATGGGCGAGCCCCTGCCCTCCGCGCTGACAGCCGGCCTTTCCTACAGGCCTCTGCGCCCCGTGCTTTTTTCGTTTGACGTTACCATTCCCATGAATTTCGTGGACATATCCCTTTCCGAAAGGCCCTACTGGGCTTTTGGCATTGCCGGGGAAGTGACGAGTTTTCTTTCCATGAGGGCAGGACTTCAGGGCCGGGCGGGAAACGCGCGCATTACCGTGGGAAGCGGCATACACCTCCAGCGAATATCCCTGGAAATAAATTATACCCTTGACCTCGCAACACAAATCCAGCCCATGAACAGGATAAGTCTGGGCGTACGCCTTAACCTTGGGGATCAGGGCAGAGGTGCCAGGGCCAGAAAAGTGGAAGAACTGTACCTTTCCGGCCTTGAAGCCTATTCCCGCTCAGATTTTGACAGTGCCCGAAGCTACTGGGAACAAGCGCTTGAGAAAGACCCGCGCTTTGATCCGGCCAGGGAGGGTTTGCGCGTGCTGGAGAGAACGCTGGAAGTGGAAGAACGCATCAGGGAGATGCAGCAATTGCTGTTCTGATAGTTCGCGGTGCTGCCGCAAACATCAGCGGATAAACAGCCAGAGGATAACCTGGAAAAAACCAATCAGCGCGCCCAGGACTCCGCCAAAGAAATTAATCCATTTTAACTGCCCTGCCATGACGTCAAGGATTATTTTTTCCACCCTGATCATGTCAAGGGAATTGATGCGATCTGAAACAAGGGCTTTCACGTTAAGCGAAGCAAGGGCGTTTTCTATGTTTTCATCCAGCGTGTCCGCGGCCTTTCCGGTCAAAAAAGAATCGACTTTGCATTTTTTTGTTTCCGACAGGGAAAGGAATTCTTTCAGGGTAATGCCCGGATACCTTTCAAGAATGTTTTCAAGCGCGCGCCGGTACAATGACGGCTCTCCCCTGGCGTGATTTTTCATTTCACGAACAAGGCCGCCTTTTATCATGTCCCGCGCGGCAGGGATGAACATCGCGCTGACATCCCGCACTCGGGACTTCAGCCAGGATGAAAAATTCTCATCGCCATTTCCGCCGGAAGCGGGCATCCTTTTTTCCGCCCATACCCTGATGACTTCTTCCAGAAATGAATTGAAAACTTCGGATTTGACAAAGTCGGAAAAAAGCTCTGCAAGGCGAAACTCGTCTTTGTCTTCTCCTTCCAGCCAGGAGGAAACAGGGCGCTGTAGCACATGAGTTGTGTAAGAGCCTATGGCAGTTCCAATGTTTTCACGGACTTCGGTTCTGGCAAGGCGTTCCCGCACAACCCCGGCGGTAAGGAGTTCCCGTTCCACCATGTCCCCTATGCTTTCCGCCAGTTTTACGCGTTCCCTGGGGAGTATGCCGGGTGTAAACGGGAGACGAAAGCCAAAGAGCCGTATTTCCCGCAAAGGGCGGAACAGCATCTTTATGGCCACAAGATTTGTCACATAGCCGATAATCGCCCCCACAAGCGGGGGAAGTATCCAGAATAAATGAACGCTCATGGAAGCATGAATCTTGACGCGGTGTTTGCGCGTGATTCCCTGTCAAAGATTTCCACTGTCGCTTCCTGAAGCCAGCCGCGGGAAGGGGACGGCTCGTAATTTTCTTCCGCCAGCACCCATGACTGGGAATTTCCCTGCAGAACAATCTGCCGCCTTTCAATTATTCGCAGCACAGTCCCCCGCCTCAGATGTCCATGCGATACCCCCGCGGGGCCAGGTTCGCTTAACAGGTGCGTAAACGAAACATTCACCACCCCGTAACCGATGTGCTGCCTTGCCAGGGGATGAGTCGGAGGAGGCGTAACCGGAAGTTCCTGCGAAGACCGATTACAGCCTGTAAAAAGGAAAAGAACCAGAATCATCAAAAGGGAAAAGGCTTGACTATATCTAACTAAAAAACCTACTCTCATTCTATGGCAATTATAAAAAAAATCGGCATTTTAGTCATCCTCTGTTTCATCTTTTTTTCCTCTCCCGCAGAGGCTGAAACCCCTTTGCCCGGGCGCTATAGTTTTTCACTTTCACCGCTTTTTGGCATGCTCCACGGACAGGCACGGGAAATTGTGTACAGAGACCGCAGCAGCAATCAGTATTTGAGCGAACTCCTTTGGGACGTAAAGCCTTTGATTTATGTCGGCCTTGCCGCGGACTTCGGTCCCCGCGATCCCTTTGAGAGCCACGGCTTTATCGCGGCCGCTTCGATACGCTTTGGCCTTCCTTTCAGAAGCGGGAACCACGAGAACCGTGATTGGCTGAATCCCAACGAAACCTGGCTCACACATTTTTCCCGGCACGACGTTTATATCCAGAACGCCATTCTCCTGGATATCTCCGCCGGTTATTCCTGGCGCCTGACACATTCCCTTGCCCTGCGCGCTTTTGCGGAATTCTCGTTTATGCATTTTTCCTGGTCAGGCGAAAACGGTTTTATTCAATATCCTGCCCCAAGATCTGATCGTGATTTCCCGCCCTGGAACAATAATCTTCCACGACGAAATCTTTACGGCATGGTTATACGCTACAGCCAGAACTGGTTTATTTTCGCGCCGGGCTTTTCACTTAAGTGGAGGCTTGAGCGCCGTCTTTCCCTGGAAGGCCGTTTCAGTTATACCCCTCTTATCCTCTGCAGCGCCAGAGACGATCATTTATTTTTTCTTGATGATCATGGCTGGGGCAGGAGAACTTTTTGGGATTATATGTCTTTCGGGCATTACATTAACGGGGGCGGCGGATTAATTCTTTCACCCCGCAATAACCTGGATATCACATTTTTTATTTTATACAGACACATCACCGGGACACGGGGAATAACGTATTTGCAGGACAACCATCTTGGCCAAACCAGCCGGACATCAACCGGTGCCGGCGCGGGATTTTCCGCTCTGGATATCTCCCTTGCCGCAAGGATACGCCTTTCAGGGCAAAACTAAAGCAGCAATACCCTGGGGAAAAGGAAATGCAATACCGCCGCGGCCAGGGCAGCCATGCCAATGATCTTTTTGTTGGCTATCAACAAGCGGTCTACTTTTTCCGTGCTGTCCGAAGTTTCAAGGGATGTACGCTTGCGGTAATACTCAAAGATGAGGATGAAGCCCGCAAGGAAACCTGTCAGCGCGGGGAAAAGATCCCCGATGACAGGCACATCCCCTTCTACAGAGGAAAGGATCTTCATGAGGGCGGTGAGTACTGAAAGAATACCCACCACGAGCATGAAGGTTTCATCTTTAAAAGAAAGTCCGCTTTTGAAGACCAAAGGCTCATGATCTTCCTTGTCTCCGGTGACAAGGATATATCCGGCCAAAGCGTTCATAACGATTGACATAAAATAAAACTGCAGCATCCCAAAAACCCCTCCTTTTTTATTTTAACACTTTTTCGAAATTAAGCAACGGTCAACTCCCGGCCCGTATAAACGCATCCCTGTGCGTTGTGCTTCTGAAGCGCTGCAAAAGCGCGCCGCTTTCGCCAAGGTTCAGGGGGCCTATGAGAACCTGGTACACCGTGCCATGCTCGGGGTTTTCGCCCCTCATGACCACGACTTCCCGGGTAAGGCTGGAGTCAATTCTGTCAAGTCTTAGCAATTCGTACTGCACCGCTTCCACATTGCTGTAAGCCGCGATTTGCAGATAGTATTTCCCTGCCTGGAGTCTTGAGATCATGGACACCGGGAAAGTCAAAGGCGGGGCAAAGGCGTGCGGGAACACTCCGGCATCTCCTGCCGGGTCTATAAGCATGGCTGTATCGATACCGGCCTCAAGGAGCGGGTCATGCAGAACGGGCGCTATACCGGCTATGATATAGTCCGGGTCAGGGGCAAAGGCTTCTTCGACAGGGGGACGGGCCTCGGCGGGAACCAGGGCAAGAAGATAGTCTTCCGCCGCAAACGGTGCGTCCAGGTTTTCCTGTTCCTCAGCCACTGTGTCGGGGGCAAAGAAATCTTCAACAACCTCAAAATGATATTCCGGGAAGTGATCGTGCATCAAAGCAATGGCATCCTCCAGAAAGTCCCCTTCGGCTTCAACGGGAACTTCTTCCATTATGTCCGCTAGTATATCTGCCTCAGCCAAATCCGCCTCCGCGATAAGTTCCTCCATCACCAAAGGCTCCTCCGTCTGATAAACTTCTTCGCCCAGGAATCCATGCAGGAATGTAAAGGCGTCAACAGAAGGTTCTACAGGATCTGCAATGGCAGCAGGTTCGGCGGCAGCGCCGGGGAGATTAATAATTTCATCGCCGGCTCTTCCCGCGGGGAGATCAAAGAAATCGAAAGCGCTGGCACCGGGATCAAGATTCCGTCCTCTCCCCTCCCCTCTGCCTCCTCGGCCGCCTTCACCGCCGCCGCCCCGCCTTTGGCCAAAGCGGGAAAACGCCACAGATTCCGCGGGCTGGGACATGCGAATCCGTCCCAATGTGCGGCCTTGAAGCCCAATGGCGTCAGCTGCGTCCCTGGAAAGCATCGCCAAAAGCCCGGGGGCTGTTTCAAGGGCGGAAGAGGTAACAACGCGGGTTGTTTGTCCATTTGCAAGATTGGTAACATACACCACGGTATTCAGCGGGAAGGAATTGGTGGCTATATAAAGCCCGCTTCCGGGAAGATCCCCGCCTGCGGCAACGCCCGCAGCTCCTTCCCAAATGGAGCTGCCAACAAGGGCAAAAAGCGAAATAACCGTACAGAAAAACAAGCCTGCCTTTTTTATACCAATCTTTGTCATATCTTACCTGTCCTTTATCTGGGAAATTATAACCCGCCCTACGCTTTGGGCAAGCTGAAACTCTTCGCTGTCATTTCTTCCGGTGCCGGCGGGAAAGTTCTGCTCATGAATCCTCTGGCGGGAATTGGAATCGTAAACCCTCAAAACTATCCCGGTAGGAAGCGCCCTGCCCCTATGGATATTGTATTCGATGAAACCCAGAACAAGATAATCCGCACCTCCCGCTACAGCTTCGTTAAGGCTTTTTTCCATAATCTGCCTGTCGAATTCCATCCGCGCGATGGGGCTTGAGGTAACAATATAGCCGGCGTCAAAAAATACCGACATCAGTCCGCTCTCCCAAAGTCTGGAATACTGGCCGCTTGAAGCGGTCTCGGTAAGGCCGGTTTCCACAAGCTGAAAACTTATCATCGAGGCCGAAACGGGAAAAGCCAAAATCACCAGCAGTATTGCCATACTTCCAAGGCGCTTGTATGTCATAGTCATAGAGTCCTCCTCTATCACTATCGGCAGAAACAATTTACATCTGAACAGGAATTTAGTGCATTCTTGGCCGGTTTTCGTGAAATTCTTTGTCCTTGTTTTCCCATCAGGAACGTATCCGTCAAATCTTAGCAGTGAAGATATTCCAGGGGAGAAGTTTCTCCCAGTCACTTGTCGAGACAGCAAGCGGGCACCGTTCAAAAAGCTCACGTAAATAGAGAAGCGGTTGGACGCCGTTTTG
>Ga0209755_10001679_pt1 | contig 33443 bp, 27 predicted proteins | sample TergutCo191P1_FD_187301 | JGI IMG/M metagenome (GOLD analysis project Ga0209755, IMG submission 187301) | Cornitermes sp. P1 segment gut microbial communities from Petit-Saut dam, French Guiana - Co191P1 (SPAdes) (version 2) | ecosystem: Host-associated > Arthropoda: Insects > Digestive system... | reverse complement strand
TATGGAGGCGGCTTTGCGAACGTTTATGTCGGTTGTGTCGTTAAATGAAACAGCGGTGCCCGGAGTAATTACTCTGCCGGTTATGTTTTCATAAAGATTTACGGTTAGGGCAGCAAATTTGGCCCTGGTTATTGGGTGGGTATAGTTTGCCTGCAAAGTATTGTAATTGCAAGGATAATCGTAATAAATTGCGCTGGTTTTCTCATTTCTTAGCCTCATTTCTTCAAGTTAGCTTTGGCCTGTGCCATTAATGCATTATAATAAAACCTAACGCAAGCGTCAAACAAAAAGGTCGAGTACAAGCTGTGTTTTATTTGTACCATAGTTGCCAACAATGATGTATAATATTAGCAGATATAAACTTTAAAAGTGCAAGGTGCGCGTTGTAAGGCAGAATCCCTGCTTAAATCGAAAGGAGTCATATCTATGGCAAACAAAATTACCGCAAATATCGTAAACGTAGGCGAAGTTAAAGTTACAAACGGTACCATGTTATTGGAGCTATGCAAGCAATATCCGCAAACGTGCAAACGCCCAATTTTAGTGGCAAAGGTGGATAACGAATTAACGGACCTATCCCGACCACTATTATACGACTCCACAGTGGAGTTTTTAGATATAACCGACGCCAATGGTTTCCGCGCGTACCAGCGCGGGGTAAGCTTTATGATGGTGTATGCTGTCAAAGCAATTTTGGGTAAAAAAACGCGGGTTGTAATTGCTCATTCCATTAACAAAAATTATTATTGCGAACTGCCAGATATTAAAACACCAATTACCGAGGCATTGTTGCAAGAAATAGAGCAATTTATGAAAGACACCGTCGCAAAACACATGCCGATAGAGCCGGTGCAGCTGCCGCGGAAATCTGCAATGAAAATTACAGAAGACTTGGGGCTTTACGACAAAGTCAGCTTGTTAAAATATCAGCACAGCCACACAGTTCATTTTTATAAATTAAACTGGCTTTATAATTGTTTCCATGGCGAAATACCGCCGCATACAGGGCTGCTTGATAATTTTAAACTGTCGTTGCGTGGCAATGGTTTTATGCTGCAATTCCCCAATGCCGCACAAAATTACGAGCTTGAAGAACTGGCATTGGAAAGCCGCATTAGCGAAGTTTTTACCGAGAATAAGCAATGGGTACGTATTATGAAAACGGACACTGTGGGCGCACTCAACGACAAGTTGTGCCAGGATGGCAGTGACGAAATTATACGCGTGGCGGAAGCCCTGCACGAAAAAAAGGTCGCGATAATTGCAGACCAAATTGTTAACGAAAATAAGTCCATCGTGTTAATTGCCGGGCCAACGTCGTCTGGCAAAACATCTCTTGCGCACCGCCTGGGGGTACAACTTAGGGTTAATGGTGCGGTTCCGCACATCATTTCCCTAGATAACTACTATCTAAACCGGGAAGACTGCCCTAAAGATGAATTTGGCAACTATGATTTTGAGACTATCCGCGCAATAGATACTGCGCTAATAACCCAAAACTTGCAATCACTGCTAAATGGTGAAGAGGTGCATATTCCCACGTTCAACTTCCTTACCGGCACACGAGAATACAAGGGTAACCGTCTAAAACTTAGCCCTCGTGACGTGCTTATAATGGAAGGAATCCACGGATTAAACGAAGTTACAACCGAAGGTGTGCCTGCGTCCGACAAATTTAAAATATTTATTTCTGCGCTAACGCAGATAAATATAGATGATCATAATCGCATACCAACAACGGATACCCGTCTGCTTAGGCGCATTGTGCGCGATTACCGTACCCGCGGTGCGTCTGCTGCAACAACAATAAGCATGTGGCCGTCTGTAGCGCGTGGCGAAGCAAAATATATTTACCCGTTCCAAGATCAGGCGGACGCATTTTATAATTCCGCTCTGGTTTACGAAATGGGCGTTTTGAAGCAGTATGCCGAGCCATTGCTTTTTGGAATTAAACCACACGAGCCGCAGTATACAGAAGCCAGGCGGCTTATCAAATTTCTTGCATCATTTTTGAGCGTGCCAAGCGAAAGTATCCCGCAGAATTCTATACTTAGGGAATTTGTTGGGGGCAGTAGTTTTTATCATTAGATTTCTTGCAGTAAAGGTGTTATTATGGACGACCCGTTCGTAGAAATTGAAATAATATCCAATGAAATCGCAAAACAGGGGCAAAAAATTGCGCCCCTTGTTCGCGACCCCATTCGCGAAAAGTTCTACGACATGCGCAGCCTTGCCGCAAGCAACCCAAATACATGGCATGACGCAAAACTGTTTTACCGTCAGGGCAAGTTCATGGAGGATTTTGCAGACGATTATGATAAAATTGCACCAGTTTCTATATATTCGCCAACATATCAGCGGCTTGGGTATGACCAGTTGCGGACGTATTTTTCGTGGCGGGACAAAGTGCGCAATGATAAATTTTTACCGGTGCCGGTGTCGTATCTGTTCCTGTATATATATGAGCTGATTAACGGCATTGGAGTGAGTTCTCCGGCAGACGGTCTGGACAGGCTGGTGCGTTTATGGGACGCATGTCGTGGGCATTCTGCCGTTTTGGACGAAAGTATTGCTCTATGGCTAAAGGATTATCACGTTTATTATGAATTGCCGCATAGCTTTGTAGAGTTTGTCCAAACACGCGGGCTGCAAGAGTATTACCCAAAGACATTTTTGTTCGACTTTGACCCGGAAACCATGCTCCAAAACTGGGCGGGTATAGCCGGATATGAATTGACAGAGTTTTGCACCGGCGAATACCGGGGACTTATGCGTACCGGGTTTTTCCATGCGGTGGTTACTATGCAAAAATATTTTGAGAGCCGCAACGAAAGCATGGTAAATTTTTTTTATTTTGATAGTCCCAAAATTTGGTGGCCTTTTGATGAGGCGATATTTCACCCGACGCAAATCCAGACAAATCGCGTAGTGCGTATATCCGCCAGCGAAGTTTATCGCTGCGAAAACAGTAGATGGGGTACCAGCGACTTAACTCCATATGCGTTTACACAAAATATAATTGGGTATTTTGTAATGATTATGGAGTCTGCCCTTCGCGGCTTAGTAGGCTTTAAAGGGAAGGCCATAAAAGGGGCGGCTCGTTATAAAAATGCGGTGCCAGTGTCATCTAAAGTGGCGTCAGTGGCAGAACTAACTTGTATGTTTGAGGCCGTTGCCCAAAAAGTTTACCAAGACTCGACTCGCATAGTAGTAACCGTAGATACGCAAAACCTAAGCCGTATTCGCGAAGAAGCGGAAGTAACTCAGGAAAAGCTTATCGTAGATGATGATGTGTCTTGGCAAACAGAATTTGCCCTGCACTCTGGGTCAAATTCCGTTTGCCAAGACACCCAATCTCATCCAGAACTTATTGACACTTGGGCTACACTTAAAAATATCCTTTCCCCATTGGAATTAGAAGCCCTGCAACTAGCACTCTCTAATCCGGATGGCATAAAAGCGTTTGCCAACGACAACAACATAATGCTAGAAATTTTGGCCGACGGCATAAACGAAAAAGCAATGGATGCCATAGGCGATAATGTTTTGGAACTTACAGACACAATGGTAATTTATGAGGACTATGTATCGGAAATAGATAGGTTGTTATGTTAACTCATATCGGAACGACACCCATAATTACAAACAGATTGCAGCTGTGCAGATTTATATCGAGCGACACCAACGATGTTTTTGAAAAGTGGGCAAATTCTATAGATTCAATATTATGGGAACCGCCTAAAACCTTTTGCGAAACCACACTGGAACAACGGCATAGCTACAGAAGCAAGCAAAGCACTTTCAAGTATTTTTGCCTTATATCCGGTTAAAGTTATGGAAACCGCTGTCCATGTTGTGGCTGGATTGGGTTATTCGCTGGCAGTTGATAAAAACGGCGTGCTGTGGACATGGGGTTGTAACCAATTTGGCCAACTTGGGGACGGTACAACAGAAGACCGTTTCACATCTGTACGCATTATGGACAATGTTGTGTCATGGATGGCTAGGTTTTAAATCCACTTTTGCGCTAACAAGCTGCGGGGTAGTTTGGGCGTGGGGAAGTACGGAATTTAATCCGATGCAACCTTTGCTGGGCGATGGCACAACGGAAAACCGTATTTCCCCTGTGCTTGTGCTGGATGGTGTAAAGCTGCCGGAATAATACCACCAATTATTAAAAGCCTCGGACTCATTGTCGGAGGCTTTTAATATGTTTAGTCAACTAGCAGCGGATTAAGCAGGAACAGCGTATTGCCGTCGTTTCCTCTGGAGCCATCTGTTCTCACTTCTATTCTTATGCGGGTCGCACCATACAGCTCAAAGCTGATGTTGTCATAAAATGTGTTGGGAGTCACTGTCATTTGATGCAAAGTTGTATCCGTGTCCGCATTTACTATCGTAAAGTTAAAATCGCGGTCTCTTGGGCTTTCATAAAATACAGACTCAAAAGATAATGATGTGTATCTGCTGTCAAGTTCAATTGTGCCACTTCCCGGGTTAGTGCTAAACGTCACAGCTATGGCCGAATTAAATTGCGCTCCTTCTCTTTGAGGCATATTACCAACACCGCGCACGATACTTGCTCTATCTCCACCGATTCTATTTGTACGTAACACAGCGGCATGGTCTGCCAACCACAACGCTCTATCTCGCCTGCTGTACAGGGATACAGTTTGGGTTGCTGCGTCCCAACCAACGTCAAGGCCTAGTATTTCGGCCAATGCCCGTAGCGGCAGATATGTTGTACCGTCATAAGATAAAGGCTGAACTATGTTGCCGTTTGCATCGCGTAGGGTTAACGCTTCGCCGTCAAGCCTAACTGTAAGTTCATAGTTCATAAGTGCTGTTACATTTCTGTTTCTTGTCTGTGCTGCCACTGTGACAGAAATCGCCATTATGGCTACTGCTGACAAAACAAAAATCAACATTTTCTTGCTTAACATTTTTTTCATACGAATCTACCTTTCAGGTTTTAGTATTTTGCTGAGTTGCCAGCTAAAATAATTAAAGCAGATGCATAACATAAAATCAACCGTTTTTTGTGTAAGTTTTCTTTTGCTGTGCTATAATCATATCCTAAAAATTTAAAAACAGGTGCGCGTTTATGGAAAATTTTAACGCAATGGCATATGATTTTGATACAGATAAAAGAATCCACAGAGCCAAAATAATTGCCGATAAAATTCGTGAGCATATCGAACCAGTAGTAAAAAAGTCTGCACTGGAATATGGCTGTGGTACCGGGCTGGTAGGGCTTAATTTGGTAGACTGCTTTGATTCGCTGTTGTTTGTGGATTCGTCCCCGCGAATGTTAAACCAAGTCAAACAAAAGAACCCTGACGCACGTATACTTTGTGCAGACCTAATGGAAAACGTGCCAAAAAATTTAAAAGTAGATTACATTTTTTCATCGTTGGTATTGCATCATATCAAAAATACGGAAGATGCTTTTTGTCGTTTTTATGATATGCTAAGTGACGGCGGGCGTTTGATAGTTGTAGATATTGACGAAGAAGATGGTAGCTTCCATGCAAAATATCCTGACTTTGATGGGCATAATGGTTTTAGTCATTCATATCTTAATGAGCTGGCTTTAAAAACAGGGTTCAAGACAGCAATTATCGAAACATTTTATCGTGATATAAAAGTTTTCAATGGAAATGAAAGCCTGTATTCGCTTTTCATTTTAGATGCAATAAAGGAGAAATGCAAAATATGATTTCTACAAAAATCCCACCACGCATAGCAAATATTCTTATAAATTCCCTAAAGGGCGGGGTAGTGCCGCGCGTTGGGCTGGAGTACGTTACAGTGGGCCGCGCGCAAGAAATTTCTGCAATCCTGCACGACATCGATCTTATTGCAGATGGGGGGGCATCTTTCCGGTTTATTGTTGGCAAATATGGCAGCGGCAAAAGCTTTTTGCTGCAGACAATTCGCAATTATGCGACGGCAAAAGGTTTTGCTGTTGTGGATGCAGACCTTTCTCCAGAACGTAGGTTTTCCGGTACAAAGGGGCAGGGGTTAGCGACGTACAAGGAGCTGATACAAAATTTGTCCACCAAATCCAAGTTGGATGGAGGCGCGTTGCCGCTGGTTTTGGAGCGGTGGATCTCCAATATTCAAAGTCAAGTCGCGGCAGAGATGATTAAAACTGCGCCTCCGCCGCTTCCCGAAGAAAGCGTAATTGAAGAAGTAGAGAAGCGAATTTTTGAGTTGACCGCAAAGCTAGAGGGTATGGTAAACGGCTTCGAGTTTGCAAAAGCGGTAATCTTGTACTGGAAAGCATATCGCGACGATGATGCTACGCTAAAAAGTAATGTTTTGCGCTGGTTTCGCGGTGAGTACCCCACCCGCAAGGAAGCTTATGCAGATTTGGGCATCAACTTTATTGTAACAGACGAGTCATGGTACGATTTTTTGAAAATTTTTGCTATGTTTCTTGTAGGCGCAGGCTACCAGGGGCTTTTGGTAATTGTGGACGAGCTTGTTAATATTTTTAAAATTCCAAACTCCATTTCTAGGAACAATAACTATGAAAAAATCCTGACCATGTACAACGATGTTTTGCAAGGTAAGGCTAAGCATATTGGCTTTCTTATGGGCGGTACGCCGCAGTGTATAGAGGATAAATACCGCGGTGTGTTTAGTTACGAAGCCCTGCGTTCGCGTTTGGCGGAAGGGCATTTTGCAACTGCAGATATCAAAGATTTGTCTGCGCCTATAATTCGCTTGCTTATGCTTAATCAAGAGGAAATGTATGTGCTTATAGAAAAACTTCGCGACATCCATGCTGGCTTGTTCAACTACGTATCCATGCTAACCCACGAGGATTTACTGTATTTCCTAACCGTAGAATACAACCGTGTTGGTGCGGAAACACATATTACCCCGCGCGAAATAATCCGCGATTTTATCGAATTGGTGAATATTTTGCATCAAAACCCGGACAAAACAGTCGCAAATATACTTGGCAGCAACAGCTTCGAGATGGCAAAGGGCGGCATAACCGACGAGGATATTCACGCAGAGTTTCAGGAATTTGAGATATAGGTACATGAAGGGATGAAATAAAAAATGTCACAAAATATTATTTTGGCCATGGGCGGCCTGGGGTTACTCCTATTTGGCATAAAAATGGTATCAACCGGCCTGCAGGTAGTTGCGGGCGATCAGTTGCAAGTTATTTTAAAAAAGGCAACGTCAAACCGTTTTTGGGCGGCAATTGTTGGTGTAATTGCGACAATAGTTATCAATAGCTCTACAGCAGTATCTGTAATTACAGTCGGTTTTGTAAACGCGGGGCTAATGAATTTGAAGCAAGCAATAGGCGTTCTACTTGGCATTAATGTAGGTACGACTTTTAGCGCGCAGCTAATCGCGTTTCGCATAGACGCATATGCCCCCATTTTTATACTTGTGGGCGTTGTCTTGCATTTGTTTTTTAAGAAAAAGCTAATTAGAAATATCGGCTACGCCATAATCGGGTTCGGTATTCTATTTTTCAGCATCACTGTTATGGGCGACGCGCTTAGGGTATTCCGTACACACCCAACATTTTTGAACATGATAGAGGCCATTTCAAACCCGTTGCTGGCACTTTTTGCAGGCTTTCTTTTTACTGTCGTTATTCAAAGCTCGTCGGCAACAATGGGTCTTTTGGTTACAATGCATCTTAGCGGGGTACAAATGCCGTTTCAGACGGCGGCGTTTATCATATTTGGCGCTAACATTGGCACCAGCGTTACAGCTGTAATTGCGTCCATACCTGCGAGCCGTGATGGTAAGCGCACGGCACTATTCCATATAACATATGACTTAATAGGCAGCATTGTGTTTGGCTCGCTAATATTAATTGTACCAGGTATTTTAACGTGGTTTCAAACTACTTGGACAGAAAGTGCGACTCAGGTTGCGATGTTCCACACTTTGTACAACGTAGCTACGCTTCTTTTGCTGATATCGTTTGTCCCGTTGCTTGCCAAGTTGATGCAAATTATTATTCCGGTTAAGGAAAATGAGTCTAACAAGGTTCACGAAAGAGCGTTAATGTACCTTTCAAAAACGCAGTTAACCCCTACAATTGCTGTTATGAATGCCCAGCTTGAAGTATGCCGCATGGGTAAAATCGCAAGCGAAAACTTAAAGCTTTCATTGGAATCTTTTTTCGAGAGAGACCTGGACAAGGCTAGCAAAATCCTGGAAAACGAAAAAACTATAGACTACCTGCATCAGAATATCACGGACAAACTTGTTGATATCACAAACAGACGGCTATCTGCTGGCGACGCCAAAAAGGTGGGCGACATGTTTGTTATTGTGTCCGATATAGAGCAAATTGGCGATCATGCGGAAAATATAGCCGAGTACGCGCTGGCCGTTTGCGAAACCGGCAGACAGTTTTCCGATGATGCAATTGAGGAATTGCAAGCCCTTAGCGGCATTACAGCAGAGCTTATAGATAAAGCCTTATATGCGTACGAAAAACAAGATCGTTCTCGAGTACAGGAAATAATAGAAATTGAAGATACAGTTGATGAGCTGTCGTCAAAATTTGCAAAGAACCATTTTAGACGATTAAAGGCAAAAAACTGCAAGCCAAAAAGCGGCGTTATTTTCATGGATATAGTCAATGACTTGAGGAAATGCGCTGATAGTGCAGAGAATATCGCGCTGTCGATGATAGCGAAGTAGAAAGAAGGGTTTTAGTTAATGGATATTTTCAGCAGGCTGGCACCATTCATCCAGGATTATATCTACCAAAATAAATGGGACGAACTTCGCGGCATACAAATTGCGGCGGCAGAAGCAATTTTTGATACCGAAGAAAATTTGCTCTTGTCATCCGGCACTGCATCCGGCAAGACAGAGGCCGCGTTTTTGCCAATTCTTACACAGCTGCACGAGAATCCATCAAAAACGGTAGGAGTCATGTATATTTCGCCGTTAAAGGCATTAATTAATGACCAATTTAAGCGGCTGGAGCAGCTTCTTATTGATGCAAACCTGCCTGTTACCCGTTGGCATGGCGATGCGTCACAAGAAAAGAAGAATAAGCTAGTCAAAGACCCGCAGGGCGTCTTACAAATTACGCCAGAATCACTGGAAAGCCTTGTAACGTCTAAACGGGGGGCGTGCATAAATATGTTTAGCGATTTGCGATATGTAATAATTGACGAAGTGCATTATTTCATGCGGGATGCGCGCGGCGTACAGCTTTTGTGCGTGTTGGAACGCTTGCAGCAATTGGCGAGTGTGATGCCGCGCCGTATCGGGCTTTCTGCCACGCTTGGGGATGTGACCCTTGCGCAGACCTGGATAAACACCGGTTCGCCACGCAATTGCCTTGCACCAATTACCCCGGAAGGCAAAAAACGAATTCGCCTGCATATAGAGCGCTTTGTCAATTACGCCGACAAACGCGATATAGAGCAAAGGGACAGTGCTAATTACCTTACAACAAATGTCGCCGACGGCAACTTTGGCAGCCGCGAACATTTCGAATACCTTTTCAAAATGACGCTGGATAAAAAAACAATCCTGTTCACTAATTCCCGTGAGGAATCGGAATTCACAATTGCCAATTTGCGGGACATTGCCATAAAAAATAAGGCGCCCGACGTGTATCGCGTCCATCACGGCAATGTTTCCGCACTTTTGCGGGAATCTACCGAGGACGAAATGAAAAACGACGACGAAAAAATAGTAACAGGCGCTACCGTAACGTTGGAACTTGGCATAGACATAGGCGGATTGGACCAGGCTGTGCAGGTGGGTGCGCCGCTTACCGTGGCAAGTTTTGCACAGAGGCTTGGCCGTTGCGGGCGGCGCGGGCAGGTTCCGCAATTGCTGTTTACCTTTGTGGAAGACCCAAAAGTAAATTCTGACGATGTATTGGCGCAAATCAACTGGGAATTTATCCGCACCATTGCAATAATCGAGCTGTATACCCGCGAGCATTGGATAGAGCCTATCCCGCCAATTCTCCACCCATACAATTTGCTTTACCATCAGACAATGAGCCACCTTAAAAGCTGTGGCGAGTCTTCCCCTGCGGCATTAGCACAAGCCATGCTTGGGCTTGGCAGTTTTAGGCACATTCCGCAAGACGATTATAAAAATTTGCTTTCTCATCTGCTGCACACCGACCAGTTAGAACGTACCGAGCGCGGCGGCATAATCATAGGCCGTCAGGGCGAAAAGCAGATAAACAGCCATAAATTCCTGTCTGTTTTTATCGCGCCGGAATACTTGCTTGTGAAGGACGAAAACCGTACCATTGGCACTGTGGACAAGGTCTACCCCGTGGGGACGCGTTTCTCGCTTGCAGGTATGACCTGGGAAACCGTAGACGTAAACGAGCCAAGCAAAGTTATTTTTGTAAAAAGCGTGCCGGGTATATCGCTTGTGGACTGGGATGTGGACTTTGAAATGGACATACACCCTATACTGATGCAAAAAGTGCGCAGTATCATGGAAAGTGGCGACACATACCCCTATCTTAGCGAACGCTGTGTAAACCGCCTTACAGAAATACGCTATATTGCCCACAACAGCGGTATTTTAAATACGCTTATAACCCCGTTGTCGCGCAATAAATTTGCTATTTTCCCCTGGACGGGGACGCGCCAGCTTTTTACACTTCACTATGCCTTGACGCAGCGGCGAGTCTTTAACCGCCTGCCGTGGATAACCTGTCCGTATCTGGAGGCGACGTTTGAAGGTACAGAAGGCGAGCTTGACCGTATAATTCATGATATTTTGGATTCCGATTTGAATATATACGACCTACCCCTGCCGGACGACGCGCAGATTAAGGGCAAGTATAACGAGTTTATCCCTAATCATTTATTGCGCAAGCAATTTATCGAGGATTTTTTAGATTTTGAGGGGTTGAAGGAATATTGGTTACATTAAATACCGTAATCCATTAATAATCTGCTCCAGTAAAAACAACGCCCCTTCTTCGCCAAGAATATGCTTGTCTGTCACATCCGTATAGCTAAGCGTGGGCAACGATATCTCTATCCCGCAAACTTTTCTCCCCTTTAGCCGCGCCAACGCTATTGTGTTGCCATCTGCAAAAAGTAAATGCATTGGCGTTTCGGTTATGTCATGGCCAAGAGTTGACAGGCAATCAATTTGAGTCAAAAAATTTATTAATATTCGCATAGATGTTTCATCTCCATCTGGCAGAGTGACAATAGAGGCAGGAATCATTCCAAGATAGGCAGTGAGCCATTTTGTAAGGGCGTAACAAACAGATGCCTCGGCCTTAATGCCAAAAAACGCTCCTTTGGGCAGCCCTGTTAACGAAGAAAACCTAGCAAGGTGTAAATATGCTTTTGCCTTTGCTTTTTTTATTTTCCGGATGGCCTTCTCTGGATTTGCATTAAGTTTATCGCCAATTTGTACTATAAAGTCAAAAGTTGCGTCAAAACCTATAGGCAGTCCTTTCGTGAGCTGCATATAGGGTATACCATAAATATTTTCTAGCGTTACGGCTATTTCGTTCCCGTATTCCGGATATATAACTATGTTGCATTCGGCCTCTGTCATTTTGCGCGTTGTTTCCACGTTATCACCTGCGCCGGGTGCGCTTATAAAATGTATCCCGCAAAGGGCAAGCAGCGATTTTAGCGTTTGGTAATTTTCTTCAAAATACTTTTGGTATATGTTTAAACCAAGTAGATTAACTGTATTTTACAATTACGATTAATTTATAATCTAAATTTGTAGTGTTTTTTTCCGGCTATCGCAAGGGACGCAGAAATATTTGCAGAAATTGTAGACTTCCCGATGCCGCCTTTACCGTAAAAAGCTATTTGCATATTAAGCACTCCATCTTTTAAAAGACTTTTGCATGTATTCTGCAACGTTCATTTCGTATACATCATTTAGCAAGTTGCTTGATAGAATTTCTGTAGTAGGACCATTTGCGCATATTTCGCCGTCTTTCATTACAATTAGATTATCGCTAAGCTCCAACGCCAAATTTATGTCGTGGAGTACGCCCACAACTATGCGGTTGTTCTCGTTGGCCCATTTTTTCAGATAGTCGATAAGTTCTACCTGGCATTTTAGGTCAAGATGGTTAGTTGGTTCGTCCAATAGGATTATTTGCGGCTCTTGCGCAAGTGCGCGCGCTAAGAAAACCCGCTGCAACTGCCCGCCAGATAGTTTTGTGATTTCTTTATCTTTGTCATCAAGCATCCCCACTGCGGCTAGTGAATGCGAAACAACTTCCCTGTCTTTTTCCGTGGGCATGCCCAAAAACCTATCTTTAATATGCAAGTAGCGGCCCATCATTACCGTGTCATAAACAGAAAATGAGAAATAAATGGTTGGCTGCTGGCTTAACATTGCAATTTGCATAGATATTTCGCGGCGTTTCATGCGGGGAAATGACTTGCCATTTAACAAAATATCGCCATTTGACGGCAAAATGTTGGCAATTGTTTTTAGTAAAGTGGTTTTGCCGCAGCCGTTGGGGCCTACAATGGAGATGTTGCTGTCTATCTGCAAGCTTATTTTTTTTATGACGTCTACCCCGCCATATCCGGCATAGACATTGTTAAGAGTCAACATGACCAGACCTCCAGGATTTTAGTTTTTCGATGATGGTATCGTAGTATTCCGGTTTGTGGGGGAGGTCGCAGTTCATACAGCTTTTTACACCTTTGTCACTGTATTCAAACTTGCCGCCGCATTTGTCGCCCATTGCAAACAGTGGACAAAAACAGGTGAGGCAGTTGAATTCATCAGGATTTTTTGTTTTATGGCATGGGAAGTATTTGCATGCCGCGTTATTGAAAAATTTGTAGCTATCCTCCACGGCGGCCTCCTAATCCTGCACCAACATTATTGCATATTCATTTTTAATAAACTTTTCCGAAAAAGAAAATTGTACAGGGTGGTTGAAAATTGGCCCGTCGGAAACAAAAGTATGATATTCGCCGTTTTCTCCGCAGATGTCTGCGCCTGTATCTGCTATGCTGTTTACAATTTCCTTTGTCAGTTGCTGTCCTAAGAATGTGTCGCTTAAATATTTCGTGTTTATCACAGAAATATTTGCGACAAACCCGTTGTCAATACAGTCGTACACAACGCTTTGTCTGTCACAGCCCCATAATGGAAATATAGACTCTATACCAACGTTTTTGCACCTTTCACTACACCACGAAAAATGTCCTTCGATGTCGATATCGCCAAAAACGCAGGCCTCTGCACCAAGTTCTTTAGCGTGGGCTAGTGCTTTTTCGAAGTCATTGGTATATTCTTTGTCGGTGGTTTTTACTGTCATGGACGGTATGCACAAAGAATCTGAAACGCGGTTTAATATCGCCTCGTTTATACCGTGTGAATACGAGTGGTTTCTGTCGGTGTTAAAGGTTGTAATTAGCAAAATTGGTGTGTGGCCAGGCTGAGTAGCTTTGTAAAGTGCCAGCGCGCTTTCTTTCCCGCCGCTGTATGATATTGCAATTTTCATATATGCCCACGCTCCTTAATCTCCCCAATAGCCGTTGCCGGTTTATATATTACAAGTACTTCATCCATTGCATGTGCAGCACATAGTACAAGTATGCACGTAACCGGCCCTGCCGATTTGTAATAGTCTATACTTGTTTCGTATAGTGCGAATGTAGCGCCGCTTAGTTTGGCTAGGGTTTCTGCTTCGTATGCCACACCTTTTGAGCCGACAGGAACGATTTCTTTAACCCCCTGCAGCTTTAGTAATTGCCTTATGGCAGAATAAAAGCCAACATTGTGCAAGTCAACTTCCGCACCAACTTTTGGAGTTCCAAAAAGTACGAGTTTGTCACCCGGTGAGGCAGCTTCAAACTTTAATTCGCTGTCTTTGGCTGCGCCGATAACTGTAATTGCAAGTGCGGTCATGTTTGTAACAAAATTTTCTTCCGTCGAGCCTGTTAGCAAAATATCTGTAATCCTGGCATTTTGCAATTCTTCTTGTATACCCAAAATTATTTCCGCGCCGGTGGGTTGCATCTCGCATGCCACGCCATTTGTAATAGTTACAGGTGTGGCCCCGCTGCACAAAACTTCTGTAAGGGCTACCCGTGCCGTAAATTTACCAGTGTAGCGGGGCGACAGTTTTAAGATATCACCGGCTTTATCGCCAACCGCACCGCAGCTGTCACATGCGATTACGATATTTTGAGTTTCAAGCGGTACAATGGTTAAGTCTCGTCTTGTTCTCATGAATTTTTACTCCAAATATTACCCAAGATTTTAAACAGTGCAATGCTTGCTGCGATATTTGCTATCGTAGCCATTGTAAGGGCAGGCAGCAATATTAATAGTCCAAGTGCAGTTTCACGTCCGGCTAAAAGCCATAATGCGGCTATTGAAAATGTCAGTGAAACCGGGATGTTAAATATCATTCCAATAACCCCTGTGATAGTTAGTGCCGTTGATTTATGAAATTTTTTTACAAATGTCTTATATGCGGTGCCAAATACATACATAGTCAATGCCATCGACAGCGCGATAACAAAATGCAATGGAAGTGAAAACGGAAACCCTGATGTTAATGCGGTAAGCATATGCCCAAGAAACCCTATTACTGCGCCGTGAAATGGCCCAAGTAGTAATGCCGCCAAAAACGCCGGTAGCGAATCGAAAGCGATTGTACCCATAATTGTTAGTTGTGCCCCTACAAAAGACAGGGCAATTAGTAGTGCCACTGTTGCAAGAGTTTTCGTATTCATTCTAAACCCCGTCATGTAGTATTTTGTACATTAGTTTCATGTCGAGTGCGGTACGGACGGTATCGGCGATGGTGCTAAATGATGCTTCAAAATTTGAATATGGATTAATATGGTCATATATACTGTCTTCTTCGGGTAAATTAATATCGATATATGGAACTACACCGGCCACAGGCAACCCTGTGATTTCTTCTAATATTTTTATGCCGTCTAAGAAATACTTGGCCTCACCTTTGAAGCGGTTAATAATTGTTGCTTTTATATGCATTTTTTCAGACTCAGTAAACAAGTTAACTGTGCCGTATAGTGAAGCAAAAACCCCACCGCGGTCGATGTCCGATACCAAAATAACTGGGGCGTTTGCCATTTTTGCCATGCCCATGTTTACAATATCGTCTTTGTTTAAATTTAGCTCTACCGGGCTGCCAGCACCTTCGATAAGAATTATGTCGTATTGCGAACGCAGGCGTAAATAGGTGTCTCTAACCTTTGGTATCAATTGCTGCCTCAACTCTTTAAAATTGTAAAGACTGGCTTTGTCAAAATGTTTGCCATTAACGATAACTTGTGTGCCTTGGCTGTCTGGTAATGGTTTTAGCAAAATAGGGTTCATGTCTGCGGTTGGCTTTACCCCGGCCGCAAGGGCTTGAAGATATTGGGATATGGCAATTTCGTCCCCGTTTTTGCAAAAGTGGGTATTAAATGTTATATTTTGGGGCTTAAAAGGGGCGACGCTGTAGCCGTCCTGTTTAAAAATGCGGCACAAGGCCAATGTTAATATGGTTTTACCAACATTGGAGGCTGTGCCTTGTATCATTAAAACCATGTTGTCACTTCCTTTTGCTGAAGTAAATATACGCGAAAAACGGTGCACCGATAATTGCCGTAACTGCGCCTACAGGCAGTTCTACAGGGGCAACAATTGTGCGGGCAATAAGGTCACTAAGCATCATAAATGCGCCGCCAAATATGGCCGACATCGGAATTACGTATTTGTGGGCCGAGCCAAAAATTTTGCGCACAACGTGCGGTGCCACTAAATCTACAAAGCCTATTACACCAACAAAGGCAATGGTACTGCCGGTAATTGCGGCGGCGGTTATAAGCAAAGTCCACTTTACGGTCTTTATATTTACTCCAATTGACTGGGATTGCTCTTCGCCAAAGGTCATGACATCTAGCTCCCATTTATATCGCGCAACCAAAAATATGCCAATTGTAATGACAGGAGCTAAAATGTAAATCGTATTCCAGCCTCTGCTTATCATAGAAAAGCTGCCCATTTGCCACAGCACCATGCGCTGCATACTCTCGCGATTTAGGGCAAACAAAAGCGTTGTTATTGAGTTTATGAACAGCGAAAATACCATACCAGTTAGGATAATCGTCTGGTTTTCCATGCGGCCGTCCAACCGCGAGACTATGGCCATAACTAAAACAATAGTGCCAAGTCCGAATGTGAAGCCAAGCACAGGTAAGGTGAACAAGGTTAGAACCGGCAGGCTAACACCCAAGAAAATAACCATAGACGCCCCAAGCGAGGCCCCGCTTGACACCCCCAGCGTGTAAGACGATGCCAGCGGGTTACGCAGAACAGACTGCATAACCGCGCCGCTTACCGATAGCGCGCTGCCTGCAATAAATGCAAGCAGCACGCGTGGCAGGCGTAGGTTCATTACGATTGCAACATTGTTAGTTTCCGCAATATGCTCTGGCAGTGGTATGCCAAAAACAGCATAGCCAATAATACGCGCAACATCGGCTATGGGTATATGCACACTGCCAATGGCTATGCAGAACAAAAAAATTACAACGCTTATGGCAACTGACAAGGTTATTTTTACCTTCATTTAAGACCAGCCTTTAATTTAAAATTCATCCGGGTGAACAGCCGCCGCAATTTCACGCAGGGCTATTACAATATTGTGGTTTGGACGGTTGCTTGCACTGGTGTTTATTATAAATACGTTGCCGTTTTGCACCGCGGTAATTGAATCCCAGCCGGAGCGAGTTTTAATTTCATCAATGGGATCGTCCAGAAAATTTGTAGATGTAAGAATAACATCTGGATTAAGGGCCAGCAAAACTTCGTCGGCTACACCAAGCCAGCCTTCCTGGTCGCCAAAGACATTTACTGCACCTACAAGCTCAATCATTTCATGTAAAAAGGTGCCGCTGCCAAAGCTAAACATAAACGGCGCAGGGGATATTTCAAAGTAAACAGTGCGTCTTTCTGTAACGTTGTTGCCAATCGCTCTTATTCGGTTAATTTCTTCGGTCATGTTTGCGACAATGGCTTCGCCGACGTCCATAGCTCCTACTACGGTGGCTATAAATAAAATATCCTCTTTAATTGCCGCAATGCTTGCGCTGGAAGGCATGTATACCACGGTAATACCTGCCGCAGAAACTGCGGCGAGTGGGTCCATTTCACCGCCTACGCGGGTCATCCCTGTTACAAAAACAATGCATGGGTTAAGGGAAATAATGCGCTCCAGGTCAAGAGACATCATGTCCAGAGTGGCGATGTCTTCTGATATCCCGGGAACATCTGAGGAAAACATATCCGTTTGGATAATTGCGTCAACAAATCCAAGCTCCACCAAGACTTCTGTATTGGACGGACCTATCGAAATTATGTTGTTGACTTGGTTTGGCATTGTGAAAGGAAAGCCATCGCGGTCGTATGTGGGGGTGACAGCTTGCTCGTAAACCGGCTCTTCTGTGGGTGTGGTGCAGGCGGCAAATACGGTCACTGCCAGTACGCATAAAACAATGAATGTGATTGATTTTTTCATCTTGTTTTCTCCTTTTATATTTTTTCATAAATGCAAAGCTTGCAATTGGTATAGCGAAGCGTATAACCATGCCCGGGCTGGGGCTGCCATTCGTAAAAATTACAAACGCTGGGGAATAAATAGTCCATGACACTGGCAATTACTCCGCCATGGGTTGCCAGTAATACTGCATTGGCCTGCTGTGATTTTGCAAGTAATATGTCGTATCCTAACAAAATACGCTCCATAAACTTCTGCTTGTTTTCGCCGCCTGGGCAGGAAATACGCCCGGTTTCATCTGTTATCCATGCTTGGTAGTCGGGTTGCTCTTTTAGGTCCTTGTAGCTTTTCATTTCGAATTGGCCAAAGTTGAATTCGGCAAGCTGTGGTATTGCCTGTGTGGAAACGTTGCCGTAAATGCACTGGATGGTTTGCCAGGTACGCAATAATCCACTTGTAAAAAATAGGTTAATATTTTGTGGGTATTCTATATCCGCGATTTGTGAAATACCGGACTCTGACAATGGCAAATCCGTATGTCCGCAATACAGGCGTTTTTCGTTGGCAATGGTTTTGCCATGTCTTATTATGTGGATGTCCATTACTTTATCTTGCTTGGTATCCCGCAAAATAAACGGATAACCTCGTTGGATTGTCGCGCCAGCACTGCCAGGGCTCTTCCTGTTTCTTCACGCCATTTGCGCATTACTGCGTCTATAGGTACAATGCCGCAAGAAATATCGTTGCATATGATAATCGCATCTTTGTTGGTGCTTATGAAATTGTTTACGTTTTTTGCTACGTTTGCATCCGCTTGTATTAATGCCAGAATCCAGCGGTCAATTTTATATATGATTTTACCGTCAGGAATGGATGTATCCTCGCTATTACAGCGGTAAATCTGGTTTTCTTTCGTACTAAAGCGTTCCAATACATAATCTAATTTACCCTGATACGCACCGCCAATAATTAATATCAAAATACCCACCTCCCTTGTAAAACCGCAAACGCAATAAGCCCGCATAGTTCGCTTATAACCAACGCATACCCAAGCAAGTCGCCAGAGATACCGTCGAAGCCTTTAAATGCATGCCTAATAGCTGTGGCGTATCCTAATACTACTGCCGCCGAAACGCCAAGTCCTAAAAATCCTGCATAAAAAAATGAAGCAATAATTATACCAATGGCAACTATAAAAATAAATATTTTGTGAGAAAGTCTGACACTCTGCTTAAGCAATGTGCCATAATTACTTTGTGGCATTTGGCGTAATGTAAAAATTGAAAATGCCGAGCAGCACCTTGAAATAATCGAGATTGCAATTACAAGCGCGAAATATTCGCCAACATTGGCCACCTCGTGCATTGCAGCAAATTGTAGCAAAAATACAATCGCAAGCATTACAACGGAAAACGCGCCTACGCGCGGGTCTACCAATATCCGCAGCTTATCTTCCATTGGCCGCCAAGACAGCAGGGCATCGTTGGTGTCCATGTAGCCATCTAAATGTATGAATCCGGCAACAAAAAATGGCACAACAGTAAGAAACGCAGCGGTAATAATCAGCGGTATATTCAAAAATGTAAGCAAAACCGCCGCAAGCCACCAAACTCCGCCAACTATAACCCCAACCAAAGGAAATACGGACACCATTACAGATGTAAGTTTTTCATCCCAGATATGAAAGGGTAGGGGGATGCCGGTGAACATTCCCATGGCCATATAAAAGCCTTTAATATATCGCACTAGTAGCCGCTCCTTTATGCGTTATTACTTGTGTGTGGCAGACTTCAAGTACCACGTCGCAGTGCTCGGCCACCAGGCGGTCAAGGGCGGCCAGGGATTTGCGGTACTGCTCTGTAAGCGGGTTGTAAACTATCGCATCACTATAAATATAATCTGACACGATTACGATGTTATTGATTTGGCTCAAAATTTCTGTAAGCCCGGTTGCAATTTTCTCGTAAGCATTTGCATGTATGCAGCTATCTGATGTAAACATTTCGTTTGCCAAAAGTGCCGTTAAGCTGTCCAGCAGAAAGGTGCCGCGCGGGTCGCAAATTTGCAATATGTTTTCTATGTTTCGCCATTGCTCTATGGTGGTGAATCCCCAGCCGTGCCGTTCTTCACGATGGCGCACAATCCGTTCGTCGTCTTCGTGGTCGGTAGCATTCATTGTAGCAATATAATATAGCGGTTGCCAGTTTTGCATTTGCTTAGCCAGCCACTGCGCGTGGTATGACTTGCCATTTTTACAGCCGCCGGATATGAAAATTTTCATTTGCGCTGTCCTTTCTATGAAAAAAATCCCAACTGATAGTAAAAACACTTCAGTTGGGACAAATATGTTATGTGCACGCAAAAAAACATGCCGAAATAATCATACCATATTGTCTCCATACTCTGTGGAGTCACTAGGTCAGCAGCTTTTGGTGAAAGCTACTAAAATGAGGCAGGTCTTCCGACTTAGACTTACGCAGGGGTTTCGCCTTCTCGCGCGGTTTTGCGCAATGGCTTTTGAGACATACTCAAATTTGAAACGTGCTGGTCAATACGGCAGCAGGACTGTTTAGGATTCTAACCTAATTCCCTATTATCGCTGTTGTTTCAATCGAGACAACAATAAAATATGCGCACCATCATTTTGAAATTATTAAATTTTCAATGAATGCGATTTAGACAATAACATGGCTAATTTTGTCTGTCAAGATTTATTTTTTTGACTTGTTTGCAATCAAAAAAAGAGTAGCCAATATTCAAGAAATTTTGCGAGATGGAGGTTGAGTATCACTTTGATAATCAACCTCCAAGTGCTTCGTTGACAGTTCTTTTAATTAAAAAGTGAACCTGTAACAATGGTGTGTATTTACGCTCGGCCCATAAAAAGATAATAATACCCTGCCGCAAACAACAGCCCCGGCAATAAGTTTGCTACTTTTATTTTGGTGTCGGTAACCATGTTAAACCCCAGTCCCAAAATCATTACACCGCCTACGGCGGATATTTGGGTTATTAGGCCGTCTGTAAACACATTTTGCAATTGGCCGGCAAAGATTTCGATTGTGCCTTGATATGCGAAAACGGTAAAGGCCGAAAACAGCACCCCAATCCCAAAAGTGGATGCAAGGGTCATGGCGGCTACGGCATCTATTATGGATTTAGAAATTATAATGCTTTGGTCGCCGCGCAGGCCGCTATCTATGGAGCCTACAACGGCCATTGCGCCCACGCAAAACAACAGGGTAGCTGTAACAAAACCCTGCGCAAATGTAGAATTTTCATCGTTCTTTTTTAGTTTGTTTTGCACAAATAGGCCAAACCTATTTAATGCACCGTCGATGTTGATAAGTTCACCAACAAGTGCGCCCAGCGCAAGAGAAATCACCATAAGCAAAACATCGCCGCCAAGACCGCCTTGGATGCCAATTATACAAATACATAACCCCAAAACACGCATTATACTTTTAGAAAATCTGTCCGATAGGCGGCCCTTTAGCACAAGGCCAATGCCCCCGCCCACCAAGATAGCTATGGCGTTTATTAGAGCACCTATTATCACTATTCCTGCCATGTTTAGTACCCAGCTTTCCTATCTACTACACGCTCGAACGGGCGGCCTTGTTGATAGTCTGCAAAATATTGCAGGAACTTCTCAAATATTAATTCAAAAGTGGTGTCGCGGCCGCCGTAGCTTACATGCGGTGTTATTATTACGTTTGGCATGTCCCACAGCGGGCTTTCGGTTGGTAAAGGTTCTGGTGTGGTTACGTCAAGGGCTGCGCCGCCTAAGTGTCCGTTTTGCAGTAGGTCTGCCAATGCGTCATGATCTATGGCACTTCCCCTGCCCACGTTTATAATTATCGCACCTTTTTTCATTTTGGAAAGGATATGGCGGGAGAACAGCCCTTGGGTTTCATTTGTGCCGGGCATGGCAAGTGCCACTATATCAGCGTTTTGAATTGCTGCTTCAAGTTGGCTGGTTGTGAATAGATTTTTCACATATTCGGGAGTGCTTATACGCGGGGTGCGCACAACGCCGCTTATGGACGCGCCCATTGCGTGACACAGTTCGGCGTATCGCCCACCGATATCACCCATGCCAACTACGGTAACGTTGCAGCTATACAAATTTTTTGCCGAGCCGATGTTTTTCCACATATGCTGCTGCTGTTGTGCAACATATCCGGCGGCATGCCGCAGTAACATTAGCGTAACGGTTAGCATATGTTCTGCAATGGAGATGCCATACGCGCCGGATGAATTTGTAAGCATAACATTTTCCGGTACGCCGGTTTTTGGGTCTACATACCAATCTACTCCGGCGGTTTGAAGGTGTACCCATTTTAGCGACGTCATTTTGTGGATTGTTTCCATATTTGCGTTGCCGAATAGGATTTCGCACTCGGATAATTGGGCATCGGAAGGGTGTTTAGATAAATCGAGTAGTTGATAGCCTGGGGCTGTAGCTTGAAGCCGTGCGGTTGCACTCGCGTCAAATGGCCAAAAGCTTGATATTGCGATTTTTTTGGTTGGCATTTATTGTGTCTCCTCGTATTCAGTTGATTCGATTTTCGCATCAACTGGTTGTAAATAAATTGTGGGTAATTTCATTAAGGAATAAATTATAGATGTTTTCGCCACATTTTTTGTCGAAATATTCTTTTATAGCAAAGATTGCATCCCATTTTTTGAACGTAAAATCATTGTAGCCGTGCCGCATTACTACATTAATCATGCGCTGCTCTAAAATGCACACGCTTTGTGCGGTTCCCAGGCAGTCGCATAGTTGGATGAGTTTGTCGTAATCGTCAAAAACCGTTTCTGATAGAAATTTATTTATGTGTGCTATTTCCTTGTCGCTACATTGTGTAAGATCAGAACCAAAAAACTCATTAATATTTTGATGTGGAAACGAATGTGACAAGCAAATTTGCGCAATTACACCATAGCCTTTTTCTAACAAGAATTCGTAGCCAATATAAATATGGCTGCTACGGCCCTTTCCGTTTTTGTAAGCATGGTAGCCAATGTCGTGGAATAAGCCGGAAATGTATGCCCTGTCCGTGTCAAGTCCGCATTTATTGGCGATTGTTTCGGCGGCTCTCGCAACTATTCGGCAATGGTTTACCCATGGTTCGGGGTTTTGTGCTGCTGCCCATTGGAATATGCGTTCTGCTTCGGGTCTTGATGGTATTATGCCTATAGCCGTCTCCATTGATTATTCGGCCTTCACTAGAACGCCGTTTTGCTGTACATACTGCCGCTTTTTATTTTTATCTATTTTTGAAATTACTTCTTGTTCTAAGTCTATACCCAAAATTTCAGAAATACCAAGCAGATATATTACTACGTCTGCCAGCTCTTCGCCTACAGTGCCCTTGTTTTTGATATACGCATCGCAAGCTTCCGAAAGCTCACCATATGTGTAGCAAAACTCCTTGTAGACGTCTGTTACGTTAAACCCTTTTTCGACTTTGTTTTGGTATACTTGCTTTTGTAGTTGTTGTAAACTCACCATTTTAGTCACCCCTATAGTTTGAAAATATATTAAGGAATTCGTTCTCTGTTTCTGCAAAGCTGTTAAACTTGAAAGTTGGTTTGCTGCTGATTGTCGGACAGTCGTCAAAAACTTTCTTTTTCAGATGCTGCTTGACCGGACGTGTGACATCTGACAGATACGCCTCGCTTGCATCATGCAGCAGACATGCAAGCTGCAGTTTTACAGACAGTCCCCGTGCCGTTGGCCTCGTTTGCGCAGTTTATGGAATGCTGAGCAACCGAATAAAAACAAACAAAATGCCCGTTGCGCGGCACATAAGCGACAGTGCATGCGCTATATCTTCGATATGTATCAGCTTTGCGTCCGGGGCAAGGGGTGTGAAGTCCTGGCCTGTGTAGGTGGTTATGTGTTGCATGTGGCTTCGTCTTTTCTTTTAGCGCGAGTCAAGAATTGATAATTTCAACTTGCGATTGCCTTAGCCTGAAGATTGCGGGTCAAGCCCGCAATGACGGGGCTACTGCACCTCAAGCTTAGTCTCCACTGGCGTTACATACACCGTCCTGTGGCTATCATAAATCACGAACCCAGGCTTCGCACCGCTGGGCTTTCGCACATGCTTTTTAGCAACATAATCCACCGGCACCTGGGCGGAATTTCTCGCTTTACTATGGTACGCCGCTAAATTTGCTGCTTCTAAAATAGTACCATCCGGCACGTCTTTGCCGCCTGTGATTATAATTACATGCGAACCAGGGATGTGTTTAGTATGCATCCAGATATCACTGTTGTTGGCCGTTCGCAGGGTCAAATTATCATTTTGGGTGTTGTTTTTGCCTACATATATGTCAAACCCATCGGACGAAACGTATCGTAGCGGTTTTGCAGACTGCGAGGCTTTTTTGTTTTTAGAGTCAGTCTGCCGTTTGGCAAAACCCTGGCTTGCAAGTTCGGCCCGTATTTCGGCAATGTCGGCTTCGTCGGTGATTGTTTCCATTGCAATGGCGACGCTGTCCAAGTAGTCCAGGTCTTCTTGGTTTTTGGCAATTTGCTCTTCCAGCGCGGCAAAGGTACGCTTCTGTTTGTTGTATTGCTTAAAATACCGCTGGGCATTTTCCGCAGGGGTAAGGGTTGGGTCAATGACTATTTGCATGGGCTTGTTCTCGTCATAAAAATTATCTGCAGTGAAGCTGTCCGCGCCTTTTTCCACCATGTATAGATATGCCGTCAGCAGCTCGCCCTTTATGCGTAGGGTGTCGCGGCCTTTAATTTCTTCCAATGTACGTTCATACATAAACGACTTTTTGCGCGCACGTTCTTGGTGGGTTGATATCAGCTTGCGCATGTCCACGGTTTTTTGACTTATTCTATAGGTTTCGTCGCGGCGGGCGTAAAATGATTCCAACATAACAGACGCGGAATCGTAGACTTCCGCTGTGTGGTGGGCATACAGTTGCAGTGGGAATGCCGCGATATCAACGGCGCGGCATTCCGTGTCCCAGTAAATTGTGGGCGTGAACTGTCCTGCTACAATCTGTTCCATTGCATTAAAAAATGCAAGATGCAGCCGGGATTTTTCGTCCTGTGCCAAATCTTTCATGAACGTATCATGAGCAATTTGCGCACGGGTGCAAATTTCGCTTGCAAAAATTGGGCTTATACCATTTAAATTTTTATATATAGCTTCCTGAACCTTTGAGTTGCCAACCAAAAGACAGTCAATAAATATCTCAGGATTATGCATTTCCATAGGGTTTTGCTTCGCAGACGGTGGGCTTGAATACATAATCCCTGGCAAAATAGGCCGCACAGCACTTACCGCCGGTGATACGTGCTTTATCGCATCCAATATTTTGCGGTTCGCGTCTAGCAGCATAATGTTGCTGTGCTTGCCCATTATCTCTACCAGCAGTATTTTTACAGATTTGTCGCCCATTTCGTCCATTGCCTCTATGTGAAGTTCGACAATGCGTTCAAATCTTGGCTGAACAATGTCCACAATGCGCCCGGATGTAATATACTTGCGCAAAACCATACAAAACATTGGTGCCTTTAGAGGGCTGGTTTTGCTTTGCGCGGTAAAATTAAGCCGCGGCGCGTTAGAATTGGCAGTCAGTAGCAGCTTATGATTTGCCCCGCCGCCACGCAGGCTTATTATAATTTCGTCCCGTTCCGGCTGAGAAATTTTATCTATACGTCCGCCAACTATTGTGCTGGACAGCTCGTTTACTACGGTTGCGATTATTGCTCCGTCAAATGGCATTTTGGTTAGTCCTTTTTTGTGCTGATTTTGTATGTAAGTATGAGATTTGCTGGGTTGTTTGTCAAGGATTTTCGAAAATCAGTATAGAGCGGCTTCCAATACAGCACAGATATACAACATATGTTATAGCTTTTGAACGGTTTATGGCAAGCAAAGAGCAATAAAATCACGAAAGTGCCATAGACTTTTTATGCATATCGCTTTACAAAATATGTAAATTTGATGTATTATATATAATACAGATGTGCAACATGTGTTAAGGAGGAGGGTTTCAGATGAGGTTCGTTGTGTAATTGTCACATGTAAGGTTTCAGTCGTAGAAAATTACAAGGAGGAAAAAAATGAGACGAATTTCAAAGCTAGTGTCACTTGTTTCAGCGTTTATGCTGGTTTTTTCCATGTCGCTAAACGCTGTTGCAGCACCACTAAACGGTACTGTTTTGTTCCAGAGGCAACAAATGACGGCCTATGACGTATATCTACCACAACCAACGTCAGTTGATTTCCTGACAGTACATCATGAGTTAGTGTTCGAAACCGCGCAGGCTGTTTCTTTACCAGCACCACTGCCACCCGGCAACTTTGCGCCGTTACGCTTCCCTGGTATACCGCGGGCAGATGCTGGTGGGCCATCCTGGACGCCATTTTCTACAGTATCCGGTGCGGGACTGCCGACGGGTACCCAGTTTAGAAATGAATGGGTGCAACCGGGGACAGTTTTCACCGTTGATTTCGAGATAGACCCTGCCGGTCTTACTGCTGCTATTGTGGCATACAACCTAAGGCTGGGCGCAGAAGACTCTGGCGGTCAGCGTTTCCCAAGCAATAATCAGATAGGCGGTCATAGCGGCGGCACATTACTGGAAGTTGATATGGTAACAGGCGTTGGCCGTATTCAGGGAACCCACGAGGGCTTCATGAATCACCCATCAACTCGTATCGCCATTGATACACCGGGCTCAAATTTTACTCTAATGTTTACATCCGCAGGGGGACAAGTCCCAACTCATGTGACTCGCGTGTCCTTTGGCATGTGGAACCTTAACGAGCGCGTGCCTTGGCTTGCAGATACAGATGCCAGCGTGGCTATGGATACAATCCAAACTGCTGGTTTAGACGCGATTACTGTCCAGCATGACACGCAAAGCGCGATGGTTGTGGCCGTTATTGCACAAGTTAGGGCGCAAGCAGAAGCCCTTGTGGCAGCGCAAGATGTTACCATCGGCGACATTACTTTTGTAAATATCCCTACGGTTCCGCCACTTGGCCTGCCTGCATCTACGCGCAATTTTGAAATTGCCATTGCAGGCGATGACGGCTCTGCTGCGGTAGCCAGGGTCGGTACGTCCGTAACATTTGACCCACCGCTTAGCAATAATGCTGTAGATGCAGCTCTTTATCTAAGGGACAGGGCATTTGCACCTGTGTTTGTTGCGTGGGATGATAATGCAACCGCTATGGTTAACGACGCACTGGCACAGGCCACAGCGCAAATCGTGGCAGCCGCGCCAAGCAACATAACAATTAGCGGCGTAGCCTTTGTGTCCCCGCCAACAATCACAAATGTGGGCATACCACGGACAAACTTTGTGTTTAATTTGCTAGTTACAGGATATGATAGCTCGTCTATATCTGGAACCGCAACCGTGCCTGTTCAATTTGCGGGCTTTGGCGGTTTGGGTGCTACACCTTTGGCTAGATACCATGAGTTTAGAATCACAAACTCCCAATGGGCAAACAACCCGCAAGTGCTGGGCGCAGGTAGCTTTAGCACAGCGCGCCATGCCGTTGTTGGTTCGCAGTGGTATCCTGCTTCTACCATGGATGATGGCAGACAGCTGCGCCCAGAATGGCTGGCACCCGGTGTTGTAATAACATTGGAGTATACGATACTTGAAAACACAGTGCCTCTTATAACACCGCACCCCAACCAGATGCTGGGCTATGAAATTGCTTTGGCTGTTTATATGCCTCGTACATTCCAGCATTTTGTGGATGCAGGTACCGACCCGGCCATCTCTATGATAGTGGACCCGGTTAACCGTACAGCACAGATAACCTTCGAGGCTTTGGCCAACCATCCAAGAATCCGCGACGCTTTTGACCCAAATCACGAAGATTACGGCAACTTTTGTATCTTTGTAGGCACACGCCTTTTGGGCAACCACAATGTGCGTTTGCGTATAGACAGGCTTACTTTAGCAATGACAAGTGACATAGCTCCCCCATGGGCAAGCGATGCTACTGTTGCGCAATTTATTCTGGAAAGCGCGGATTATACACATGTTATCGTGTCGGAAGGCACACAGGCCGCTATTGTAAACGCTGCACTTGCCGCAGTAAGGATACAGGTAGAGGCAATTGCCCCTGCCAGCGCAACCATTGGCATTATCAGCTTTACAACTGCACTGTCTCAAGTCCCGGCGCAAGGTTTGCCGCAAGCCAACTACTCCTTTAATGTAGCCATTGCAGGGCAGGACGGCTCGTCGGCAACTGCTGTAATAAATGTGCCAATTACCTTCTTAGGCGGCCTTGGCGGCGGCGTACTGCAAAGCATTCGTGTAGACGCAGACGCATCACGCACAAGCTACTATATTAATGAAACAATAGACCCCGCAGATATTGTTGTTTATGCCGACTTTGGAACAGGTACGGAAGTACGTGTTACCAACTTCCAAGCACTTGTTGTATACAGCATGGCAGAAGCCACAATTAATGGGATAACCGCGTCTGAACTGGGCTTATACAGAACTGGCCCACGCGAAGTCCTTATCACCTATACTTCCTATGGTGTGTCCGAGACATATAGCTTTACAATTAATGTTGGCGGACACAGGGTGTATCGGGAAGTCGAATTTGACCTAGCGAGCCTTTTGGGTTCGGATATAATTGCCCCAGCACAAAGATGGGGGACTCATGGTAGGCATTGGCCGGCCGGTCAGGTCTTTACAATGTTAAACGAGCTGTATGACGGAACTGAGTTTAATATGGAATGGCTGCAAGACCCGGCCGTTGTGCTTACCGCAGAATTTGTTTCTGCCACTGCAATAACACCGGGAGCAGGTCATGACGGTGTGCCCCAGGTACGCATGGGCTTTATCAGAGACCCAGACCCTGTTGGTAGCGGCTTAGGCTTTGGAACTGTTGGAGGAGTACAAGTCCCGCGCAACGCAGCATACTGGAACCAACGAACCTCTGGCCCGCCGGTTTCCATGAACGAAAGGCATTACGGCAGTGTTGATATCCGTCACAGGGGCTTGCCGGCAGACAATGGCGTTGCCCTTGCGGTAGTTAACCCTGCAGCAGGCGGCGGCTCGTACGGCACAATGCAGGCTATTACAGAGGATTTCTTGCGCCGTGCCGCGGCAAGGAACCACTTCCCAGACGGCTGGCACTATCTGATAGTGTTTGGCGGCGGCGTAATGGTTGGCAACCCGGGCAGCTATTTGACTCGTGTAACCATAGGTATGCTTGAAGACAGGCCTGCCCCATGGGAAGTCACTAACTGGAGCCCGGGCGTTCCCACATCGGTAGTAGTAACCGCCCAATCCAATACTGTATCCACAGGTGGTACAATGCAGTTTGCAGCCGAGGTTATTGGCACAAACAACCCATTACAACATGTAACTTGGTCGGTTATTGGCGCGGTGCAAGCAGCTACAGCCATAACCCCGCAAGGCTTGCTTACCGTGCATGGTTCAGAAACAGCACTTTCTTTTACTGTTAGGGCGACATCTATTTTGGACTCTGCAATATATGGCGATTTTACTGTCATAGTCGAAGTAGAAGGAACTGGGGACCCTATTTCTGTTTTCGACCCGCTCAGGTTTAATTTTGCTAATATACCAACGTACTTCCCTAACCGCTACGGCGCATTTGAGGCCAACCTGCTGCATCGTGAAGACGCGCATACATTGCCGCGTCAAAGTATGGCATTCTATTCCGGCTGGTTGCAGCCCGGCACGGTGCTTACTGTTGGCTATAACCTTACCGGTACTCTAACAGATGCATTTGTACAGGAGAACATCCAGTTTGGTATCCGCAGGCGTAGCGAAACCAGCCAAGAATTTATCCATGGCCTTAATCCGCAATGGCAAGCAGCTGCAGGCCCGGCAGAGCCCGGTATGCATGGTGCAGGGGCAGGGCGCGCATGGGCAAACTTGCCTGTAAGCACCAACCCGGGCCTAAGTGCCACTCATGTCATACTAGACCCGGTTGCAAGAACCGCGCAAGTTACCTTTGAAGCACTGTATCATGGGCTTGGCACCAATGACAGATATCTGCTTGCAAGCGGCCAATTTTTCACACCTTCGGTAAGGTTTGCGGGTGTAAGCCCGGGCGGCGGTACCATTAGCTGGGGCGGCCAAACGGGTACAGTCACAGGCATGACAATGACAATAGGCTATACAAGTCCAACCGGTGCCCCGTGGCGTACCCCAATCACACTTACACGTATCAGTGATAACATGCCAGACCCTGGACCACTTCCAAGCGGCCTAAACGACCCATCGCAATCGGACGGGCGTAGCCTTTCCTACCACTTCCCGGGGGATTTTGGAATGGGGAATCACTCAAGCATAGTAAGATGGGACGATTTTAGCGAAACCGCGATAGGAAGAATCACGAATGTTGGCCAACTTAATGTAGGCCGTCACAGATGGGATAATGTCAGACTTCAGGCTGGTAGTCCCGGCTCGGAAGTTAACATGTACATCGTCGCAAGAGGCGATGAGTATACACCAAGTGTTGTGTCCGGCACGCAAACAGATGTAAACAGGGCAGGTAACAACACCCCAATCTCTGGCGCGGCCGATGCTCGTATGCCAGGCGATCAAGCTGTAGTTTTTTGGACTAACAGCGAAGGTCCGCAGCATTTTGGCATAGAGCTTCAGCAGCATTTTGTCGAAGAAGCAGAGAACATGATAAATGACGCAGGTGTAGTATTTGTGCGCCTATATCAATATTGGGCACCAAACTACGCAATAAATACATCCAGCCACAATGGTATCACATTCTCGGCGTTGGACAGACACAGGATGGCGGATGGTGCCCACGGTGCCAACGACTTCCTAATTCCAATTGGGTATGATTGGTACAATATTATCTATGAATTTGTACGCAGTACCCCTGGGTTATATATACCACCAAACACACATGGCAGCGGCCTACTGCCAATACGTTCGCCCGGCCGCGCGGCTATGTATGTTTACTATTCATGGCAAGCGTCCATGACCAACCGCCCAACGAATCACATATGGGGCGACTTGTTCTTCCCGGATGGTTACAGAGCCGGACAAAGCCCGTATGCCAACTTTGGCGCACCATGGGCGTCACATCCAAACAATGTTGGTACAGCTCCACACCGTAACCCAACACGCGGCGGAATAAGCCCGCAAAGTTACGGCTTCTGGTCGCCAATGCCAAACTATTGGCCGGAAAACGCTATTTGGCACTCCATGGAGCTAATGGTAAGGCCAAATACGGTAGCATATGAATTCTGCCCAATTGCAGGCGAGGACGTTCTTACCGTTCAGCGTGACGGTCGTATAACCGGCTGGATAGACGGCGAAGTTATCATAGACTTCCCGAACATGGTCGTTCGTTATACCGAAGATTTGATGCTTAATGTATCTCGCGTGTTGTTAATTAACCAGCCAAACAACCTGGTAGATGACCGTGCCACCTATAGGATGATTACCCAATATTATATGTCCACAAGGTATATCGGCCCCATGCATGGCAACCGTCACGCAATAAGAGTCGAAAGCGATTTGTCAGATTTAGAATTGCATGTAACTACGGCGAATCTTTCTGATGCGGCTGTTCTTATTGCTGCCATATCTGCGCTTGACGCCATTGAAGCGGCAAAAGCATTGTTGCCAGCCGACGCTACACTTCCCGGCGAAGCTGTACCGCTGCCTATCCTTCAAGCTAGAATTGACGCGTTGCGTGACCTTCTTGACAAATATCTTTATGATACCTATGCAGGGCAGGCCGCATTGGCCCTTGAAAATGCGAACTTTGGCCCATACGAAATAGACGGAAGCCCGGTTGCGACAGTGGCTGTAGAAAATGCACGCCTTCATATTCTTGCAGAAGTAGGCCAATACTTGAACGACAACCATCCAAATGTAAGCGTAATGTCGGTTGTATTTAACAACCCGCCCGCAAATGTTCCTTCGGAAGGCCTTCTGCAAGCAGATTACGCGTTTACAGCCAATTTGGTTGACTCAGACGGCATCCCGGCTGTGGCAAACATCACCGCCGCTATCATCTTCTCGCCAGAGGCTGATACAGATGCGAGAAATGCCAGATTGATACTGGAAGCTAATGTCTTTGACGATATCACAGCAGGATGGCTGGGCGGCAACGCGCCGGCAAGACTGCAAGCCGTACTTGATGCCATAAAAGTGCAAATCGCCGGGCTATCCTTGGCAAATGTCACAATCGATGAAATTTCGTGGGTATTGGCACCTACAATTGCGCCAATTGGTATGCCACTGACGAGCTATCAGTTTATAGTATATATAACAGGGGACGACGGCTCGGAATCCAGGGCACAAATTACCGTGCCTGTGGCCTTTGCCCCAAGACCTTTTGACCACGTGCCCAGATATAACGAAATTTTCTTTGCCACAACATCAACCCCTGCTGCGGGCCCGTTCCCGTCTCCTGTATTTGGCACAGATTTTAGCAATATAGGCTTTAATCCACCTCCGTTTGGCGGAACCGCCGCAACCATGCAAGACGGAAGGACATTCCAGGCCGATTGGTTTGCACCAGGCGTTGTGTTTACCCAAACCTTTGAAACACTTGTTCCGCATCCAACACTTGGTTGGTCACAGCCGGTAACGGTTTGCCCGTCTACTTTGCCACAGCATTTGTTTAACCACTTTAACATGGGCAAAGCAGTTAGTGCTGGGCAGGTAATGATACGTAACCAGTATCACAGTGCCAGTGGCGCAACAATGTGGAACCGCTCATGGCTTGACCGCGTAAATGGTATGAGTCAGCTAACCTACGGTGCATTTTGGAGCGGGCCTGTTAACACCGGAGTCCAAAGGGACAATATTGCTACCGGGACACCATGGCAGCTTTCTGTTATGCAAGGCATGGCCAGTACATTCCAAGAGATACGCTTTGTTGTAACCGGCGCAAGCTTGGCAATGTATGACCCAAATGCAATTCCACCATGGGGTATTGTAGATGACACCCCAGCCATAAATGCTGCGATTAGTCTAATAGAAGCTGCAAATCTTGACGACCTGACACATGCCCAAGCACCAAATGCAGCGGCGGCGGCAACCCACCTTGAAGGCGTACTGCAAGCACTGCAGGGTATGGCAGAACTCAATGTTAACATTGATGTAGTAGCTTATGGCGCAGGCTTTATAGCCTCTGTGTCTGGTACGGCCTCCAACCCAACAGGTACGCCAGGTTCCTTTACCTTTGTAGCAACAGTGACCAGGGGCACGGGAACGCCTGCCGATACAACCCCAATTACCGTTGGCACTATCCCGATAGTATACGAGGGTATGGCAGATGCCCACATTGCAGCGGCTGTAGCCGTAATACAGGCGGCCAACTTTGCCGATGTGGCGCAAACAGATGTAAACACAACAGCAGAAGCTATTGACCATATCAACGCTATTATCGCTGAAATCGATACAATCCATGATGATATTGTTGTAACTGTTAACATTTCCGGCTTTGTTGCAGCAGTCGCCGGCACAGAAACCGACCCAACCGGCACAGATGGCTCTGTCACATTTACAATGACAGTCGCGTTATTACCCGGCACGCCACAAACGACAACGGAGCTTTCATTCAATATAATTGCAACTGAATGGACGCCTCTTATAACAGCTGTTCCACGTTACCACGAGATACATTTCTCCAATACGTCAGGGCCTCAAGGGACACGACCATTCCCAATAACGATGAATCCTGGCGATTTTGGAGCAATTCGGGTATTTGGCTATCCGCGCGGAACCCCTGTTCACCTGCCAGGCGAAGCATTTGGCCAAATGGAAGACGGCAGGATATTCTACAGAGATTGGTTCCGACCCGGAGTCGTGTTTAACGTCTACTTCGAAACACTTCGCCCACCAGGCCATCCGGACGCCGGCCAGGTATTTGACCCCACAACATTGCCAGCCTCGACCTTTACCAACCTT
>Ga0209755_10001678_pt1 | contig 33444 bp, 24 predicted proteins | sample TergutCo191P1_FD_187301 | JGI IMG/M metagenome (GOLD analysis project Ga0209755, IMG submission 187301) | Cornitermes sp. P1 segment gut microbial communities from Petit-Saut dam, French Guiana - Co191P1 (SPAdes) (version 2) | ecosystem: Host-associated > Arthropoda: Insects > Digestive system... | reverse complement strand
CCCCCTTCTGTTGTTGAGTGTACGGGCGCCGGTTCGCCGGCCGGCATCGTTACGTTTGAACGCTTCATGGGTATCGCCTCCGGGCAGGCGGCGCGGCTGGCGGAGACCGGCGGGATCTCCTTCGTCATTTTGTTTGAGATTGACCATTTTATAAAAATCACCGGCGAGTACGGCGCTGCCGCCGCGTCGGAGGCGGTTAGGGCTGTTGCCGAGAGGGTGGTTGGCGCTGCCCGCCCGCAGGATGTTCTTGCCCGCCACAGCGGCGAGAGGTTTGTGCTGTTTGCGCCCGACATAAACGAAGGCGGCGTAACCGAGTATGCCGGCCGTCTCCGCCACGCGGTTTCCGCCGCGCCCGTGCGGCTTGGCGGTACGGCGGATGTAGCGGTAACGGCCTGTTTTGGGATAGCGTCGCTGATGCCGGAGAACGATGTGGACGCGGCTATACAGTACGCCGGCGGGGCGCTTGAGGTTGCCCAGAGGGGCGGCCGGAACAAAAACAAGATTGTTGTGCAGATGTCAAGGCACTAATATTTTATCCCTTTCTTCCCGTCGTTTTCCCCGTCCCAGTCTCTTATCAGTTTCCCTATGCGGTTGATACGTATCATTTTGTGCGGCGGGGCGCTGCCGTCGAACGAGAAGTAGAGTATAAACGCTTTCGCCTTAACGAAGTTTTTGTTCAGGTAGCCCCAGTACCGCGAGTCAAGCGAGTTGTCGCGGTTGTCGCCCGCCATGAAGTAGTTGTCGAATTCTACCGTGTAGCTGTCGATGCGCCTGTTGTCTATGAAGATTGTTTTGCGGATCTCAACGTCGTCGCTCGTGAAGCTTCTGCGGATGCTCTCCATGAAGTAGTCGAGCGTTGTCCAGTCGTCGAATTTGTTGAAGTCGAATGTTTCGGTGCGGCCAAGCATTTCGTTCCTGTATGTCAGTTTGCCGTCCTGCAGGTCTTGCAGGGTAACGCGCGCGCCGTTGAAGTGGAGCGGCGCGTCGTTTGCCGGCTGGCCGTCTATGTAGAGGTCGAAGCGCATGAAGACGCGTTTGGTTGGGTTTTCCTGATGCACGAGGTTTTTAAAGAACATGAACTCGCGTATCGGCATGCTGTCGGGGTAGAGCACGTCGCCCTTGGCCGGTATGCGCAGCGGGGCGAAGTTGGTGATGCGCGGGTCGAACCGTGCGCCGCCGGCGTACTTGCCCTTGGGCGGCAGCTTAAGCTCGTTGCCGTTTACGATCAGTTTCTGATTGCCGGCAATCTGTATAACGTCGCCGGGGCCCGCTACCATGCGCTTTATGTAGTCTTTGTTGTCTGCGCCCGGGTACTTGAATATCACCACGTCGCCGGGCTTGGGTTTTGTTACCGCCGGGAACCGCTTCTTTATGCCGAGCTCCTGCGAGAACGGGACCAGCGGCGCGCCGTAGACGAACTTGAGGCCGAGCAGGAAGTCGCCCACGAGCAGGCTGTCTTCCATGGATCCAGTGGGTATCTGGAACGCCTGGATGATGTAGACGATCGCGATGAGCGCCATGGCGAGCGCCGACCCCATCTCGCGGAAGAAGCGCAGGATGCCCGAACGCTCGCTGCGGCGGTTTGCCTTAGGCGGCTTGGATGGTTGCGCCGCAGCTGCCTGCTGCGGCGATTGCTGTTGTGCCTGATTAGGTTGTTCCTGTGACAATTAAGCCCTCCGTATATTAGCCATTGATAAAGAATTTCAGTATTTGGCCGTGCAGCAGACCGTTGGTCAGCACGACCGACCCATTGTGAACGGTTTTCTCCCCGCGTATATCGGAGAAGGCGCCGCCCGCCTCGGTGACTATGCACGCCGCCGCCGCGCAGTCCCACGGCTTGTCTAACAGGTTGACGCACGCGTCAAGCTTGCCGCAGGCCAGAAGCACGTAGGAGTACGCGTCCATAAATCCGTAAGTATAGTCCCACGCCCTTGTCAGGTCAATCAGCTGCCGCCCGGTTTTCTCATAGGCGTATTCGGTTATGCCGAGAACGCTGCCCATCGCGGCGGACAGGCTGCCGGTTGACGAGACGCTGATACGCACATCATTCAAAAACGCCCCGCCGCCTTTTACTGCCCGGCACGTCAGCCCCATCCCCGGCAGGTGTATCACCCCCACAACCGGCACGCCGTCTTCCTCAAGCGCTATCAGCACGCTGTGGGTAGGTATGCCGCGTATGAACGGCCTCGTGCCGTCTATCGGGTCAACTATCCAGCGGCGGCTGTTTGACGGCTGCGGCGGGCTCTCGCCGGTCTCTTCGCCCAGAAAAGCGTCGCCCGGGAACGCGCCGAGGATGATCTCGCGGATCTTCGCTTCGCACAATTTATCGGCCCGCGTAACCGGCGAGCTGTCGCCCTTTCTCTCGATGTCAAGGGCGGTCCCCAAACAGTCAAGCTGGATCTTACCCGCCTCGGCTGCGGCCTTTACGGCGATGTCTGTTTCTTTCGTCATTGCATTGCCCCCGCGTTACCACACATTAAATTTTTCACGCAGCACCCTTCTCGCCGTCAACGCCGCCGGGCCCTTGCCGTCTCTGGCGGCTACGAGCGCCGCTACCGCCCGCTTGTCGCCAATGTCGCCTAACCGCTCCGCCGCCCTTATCTTCGTCCGCGCGCTCGCCGAGTGGTCGAGGTCGAGGATGTAAACGGGCACGAAGTCTATCTTCGCGCCGCCCTTCTGCAGGATGTACACCGCGTTCCAGCGTACCCAGTAGTGCTTGTCCCGCGTCCATACCGTTATCTGGTGGTTATCCTGCAAAAACAGCCGCTCCGCGCACAGGTTTACCATTGTCTCCGTCAGCTCGCGCTCTATCCACGCCTCAAGATACTTGATGAAGTACGGGTGCTCCCTGCGTATGGCGTTTTCCCCGCCGTCAAGTTTTTGGACTTCCGAGAACAGCTCCGAGGCCTCGCTTAACTTGTCGGAGCAGAGCGCGGCCATTGCTTTGAAGAGGCGGCCGTGCAGCGCGAGGTTTTTGTTTTTGCTCGCGGCCAGAATGCCGGAAAGCTCGTTTGCCGGCCAGTAGTTGCAGGCGTTTATGTAGGAGCGGCAGGTATCTATGAGCTGCTTGCCGTCCCTGATGACGTACCCTTTCTCCAGCGCCGCCGCGGCTATGGCTTTCCGGTCGCCGGCCCTTGAGCTCATTGTGGAAAACAGTATAATGAGGATAACGGCGGCGATGATGGATGTAGCGGCCGTTACCGCTATTGTCATTTGTGTTTTTGAAAACCGTTTTTCCAGCGGCGAGTAAATTTTGCCGATAGTCTCCTTTACGGACGGCACGAATTTCTCTTTGCCGAACCCGGAGATGTCTGATGAGGTGCGCCTGTAGAGCGGCGGTACTTTTTTGAGGAGGGCTCTGGCCCTGCGCGCGGCCTGTGCGTAGATGAACTTCACCCGCTTGGCGAGGCCGCGCCTCGTTTCCCTTACGCTCGCCATCGCGGTCCTTCGCGGGACGTCATCGCGGCAGGCGGCGATCATCCCGCCCAGCTCTTCGGCGTCTATGATGCGCAGCTTCTTGTCGGCAACGAGCGCTTTCTCTACTATTTTTACGAGCTTCTCCGGCACGTCCTCGCGCAGCGCGCTTATGGGCGTGTAGTTGCAGCTCACCGTAGCGAAGAATGTGGCCTGCACGGTGTCTTTCAGGAATGGGTGGGCGCCCGTTATCATCTCGTACAGTACAATGCCAAACGAGAATATGTCTGACCGGGGGTCTACCTCCAGGTTGTCGATCTGCTCCGGCGACATGTACCCCGGCGACCCCACCGCCGTGCCGCTCTGCGTTATGGCGGTAAACGGCGACTTGACCACGCCGAAGTCGGCCAGTTTTGCCACCTGCGACTGGGCGTCGATGAGGATGTTGGCCGGCTTGATGTCGCGGTGGACGATTTTGAGGCTGTGCGCGTGCGCCATTGCCGCGGCGATGTCAGCCGATATTTCGAGTATGCGGTCTATCGGCAGCTGCTTCTGCCGCGCGATCAGTTTGTCGAGATGCTCGCCGCTCACGTACTCGAACGCGATCCACGGCACCCCGTCGTGCTCCCCGGCGTCGTAGATTGACACGATGGAGGGGTGGTTGAGCCGCGCGCACGCCTGCGCCTCTACGGTGAAGCGCTCCAGATACTCGCTAAGCACCGCCGGGTCCAGCCCGCGGTCGGTGGAAATGACTTTTACGGCCACCTTCCGCTTCAGGATGGGGTCCTCGGAAAGATACACCCGCCCCATCGCCCCCTCGCCTAAGAGTTCGAGGACTTTGTAGCGGCCATAGCTTTGGGTTTCGTTGGTGTCCGGGCTTTGGGTGGCGTCGTTGCTCCGCATTTCTACAAAATAAATCTTGCGCAAGGGCGGAAAATCTATTATTTTAGTAATGCGCTTTTTACGGGGCGCTTTTCTTGGTTTACGGAAGTGCGTTTTCTCTCGTTTTTGGGCTTTTTCGCTGACGGTGATGATGGGCAGCGGGCCCGCTCTCTCGGTTTTTACGGATTTTCGCTGCCGGTGATGGCCGCCGGCGCGGTCCGGCTCTCTTGGTTTGAGGATTTTTGCGGCTGATGGCTGCCGGCATGGTCCTTTTCTCTCTGCTTTTCCGGAAGACTCTCTATTTCTCGTTTTTTTACGCTTATTTACGCCGTTTTTCGTCACATTAACCGGATTGGGGATTTACGCCGTATGGCACGTTTATCTATTATTGCAGTATTGATGCTTGCCGCAAGCGCCCACGCGCTCGGCATCGTCATAACCGAGCTCCACCGCGACCCCGCGGCGGGGAACAAGACCGCCATACCCGGCGGGTACAGCCACTCGTTTGTCGAATTGACCAATTTCGGCCCGGACACGTTTTTTGTGCGGGATGTCTTCCTGACCAACGGCAAGGTCTGCGACTCCATAAGGAGGTTCGACGCCCCCATTCCCGGGCACGAAAGCTGCGTTTTTGACGCCGGCTACATCCCGCCGGGCGGCATTGCCGTCGTGCTGCCGCAGAACTACCTGCGGGGGCTTGAGGCCGCAGCGTCTACGATCCACCCCATAGCGGCGGGGACGATCATGCTCACCGTCAACAACCGCAACCTCGGCGGGGGGATGGCGAACGACGACGGCATCGCGCTGTTCCGGGGGTCGAGGGCGCGTATCGACTCGCTGGCGGATTTGGCCGCCGACCCCGGGACCGAGATATCCGCCCCGCTCTCCGGGAAGATCGTCCTCAGCCAAAAGCAGCCGAAGGGGTCGTCCGTCGTCCCCGCGCCGCTGTTACTGGGGGACAGGAGGTACATAGTATCCCCCTCAGAGCCGTTAAGCCCGGGGCGGTTTGACCGGCTGAGGGACGGGCTTTATGTGGAGTATTCCGTTGCGGTGTCGCCCTCACAGCCAGACGTATTGCCGCGGGCAGCGGTAAGATGTTCGCTGGCGGGGATTTTTGTTGCCGCTGATATGGGGGGCGCGTCGTGGCGGCTCTATTCCCGGATGCCGTCCAGCCCCTCAAACAGCGGGGTGACGGTGATAGAGGAGGGGGGATTTGACCGGTACGTACACGGGGCGGCAGGGCCGCGGCGGCAGTTTTTGATGACGTTCGACATAGTGCCGGAGCAGCGGCAGTACGTGTTCGAGGTGAGGCTGGAGAATGGCCGGACGGTGGCGTATCCGCTTGATTTATCTACGTTTTGGGCAGACGCCGGGACATTGGTTATCACCGAGTTATACCCCAAGGGGGGGACTGCCGCCGCCGGTCAGCCGGAGTGGTTCGAGCTCAAAAACGTCTCCTCGGCAAACGTAAACCTGAACGGGTGGATGTTCGGAAATTCCAAGGACTCCGCCGTCATAATCAGCACCGATTTTGTCCTTCCGCCGGGACAGTACGCCGTGGCGTCGAGGGATACCGCCGCGCTGCTGAACAGATACCGCTCAATCCCTAACCTCATACGCCCAGCGCGCTGGCATACGATGAACAGTTTTAACGATACCCTGTGCGTCTGGTCGCCGCGGGGGGTCCTTGTAGACATGGCCGTCTACCGCAGTTCGTGGTTTGCCGGATGGTCGGCGCAGTCGCTGGAGCGCGTTTTTGCGGGCGGGGCGGGCAGCGATTCGTCATCGTGGGTACTCTGCGCCGGCCCGACCCCGGGCTGGCCGGGCGGCGCGGCGCACTGGCGGGCGGTACAGGCGCCGTCGGTAGAGATAGGCCCGGTGCCGTTCACGCCGGACGGGGACGGTGTGGACGACGTGCTCGCAATACGGATGAAAGTCCCGCCGGGGGTCAGGGCGACCGTCAAAATCTTCGCCTTCAACGGCAAATTACTGAAGACATTTACAGGCGAGCGCGAAACGGTCCTCTGGGACGGCAAAACCAGCCAAAACCGCCCCGCCGCCCCCGGCCCAATCTACATAGTAACCGAATGGACATCAGGCGGCACCCGTCAGGTCGTCAGAAAGAGAGGAATTTTATGGAGATGAGAAAGGATGTGGAGGATATGGAAGAAACAGTTGAAGAGTTTGAGAACTCTGTTGACGAAAACCTTGTGAATTTTGCGCAAAAAGTCAGGGATAAGGCTTTTAAGTACCCCAGTAAAAGGAATTATTCGCTTGGGCCGGTGTCCGAGCGCGGCTCAAGTGACATCCATAACCTTACAGGGGTGGATGTCAGCGGCTATGAGCATATCCTTAAGGGCAGTACCGTTGAGCATATTGAGAACAGGCATGGTGAAAACGGTACGGCTGATAGAAGCATGGCAGACGTAAACGACATAGGGAGAATGAAATACGTTATAGATAAGTACGATAACATAGAATTGCTGCGAGGTGATGATGGGGAATTGGTGCTGAGTTCAGAATTTCGTGACTCGAAGAATAAGCAGGCACCAACGGTACGATACCAAAAGAGAGTAAACGGAACTTACTACGTAATTGAAGCGGTTCCGGATTCCAAGGCGATGAAGTTGCAAATCGTTTCAGCGTATATGAGTAGTGCAAAAAGACAGGGGCGGGCAAGTGCTGCATTAGTACGCGGGGAACCCCGCAGCTTACAAGTCCAGCTGCCCCATGCCGCAACCCCTACAGATAATGTAATAAATTCGCAGGAAAAAGTCAATACCCAAGACGGGAATTTACCACAACAGCCGGAAAGCGAGGCATTATGATGTCGAACAAGGTCATTTACAGCGTTTTAAGGATATTTTTCGCGGCGTGGGCGCTCCTCGCCGCCTCCGCCGCCGCCAACCCCCGCGACCCGTTCCCGCTGGGCGGCGCTATGATGTCGCAGGGGGCGATTGTTGAGACGGAAGGGGCGCTTGGGCGGGAGCCCTGGGGGCCGGCGGCGCATTACCGGGATACGCTGCGGTGGGGGGCGTCTGTGGCGGCGGTGAGCTACCACGGCGGGGGGTCGGCGGCGCGGTATGGCGTGGGGGGATTCGGGGTGGCGGGGCCGGTCATCGGTAAATTGTCGTTGACGCGGCTGGACGTTATGGGGCTTTACTATGAACAGATGGCGTTTCTGTCTGCGGGCGCCCAGTGGCGGTCCCTCTCATTCAGCCTCGACGGGGAGATGTATTTCACGGGGCTGACGGGGCGGGTGCCGGAAGCCCCTCAATTTTCGGCGGAATCGCCCCCAAGAAGCCGCGCCTCATCCGCCGCCGGGGCGACGGTCCTCCTCCGTACCAGCCGGTTAAGCGTTGATATTGCCGCCGGGGGGCTGACGGTGCTGCCCTCCGGCGACCCTTTCGCCGGCCCGGCCCTATCGGTAACCGCCCGCGTCTGCACCGCCCGCAACCGCTACGGCTCCCAGGGGGTCATGGCGCGGATAACCCCCTCCGACGCCTCCCCCCTGCGCTTCGTCCTCGCCCAGGAGTACAGGATAGGCGCCGCGTTCGCCCTGTCGGCATCGATTGCGTCCAACCCGACCATGATAGGCTTCGGCCTCTCGGTAGACAAATTCCCGCTGACAGGCTCCGCCGCGGCGGTAAACCACCCGTTTCTGGGGTGGTCGAAGGGGGTATCGGCGGGCTACGCGAAATAACGGCGGTTTGTAACAATTAACCAAAAAGGATAAAAAAAGATGGACAGGGAGACGTGCATAATTTATATTGGTAGTAAGTTCACGGCGGAGTGGTATTACGACCGCCGGGGGAAAAGCGTCGCATACGAATTTTTTCTCGAAACGCCGGAGAATCAGCAAGCAAAATTTATGAAATTGGTTAAAGAGATTGCTGATATGGGAATAATTCATGGTAAGGCGAGATTCAGATGCGAAAAAGATAAAATATTTGCGTTTAAACCACAACCGGACAGATATTTGTCGTTTTTTGTTGATGACCGTAAAGTTATTGTTACGAATGGGTTTGTAAAGAAGACGCCAAAAATGCCGAAAGAAGAAAAAATACGTGCTTTAAAGCTAATGCAGGATTACTTTAACAGGGTAAAGGAGGGAACCTATTATGGTAACTGAATATGACCGGCTTATAACGAATAATCCTAACCCTGAAGTACGGGAACAGGCCAAGAAGTATCACCGGGAATTTATTATAAGCGAATTGGGGATGTTAAGGGAATTCAGAAGGCTGGGCTACCGGCCTACATTACTCCCCACGGAGGAAGACATAAGGAACGATGTTCAAATGCCGGTAGATACAAAGTCGGAAGAGAGAAAAAAAATGCATGTTGAAAACCGGGTGGAGAGATGGATGCGGGATCCAAAAAAAATGATGCGGCACATGGGGGACATCGTAAATATGCCGACGGAGTATATCGAAGAGGTCTTGCGGGCCGAATCTGACGAGGTGTACAAAATCAATTACGCCAAGTGGAGGGAGCAATGCGCATAAAACCCAAAAACATACTCTCCGGCCTGACCGTCCTCTGGGTCCTCGTGGTGATATTTGAGGCCCTCTCGTCCGTTATCCGCTTATTCTACTGCCGCAAGATGCACACCGCCGTAAAGGCCGTGAGCGGGGCGGTCAACTGGGCCAAAGCCGCCATGCTCATTGTTCTGGCGGTCTCAAATGTTGTGCTCTTCATGCGCCACGTAGACGACAAGGGGTAATTTGAAAGTGGCAGCAGATACCGAAACAATATATCTCGACAACAACGCAACAACGCGCACCGCCCCCGAGGTCATAGAGGCTATGATGCCGTTCTTCGGAAACCGCTACGGCAACCCTTCGAGCATCCACAGTTTCGGCGGGACGGTACGCCGCCTCGTGGAGCGGGCGCGGGAGCAGGTCGCCGCGCTCATAGGGGCAAGCGCCGGCGAGATTGTCTTTACCTCCTGCGGGTCCGAGAGCGACAACATGGCCATCAAGGGGTTCTACAGGGAACACGGCGGTAAAACCAGGATCATCACCTCGGCGGTCGAGCACCCGGCGGTCAGGAATACGGCGCGGTTTCTGAGGGACGGCAGGGGAGTGCCGCTCACCGAGCTGCCGGTAGACGGCGAGGGGATGATATCCCCAAGCGCGCTGGACAGTCTGGAGATCGCCCCCGGCACCTTAGCCTCCATGATGTGGGCGAACAACGAGACCGGCGTTATCTTCCCCATCCGCGAGATGGCGGAGGCGGTCAAGGCCAGGGGGGGTACGTTCCACACCGACGCGGTGCAGGCGGCCGGCAAGGTGCGCATCAACGTGAAAGAGGTCCCTGCCGATATGCTCGCCATTTCCGGCCACAAGCTGCACGCCCCCAAGGGTATCGGCGCCGCATACTTCAGGGCCGGTACGCCCGTTGCCCCCCTCATCCACGGCGGGCACCAGGAGGGCGGGGCGCGGGCGGGGACCGAGAACGTGCCGTATATAATAGGATTAGGCCGCGCCTGCGAGCTGGCCCTCGGGCGGATGGAGGAAGAAAACACCCGGGTAAGGGCCCTGCGCGACCGCTTGGAGCGCGAACTGCTGGCAAAATGCGCCGGGGCGAAACTAAACGGCCACCCCGAAAACCGCCTCCCAAACACCACGAACATCAGCTTCGGGGGGATTGAGGGCGAGGCGGTCCTCCTCCACCTCGACGACGCGGGGATTGCCGCCTCCTCCGGCTCGGCCTGCACCACAGGCTCCCTTGAACCCTCCCACGTGATGATGGCCATGGGCATCCCATATACCTACGCCCACAGTTCCACCAGGTTCTCTTTGAGCATATATAACAACGATTTAGACGTAGACAGGGTGGTCTCCGCCATGCCGGGGATCGTGGACAAGCTTAGGAGGCTCTCCCCGTTTGTCTAAAACGCCCCCGCGGCGGTTCCAAATGCGCGGGCACCCCCGGCCCGGCCGCTGTTCGGCATCAAAATAGCGCGTTTTTTGATAGGATTTTGGCCTATTTACTTTTTTTTGTAAAAAAACGCTTGCTTTTTTGTTTTTTTGGGGTTATATTAAAAATAGTAATTTTTTTACAAAAAACTTGTATTCGCGGCGGCCATCTATTATGTTATATAAGATGTGTCTCCCCGCGGCAGCGGAGTTGAAATTTTTCTGTAACAGTCAGACCGGATCTATTGTCTAACCTGAGGGGGGAAGGCTTTTTAGGCGTATTTAGCAGTCAAATAATAAAGAGTATTACTTTAAATTAAACTTTACCTAACTTTAACCCAATGAAGGAGTATGGGACTATGGGACGTTTTACTAAGCGGGTAGTAGCGGGGCTTACCGCGGCTCTGATGATGGCTGGGGGCGCGTTTGCTCAGCAGTTTATACTTGACGATCTTGAGGACGGCGACAACGCTAACAAGGTTAGCCAGTACTGGTACTACTATGTCGGCGATGACTTGGACGAACTTCTGGGCATGGTTACCACTAATCCCACAGCGGTTATAACGAATGCCGGCCCCGGGGACGAGTACGGTGCGATGTCGTTTATCGCGCAGACGAGCGCCAAGTATTCGGGTTCCCAGGCTCCCGGCACCGCGCGGGGCAGCTATGTTGCCGCGATGGAGTTCGTTGATTTTGCCGATTTGGTAACTAAAGAATCCGTAACATATCCTGTTATAGGTATGGGCACCATTCTGTCGTCGAACGACGATAAAGGCTTTGGCGCGTCATTCGCGAATGTCGATGAAATCCAATTCGACATGTGGGCGCCTGAAGACGCCGTAGTTTACTTTAAGGTGGAAACTACCGAGAATTCGCCGACCGGAATTTACGGCCCGGCGCCTCCTTACGGTACATCGACCCACGGCTGCGTGCCCGCGGCGTCGGGTGAGGCCGACAAGCCTAAGAACAAGGGCTGCAACCCTGCCAACGCCTACTATTTAGGGATCACGGCGAGCGGCGCCTGGGAGACGCATAAGGTCAAAATTAAGCCTGTTGTCAACTATAACGGTGTAACTATTGGTTCGACGGTTCCCGGTTCCCCGACTTCATCGCAGGTAATGGGTTCGGCCGGCGATCTTAAACAGGATGGGTGGTGGGGCAAGGCGTTCAACTTCAATCCGGCCAACGCTACAAAGCTCGCGTGGCAAATTAACGGAGACAAAAACGCTACTTTGAAAGGCGGCACACTGCTCATCGACAATATCAAATTCGTTGGTTCGGGTATCAACAACGATTTCTACATCCCCGCCGACGAGTGCCGTACTTGCGCCGGGAAGACGCTGCCGACACCCCATCAGCTGATCTCCGACTTTGACGATTACGATGAGAGCCCCCGCAAGAACAAGTTCGGCTGGTACTGGTACAATTATGACGATAACGAAGCCGGCGGAAGCGCGATCATCACGGGCCTGACAGAGGATCCGTACGGTAAGCGCGACCCGGTAACGGGCGAATTCATGCCTGGTATGGTTATGGATGTTGCGGGTAAGGGTGTGGAAGGTTCCAATGCCGCGCATATCGACTTCGAGATCAACGACGCGATGTTCGATGAGACGGGGACCGGCCTGAGGATCTCGTCGTTCGTGGGTATCGGTACGAACTTCTACGACGACCTTGCGGATACGAAGCTCTACCAGTCTATGGGTTCGCATACCGGTATCTTCTTCAGGTTCAAGGCTTCTGCGGCTGTTGACTTCATTACTGTGGAGTTCAATGACAACCAGAACGTAGAGCGCATTGAGCAGCACGGGACCGACGGCGGCCAGGTGTGGTACGCCAAGATTCCCGTGGCCAACACCAACTGGAACACCGCGGTGGTCAGCCTTTCCGACCTCTCGCTGCCCCTCTGGATCAAAGAAGGCGACTGGCGTTACGGTAAGCCGTTTGACAAGAGCAAGCTTGCCAAGATCCAGTTCAAGTATGCCGGCAGCGGTGAAGGTTCCCTCACCATTGACGACGTGTACTTTGTGGGCGGCAATACCGAGGCCGGCATCAGGCATGCCGTCAGCAGCAAGGCAAAGGCGGCCGGCATCCGCGCTTCCTACGGCAGGGGCGGTGTGAATGTGAACTGGAACGCGGCCGCTCCCATAGCGAGCGGCAAGATCTCCCTGATCAACACGAAGGGCCGTGTTGTGGCCTCCTCGTCTGTTGCCAAGACCGCCGGCAGCAATATCTCGGTGAATCTCGGCAAGGGCGTACTCCCCTCCGGCATGTACTTTGTGCGCGTTGATGCGCGTGACGTAAACGGCAAGAGGATCGTGCAGCAGGCTCCGGTCACCGTTGTAAGGTAACAGGTTTTTAAGGGGGGCGGATAAAATGTTGCCCGCCCCCGCAATTTGGTTGTGTGCAAAGGGCCTTCCGCCTCCGGCGGGGGGCCTTTTTTGTAAAGAATCCGCCCAAGCCTAAAAAAAAATAAAAAAACCCTTGTATTCGATATCAAATTGTTATATATTAATATAAATATAGTGAAATCTCAAAACTATTCATACTAATTTATAGGGAGAACAACGGATATGAAAAAGAAGATTGTTTTGATGCCGGCGGCGTTGCTGATATTGGCACTGGCGGCCGGTACGCCCGCGCAGGTTGCAGCACCCCTCCCGGCGCCCGGGTCGCCGCCGGCGGGGTCGCCGGTAGATAAGCACGGGCAGTTGAGTACAAGCGGCAACAAGCTCAAGGACAAGGGCGGTAATGATGTTGTGCTGAGGGGCCCGAGCATGTACTGGAGCAACACGGAGCAGAGCCATTTCTACTCAGACGACATAGTAGGCTGGTTGGTGCACGACTGGAAAATTTCTGTAATACGCGCCGCCATGGGCGCGTGGAACGAGCCCCACGGAGGCGAAAACGCGGGATACGCCGACGGCGACCAGGCTGCCCAGTGGGCCCGCGTCAAAGTTATTATAGAGGGGGCTATAAAAAGGGGCATTTATGTAATAGTAGACTGGCACACCCACAATCCCGGCAATTACCAGTCGAGCGCGCAATCTTTTTTCACAAGGGTTGCTACCGATTACGGGGCGTACCCTAACATCATATACGAGATATTTAACGAACCCTGCGGCAATGGCGGTCCCTGCGGCAATAAGATTTCCGACGCTCAAATTCAGACGTGGAGCAATGCCATGATAAGCTCCATAAGGGCCAAGGACACACGCAATGTTATTATAATAGGGACGCCGGATTGGAGTTCGCAGCCGAACTTCACTTTTAGCGCACCCAGCAACGCCGGCAGTATAGTCTACTCCATGCACTTCTACGCCGCCAGTCACAAGTCGGACTACCGTGACCGGACTACCGCCGCGCTCAACGCCGGCCGGCCGGTGTTCGTTTCCGAGTTCGGTTCCGGCACCGCCGACGGAAAAGGAGCGCATAATCCGGGCGAAACCGATACATGGATTAATCATATGGAGACTCACAAGATAAGCTGGGTCTATTGGTCGGTCCATAACAAGTGCAGGGATGACGAGGGGACCGCGGTGTTCAATCCGCCGAACCCGTGCCCGTCTACATCCGCGATTGCGAACACGGCCGCCCAGTCGCTCGCGGGCCAGGCCGCAAACTGGACGTCATCCAATAAGCCGGTGCTCCACGCGCGCGGCACGTATATACGGGAAAAGATACTCAGTTACAATAATACCGCATACCCGAACTATCCGCAAACCTACGCCGTAAATGTTACCTCCGGCGCGGGCGGCCGCGTTGAGAAGCGGGTCAACAATACCGTTAACAACGGGCCGTACGCCTACAATGCGGTGGTATCCATAGAGGCAATTCCGGAAAACGGCTACAGGCTTGACGGGTGGGGCGGAGACGCCTCCGGTACGAACACGACCCTTACTTACAGGGTTGCCGGCATACCGGTAAACATTACCGCCTCGTTTACGAAGGAGAGCATGATTGAGAACGGCTCGTTTACACAGAACTTTCTGCCCTGGTCTGCAAACGGCACGGGCGGGACCGCGGTGGCGGAAAACGGCGAGGTCAAATTCACCGTTCAAACCCCCGGCACCGACATTGCGGGCCTGCGTTTCATACAGAACGGCATAGAAATAGTGAAGAACGCCAAATACAGGCTCTCGTTCAGCGCCTACGGCCAGTCGGCCAGGCCGGTCTCCGCAAGGATAACCAGAGGCGACCGCAGCACCTCCGCCGCCGCGCCGTATGATGTTACGCTTACGGCCTCCAAGCAGCAGTACAATTATGAGTTCGTATCAACGCAGGACTACCCCAAAACGCCGGCGGGCTCCTCCGGGGCGGTGTGGTTCGCTTACGGCGGCAGCAGCACGACATGGTTTTTGGACGATGTGTCGCTGGAATGTATAGATAACTGCGACGGGAAGTCCTCCATAGGGTCATCGTCCCTGTCTGTAAACAGGGCTGCGAAGTGGACGGTTTCCCGCACGGCGGGCGGTTTGCAGCTGCGCGGCCCGGCCGATGCCGGGGCTAAGGTACTGCTCTACGATGTGCGCGGCAAATTAGTAAAGACTATGCAGGCGGTGGACGGGCTGACGGTTGGCGCCGGCCTCGGCGCGGGGAACTACCTTATGGTGGTGAAGAACGGCGCGGGCAGCGAGATGCTCACGGCGCGGGTGCCGTTGGTCAGGTAAACCGGCCCGGTAATTTGATGCGCGGGCGGGAGCGGGCCTAACCGGTTCAAGCCCGCCCGCGTAGCCGGATGTGCAATTATTCTAATAATGATAACGCGGGTGAGTTGAAAAAGGAGGAAGTAGATGGCGATAAGGATTAAGACGGTGTTTGCCGCAGCATTGGCGGTTTTTATGTTTAGCGGAACTATTTTGGCGCAGCCTGCCAATAGCCCGGTGGCGCGCAACGGGCAGTTGAGCGTAAAGAACGCCAGGATAGTGAACAAGGACGGCGAACCGGTGGCGTTGCGCGGCATGAGTTTCTACTGGGACAACCCCGGTTGGAATGGCCACCAGTTTTATACCGCCGCTACGGTCAACAAACTGGCTGATGAGTGGAAAGTAGACATAATCCGGGCGGCCTTCAGCGGCCCCAACGGCCAAACGAGCAAGATAAAGACGGTCGTAGACGCGGCCATTGCCAAAGGCATTTATGTTATTCTCGACTATCACTCCCATAATGCCAATAATGAACTGTCTACGGCTCAAAGCTTTTTCAATACGTTCCTGAACGACGCTAGCTATGTGGGCAAACCGAATATACTTTACGAGATATTTAACGAGCCGGACGGCAAGGACTGCGCGAACAGCAGCCAGGTCTGGAACTCTTCGGGTTTTATGACATGCATTAACAATTTTTGGAACCAGAACGTACGCGGCTACTCGAACACAATGGTTCAGCACATAAGGGCTAAAGACCCGAACAACATAATCCTCATAGGCACGCCGTTCTTCTGCCTGAGGCCCGATGTAGCCTCGAACAATCCGGTTAACGGTACGAACCTCGCGTATGTTTTCCACTTCTATGCGGCTGAGGCCACGCACGGGACCGACAAGTTTGCCGCGATAACCACCACGATAAACAACGGCCACGCCGTGTACGTTAGCGAGTTCGGCGTTACCGAGGCGGACGGTTCGGGAACCGTAAGCACCACAAAGACGGAAACGTGGTTTAAGCTGCTCGACCAGTACAGCATAGGCTGGTGCAACTGGTCTATGAGTTCGTTTGAGGAGTCTTCCGTGCTCTCAGGCGGACAACCGGACGGTTCAGGCTGGGTTACCAGAAGCCCGGGCGGCACGTTTATACGCCAGGAGCTTATTAATTACGGTACCCTGACCTACACGGCCGCCGTCTCCTCTCAGGGCGAAGGGCAGACCAAAAGCATGCCGGCGGGGCCGAATTTCCGCCGCGGTACGCCGGTAACATTTACCGCCACGCCTGCCTCCGGGTGGTCGTTTGCAGGCTGGCAGGGGGCGGGCGTTACCTCATCTACCGCGTCGTCGGTTTCGTTCACGACTTCGCCGCTTTACGCGAATGCGCCGGCGGTAACGGCTGTTTTCGAGCAGGACGGCAATATGCTCAAGAACGGCACATTTACCCTGAACTCCCAACCCTGGGCATCGGGGGGTACGGGTTCCGCGATGGAGCGTACGGATAACGGCGAGCTTAGGCTCTCGGCTACCGGCGCAGGCACGGTTCCAAATGATCTGCGGCTTAATCAAAACGGCATAGAAATAAAGAAGGGCGGGGAGTACAGGCTCACGTTCAGCGCCTATGGGCAGTCGGCCCGCCCGCTTACGGTGAGGATAACCAACGGCGGCCGCAGCGCCGAAGCCGCGGCTCCGTATGAGGTTCAGCTCACTAACTCCAAGCAGAAGTACACATACAACTTCAAATCCACGATCGAACTTCCAGCAACTGGGAGCGCGGCCAATGTGGGGTCGGTGCTGTTTGCATACGGCGGCAGCGCTACAACATGGTTCATAGACGATGTAAGGCTCGAGTGCACAGGCAAATGTGAGGGCGACAACTCTCCGGTAATCTCGCGCCCGGCCGCCGGCGGACGGGCGGCTTGGACGGTTTCCCGCACAGCGGGCGGTTTGCAGCTGCGCGGCCCGGCCGATGCCGGGGCTAAGGTACTGCTCTACGATGTGCGCGGCAAATTAGTAAAGACCATGCAGGCGGTAGACGGGCTGACGGTTGGCGCCGGCCTCGGCGCGGGGAACTACTTTATGGTGGTAAAGAACGGTGCGGGCAGCGAAATGCTCACGGCGCGGGTGCCGTTAGTCAGGTAAACGGCCGCCCGTTTCATTTAAGGAGAACAACGGCGTATGGATATTCCATTCAAGGCAAAAGAAGGCAAAGACGGCATCGCCGCCATCGGGTCGGCGCTTGTTGACCTGTGTATGACGGAATCGGTGGAGTTCGTGAACAACTCCGAAGCTCAGATGGGCGGCATGGTCATGGTTGACTATACGTATATCAACAGGCTTCTGGCGAAGAGCCGCGCGGAGGTAAGCATTGTGCCCGGCGGGTCGGCGGGCAACGCGATAGTCGGTATCGGGAAACTGGGCGGCAAGGCGCGGTTCATAGGCAAGCGCGGGGACGACGAGCTGGGGCAGATCTACGAAAAGAGCCTCAAGGACGCCGGGGTTGACCCGGTACTGAAGATGTCGTCGCTGGCGATGGCGACGGGGCGCGTGCTGTCGATCATAACGCCGGACGCGCAGAGGTCTATGCTCACCTATCTCGGGGCCTCTTCGGAGATGACGCCGGATGATGTGAAGGTCTCCTACTTCGAGGACTGCGCGATAGTCCACATAGAGGGTTATCTGCTCTTCAACGTCGATCTGTTGCTGACCGCCCTCAAGGCCGCCAAGGATGCCGGGGCGCTGGTATCGCTGGACCTGGCCAGCTACAATGTGGTTGAGTCGTCTATAGGCACGCTCAATAAGATTGTGGACGGCGGGCTGGTTGACATACTGATCGCCAACGAGGACGAGGCGGCGGCGTTTACGGGTATTAAGGGTGACGAGGAGAATGCCGCCGCCGCGCTCGGGAAGAGGGCGCCTCTCGCCGTTATGAAGCTCGGCAAGCGGGGGAGCGCTATCCTCCACGGCGGCAATAAGGTGATGATTTCCCCCTACGGAGACGGCCGCCCCGCCGTAGACACCACCGGCGCCGGGGACCTTTGGGCGGCGGGGTTCCTGTATGGGCTCGTTAAAGGGTACGACCTGAAGCGGTGCGGGGATTTGGGGTCGGTGTGCGGGTACGAGGTGTGCCAGGTCGTAGGGGCGCAGATCCCCGAGGACGGGTGGCAGCGTATTATATCCACGATATAGCGTTTTTGGGGGCCACAGGTAGAGACAAGGCATGCCTTGTTTTTACTTGTGGCCAAAAAAATGCGATATGCCGTGGATCCCCCCAAAATAATATTTTGCGTGAAATTTGTTTTTGGATTGCCCATCAATTATATTAGTACGTTCAGTTATATTTTTCGTATGTATTTTGAAAGGACAAATGCCCCAAAATGGCAAGCGTTAAGAAAAAGAGAAAAGCCAAGATCAACCGGCACAAGAGGAAAAAGGCCCGCCGGCAGCAGAGACACAAGAAGAAGTAGTATCTCCGCAGGCACAATAAGAGCCGCCGTACCCGGCAGCCCCTGTCTGATTTACCGGTCATTCAGCAGATGCAATATGGCCGCGTGCAGGGGTACGGGCGGGTAGTCGCGAAGATCGTATTTGCTCCAGTATTCCCTGAACCCGGCCGTATCTTTCTGCACAGCCGGTGCCGTGAGCATTGAGGCTAAGAGCATATGGTTGCTCTATCCCCCTCATCTCACGGGTCGAGAGAGGCAGGGGGGCGTGGCGTCCAATATTTGCAGGATGGCGGCCCGTACTTTCGGGAACGGCATGTCTGCCGTGTAATTGAGGGTGTTATAGAGCGCCGAGGCCCCGGTACGGTATCGCGGGGGGGGATCACAGTTGAGATTACGAAGGATCATGCCGTGTCTCCTTGCGGCGGCGTTGCTGTTGCCGGGCTGCCACTCCGTTAATATGGTGCAGGAGGATGCAATGGGGCAGATGCCGGATACCGGGCGCATACAGCCGCTTTTGGTGAAGGGCAGGTACGCCAACCGCACCCCGGAGGTGAAGGTAAAGTACTGGAAAGCTATGGGCTCCATGTTCAACAAGAGAGCCGAAACCAGGCCGCCGCACCCCCTGCCATACGATTCCGTGGTTATCGCAAAGGCGTTTCCGGAAGACAGCGCCGGGCTGTATGTAACCTGGCTTGGGCACTCCGGTTTTCTGATGCAGATAGGCGGAGTGCGCATCTTGCTCGACCCCGTTTTCAGCAACAACGTGTCGCCGGTCCCCATAGTCAGGATAAAGCGTTTTCAGAAAAAGGCGCCCGTTGGCGCGGGGGAGCTGCCTTTTATCGACGCGGTTTTTATCTCCCACGCCCACTACGACCACCTGAACAAGCCAAGCATTATGGCGCTTGCGCCCAAGACAGGCGTTTTTCTCGCGCCGCCAGGCGTGGGCCGCATTTTGCGCGGCTGGGGGATAGACTCCGCGCGGGTCCGCGAATACGGCTGGTGGCAGGAGGGGGCGGTTAAGGGCCTCTCCGGCCAAACCCTGAGTTTCGCCTGCACCCCGGCATACCACTTCTCCGCCCGCAGCCCGTTCGACAGGAACAAAACGCTGTGGGCATCGTGGGTCCTTAGGGGCGCGTCCCACAAGGTATTTTTCAGCGGCGACGGCGGCTACGATCTGCACTTCCGGCAGATAGGCCGCCACTACGGCCCGTTCGACCTCACCATGATGGAGAACGGGCAGTACAGCGCAAACTGGCCAAGTTCCCACCTTACCCCCGAAGAAGGGGTAAAAGCCCACCTGGAGCTTGGGGGCGCCTGCATGTTGCCGATGCACTGGGGCAGTTTCAGCTTGGCCCCTCACTCCTGGCACGACCCCGCCGACAGGGTTAGCGCGGAGGCCGCGGCAAAGGGCGTGAAGCTCCTGACGCCCCGCGTGGGGCAGACGCTGTTTATAGGAGAGGACACGGAAACATCCGAGTGGTGGCGGTGAAGGGAGTTTCCGCCAAATTTTCATTTGGCACACATCCAACCAAATGTAAATTTAACGGTGTGTTGCCGTTGGTTTTATACCCCGGATGAATCCCCCATAACTAATTTGGCCTTGACCGTGAGCCACAAAAACTAACTTTAAGTCAACATTATAGACAACAAAGTGGCATTTTAGCCTCAAAATAAAAAATTTCTAAAAAAAGTATTGATTTTTTTAAAATAATATGTTATATTTAGGAATAGAGGTCAAAATATTGAATGTGATTCGATATTTCCGACCAGAAATCGACAAACAATTAACGAAAGGATGTAAAAATATGTCAAATCCAAAAATTTCCAAAACGCTGGCCCTGCTCTGCGCGGCGGCTATCCTCGCAACTTCCGGCCTTGCCTGCAACAGGAAAACGAACGATTTGGCCTCATCCGCCCCCCAGTCCGCGGAAGCGGAGAAGATCGTGCTCCCGGTTAAGGCTGCTGCCTCGGCGACGCGCGACATCGCCCAGACGCTCAGCTTTTCGGGGAACATAGACGCCTTCCGCCGCGCCGCCATAGCCCCCGCCGTGATGGGCAGCCGCGTGCTCAACATCCAGGCCGAGGAGGGGCAAACCGTCAAAGAGGGCCAGCTTTTGGTGAGGATGGAGGACTTCCAGCTGCGCCAGTCCGAGGCCCAGCTTTTGCAGCTTGAGGCCGATTATAAGCGGATGGAGTCGCTCTACAGCCGCGGAAGCGTTACCCAGCAGCAGTACGAGCAGGTCCGCACAAGCTACGCCTCCGCGAAGGCCGGGTACGAGCTTTTGAAAAACTCGGTAGAGCTTCGCGCGCCGTTTTCGGGGACTGTCATCGGCAAATACGTCAACGAGGGGGAGGTCTACACCGGCTCGCCGGGGGTTGACGGGATAGCCGGCGTACTTGCCGTCGCTCAGCTGGGTAGGATGAAGATCGAGATAATGGTGCCCGAGCAGGATTTTGTCCGCCTGCGTACCGGCCAGACCGCGCGTATCCGGGTTGATGCCTTTTCCGACACCGTTTTCGAGGGGAAAATCTTCACCGTCAATCCCTCCCTCAGCCGCGGGAGCCGTACATCGCGCGTAGCCATAGAGATCAGGAACGATAAGCAATTACTGAAGCCGGGGATGTTCGCCAAGGTGGAGATCGTCACAAACAGCCTGAAAAACGTCCTCGCCGTACCGTCCTCCGCAATAATAACGCGCGACGGCGAGCCGCACGTCTTTACGGTAGAGAACAGGCCCGCCCCGTTTACCGGCACCCCGGCGCTTGTCAAGGTAAAGACGGGGATGATTACCGACAAATACGCGCAGATATTAGATGGTATAGGGGAAAATGTTCTTGTGCTGACGGATAACAACGCCGGCTTGTCGGACGGCAGCGGTATCAGGGTGATGAGTGTAAATTAAAAAAATATCAATACACAAAAAATCAATACGAAACGGAGATAACCTGAAATGAACCTTCCAAAATTCTCGGTAACGCGCCGCGTCACGGTCACAATGCTGATCCTGATACTCGTCCTCTTCGGCGGGATCTCGCTCACAAACCTCGGCCTCGACATGATGCCGGATCTTGAGTTCCCCACGCTCACGGTCGCAACCGCCTATCCCGGCGCGGCGGCGGAGGATGTTGAGCAGCTTGTCACCCGCCCGATAGAGAGCGCTGTCGCTGGTGTCAAGGGGATTGACAAGCTTACGTCCACCTCCTCCGAAGGGTTGTCGCAGGTAAGCGTCAACTTCAAGTGGGGTACGGATCTCGATGCCGCGGGGCAGGACATCCGCGAGAACTTAAGCCGTATAAGAAACGCGCTGCCGGCGGACATCGTCGACCCGATGGTGCTCAAGATGGACATGTCGCAGATGCCGGTCGTGCTGTACGGCGTTACCGGGATGAACAGCGCGATGGAGCTGCAGAAGTATTTTGAGGACGCGGTAGTCCCGCGCGTGGAGCGGCTTGAGGGCGTGGCGTCGATGACGGTAGTGGGCGGGCCGGTGCGAGAGATCAACGTCTTTCTCAACAAGACGCGCATGGACCAGTACGGCATAGGCCCCGACGCGGTGATGGGCACGCTGATGGCCGCGAACATGAACGTGTCGAGCGGGCATATCAGCGCGGGGCACCGGGAGTACCTTGTCCGCACGAGGGGCGAGTATAAGGATATAAGCACCATCGCCAACACGATAATCGCAACCGTCAACGGCGGCCCGATAAGGGTAAGCGATGTCGCGAGGGTTGAGGATACGCAGAAAGAGCGGCGCAACTACGTGCGCATGAACGGCAAGGACGGCGTGGTATTTATGGTAACAAAGCAGAGCGGCGAGAACACGCTTAACGTTGTCACCAAGATTAGGGGATTGCTGGAAGAGCTAAGGCCGTCCATGCCGGCGGATATTGAGTTCGTGCCGATATTCGATCAGGGCGAGATGGTGGAGCGCGTTACGGGCAACACGGTGCAGACGGCGGTCCTCGGCGCGTTTCTCGCGGTGGTGATACTGTGGTTCTTCCTGCGGAACTGGCGGCCCACGTTCGTTATCGCTATCGCCATACCCATATCAATCGTCACCACATTCATAGGGCTGTGGGCGTTTGGGTATACGCTCAATGTGATAACGCTTGGCGGGTTCGCGCTTGCGGTGGGGATGCTGATTGACAACGCGGTAGTCGTCATCGAAAATATCTATCGCCATCTCGAAGGCGGCAAGCACAGGAATGACGCCGCCGTTGTTGGGACGGGTGAGGTCGGGCTGGCGATAACGGCGTCTACGCTTACGACGGTCGCCGTCTTTGTCCCCTTAACATTGGCGGGCGGATTCGCGGGAAAGATCGCGCAGCCTCTGGCGTTGACTGTTTGCGCCGGGTTGCTGGCGTCTCTTTTGGTCGCGGTGACGATTGTGCCGATGTTATCATCGGTCATCTTCAAGAAAAAACGCATAAGAGAATCCGGCAATATCGCTGCTGATAATGCTATTGATGTCAATAATAACATCGTCCTTAATAATAATAATGATGATGGCATCAACACATCCGACAAAAAATTCCAGGCCGAAGCGCACGGCGGCAGATTCTTCCGCGGGTTTCAGTCCGCCTACACAAATACGCTCGGCTGGGTCCTCAACCACCGCGCCGTTGTCGTTACGCTCACAATCGCGGTATTCGGTCTCTCCATGTACGGGATGACGAAGCTCGGCGGCGAGTTTATGGCCGAGAGCGATAATGGCATGGGGTCGTTCAGTATCAAGATGCCGGTGGGCACGAACCTTGAGGAGACTAACCGCCTTGTAGGTACGATAGAGGAGCGCGTGCTCACCATAGCGGAGGTTCAGAGCGTCTGCGTGATGATCGGCCGGCTGAGCGATAACGGCAGCGGCCCGGGCGGCGATGTCAACGAGGCGACCGTCTACTACAGGCTCAAGCCGTTCGCGCAGCGCTCGCGCTCCGCGAAACAGGTAACGGACGAGATCCGCCGGTCGATACCTGACCTTTACGATGTGGTAATCGACTTCTCGGGCGGCGGTATGATGGGCGGGTCGGACAATCCCATAGAGCTGAAATTTTTCGGGAATGACCTCGCCGCGCTCAAAGAGTACGCCGACAGCGCGAAAGCGGTTATGGGGAGGATGGAGGGGTTGCACGATGTCAACGTGTCTATGCGTGAGGGCAAGCCGGAAGTCGTAATCGTCCCCGACCGCGACAAGTCGTCCATGATGGGCTTCTCGATGGCGGAGATCGGTTCCGGCATCAGGTATGCCAATCTGGGGCAGGTCGTTACGAGATTTCGGGAAGCGGGCGAGGAGTACGATGTGCGGATACGGCTTGACGAGGGGGACAGGGCGTCTATGGGCAGTGTGACGGCGATTCCGGTTATATCGCGGTCGGGGGTTGTGGCCCAGGTCGGCAGCCTCGGCGAGATATTGCAGGAGAGCGGCCCTATATCCATATATAGAGAAAACCGCGTGCGCTGCGTAACTGTTACCGCGAAGACCGAGAGCCGCGACATTCAGAGCGAGATGCTAAAGGTGCAGGCGGCGATGGCGGATATCGAGGCGGCGATGCCCGGCGGGTACTTTGTTGAGTACGGCGGGTCGTTTGAGGATATGCAGGAGACATTTAGGGACCTGCTGCTCGCGGTGCTCATCGCGCTGATACTCGTCTACATGGTGATGGCCGCGCAGTTCGAGAGTTTTACCCAGCCGCTGATAGTGATGATGACGGTGCCGCTGGCGTTCATCGGCGTGGTGTTCGGGCTGTCGGTGATGGGGCACCCGCTCTCGGTTACGGCGTTTATCGGGATAATAGTGCTGATAGGCGTGGTGCTCAACAACGGCATAGTGATGATTACGTTCGTCAATCAACTGAGGGACAGGGGGCGCTCCCTGAAAGACGCGCTTGTAGAGGGCGCGGCGGTCCGTCTGCGGCCCATACTTATCACCTCCATAACGACGATCATCGCTGTGCTGCCTATGGCGCTGTCGAAGGGGCAGGGGTCGGAGATGCTGAGCCCGCTTGGGACGGTAGTGGCGTTCGGGCTGGCGACCTCTACGCTGCTGACGCTGTTTGTGGTGCCGGTCTTCTACAGTATTATAGACGGTTTGGCGTACGGTGTTACCGGGGTCATGAAAAAGGTATTTCTCGGCGAGACGCAGAATGTTGGGGAGAGGCGTCAGCCGGCGTGACTGTCAGGTCGGTATAAGTATCGATAAAGGTCGGTATAAATGTTAATCAAAGCAGGCGGAGGTATGAAGAAGGGTCGGGATAAATGGCATCCCGGTCGGAATAAACTGATCTCAAGGCCGGAATAAGTAGCCCCGGCCTTGATTTTTTCGACCAAAAGTCAGTTTTTTGGCCGGAAATCAAAATTTTTTAAGAAATGTCTTGTTTTTTGAAGAAAAATGTACTATATTTATATCCATAGTCAAAAATATTGGAGGTAAAATGCAAGATACTATCGAAAAACCACCCGCCAGGGTTCCCGAAACCGGCACTTCCGAGGCCGTGTCCGCCGAGCTCGACCCCAAGTCGGCCCGCAAGGAGGCGATAAACGACATGAAGCGCGCGCACATCATGGATGCCGCGCTCAAGGTGATTGCTCGCGACGGGTTCTTGAACGCGCGGCTTGAGGATATCGCCGAGGAGGCGGGGTTTTCCAAAGCGTCCATATATCATTATTTTCCGGACAAAGAGGCGCTCGTCATGCACATCGTCATAAGGGAGCAGCGCGCGACATACGACGAGTGCGTGAAGATTATGGAGCGCGGCCTGCCGTTTATCGAGACGCTGCGCGAGTTCGGCCACAACTTTTACAACACGTTCTTCCAGTACAACAAGTTCTACGGCGGGGCGCAAAACAACGTTGGCGCATCGGTGCCGTCCATGATGTCGAGTTTCGTTGTCTCAATGACCAAGCACCACGACCTCATGTCCGCGTCGATCATGTGCAAGAGGGATACCGACAATCTTATAATGCGGATCATCTCAAAGGCGCGGGAGGATGGCGTCCTCACGGTGCCGGTCGGCGACCGGACCGTATGCTATTTCATACAGTCGTTTTTGCAGTCATTCATAATGGAGTGTATGTCCGGCAAGCAAACGGACGAGGCCGGGCTGCCTAAGTTATGCGAACCGCCTACTAAGGAAGATTTTAACAAGGCAATGGACTCAATGTTTGTTTTCATCAGCCCGTGGATAAAGGAGGGGAATCATGCGTAAAGGAATACTGAAAGGTTTGTCGCAGGCAGTAGTACGGGGTTCGGTGCCGATGTTTATAATACTGATGATGACGGTATTGATTGTTCCCGCCGCGGCGCAGCAGGGCTTGCTCACGCTTGACCAGTGCGTGTCTATGGCGCTGAAGTCTAACCTGAGTATTGAGACGGCCAACGAGAAGCTGGTTGAGAAGGACGCGGCTATTGAGGAGGCGTCTGTAGCCAATATGCCCACGTTCAGCGCCCAGGCGAACTATTCGGTGCTGATGCCTACGAAGGTGCAGTCGTTGGATTTGGCGAGTTATCTCCCACAGGTTATTGGTTACTCTTTGGGTGAAATGGGTATCGTTCCTCCCATGCCGGCTCCCGGCTCTCCGCCCATGAGTACGATGTATACAGGCATGCACCGCGTTGGCTTAGGCCTCACCGCCACGCAGCTACTTTATACCGATGGCAAGATAAAGAACGCTCGGAAGATTACGGAGCATAGCAAGGTCGTAGCCGAATGGCAGAAGAAGAGCGCCGTCCGCGAGATCAGGCGCGACGTTACAAAAGCGTACTACCAGGCCCTCGCGGCCAACAAGGGCGTAGTTGCGCTCGATTCTGCGATTGCGCTTATGGGGGTGATGCTCAAGGATCTGGGCAACGCCGTTGACGTGGGTATGCGCGGTGAGCACGAGCTTCTGCAGGCGCAAGTCCAGTTAGCGAACCAGCAGCTCGCGCGCCAGCAGGCCGCTACTGGCGCGCAGATGGCGCACGATTACCTCGCCATGCTCATAGGTATTCCGGTTAGCCAGCGAATAACGCTTGTAGACAAACTGCAAGAGCCTGAATCATATACCGTCCACCCGCTCCCTGCGATGCAGACGAGAGCAAGGGAGGCGTCTACCGACCTGAAGGCGCTCGAGGAGCAGATGAAGATTGTGGAGACATCGCTTCTTATTACCGGGACGTCTAATAAGAAGCCTACTATATTGGCGCAGGCCGGTTACAGCGGCGGCATGGGCACCGACGGCGAGATAAAGGGGTCTGGCGACTGGTCAAACAGCGGCAACATATCGCTTGTCGCCCAGTGGGACATCTACGACTTCGGCGCTACGAACAGCAAGAGGCGCGCCACGCTATCGCAGAAAAGGCAGCTCGAACTCGGTATGGAGCAGCTTGGCCTTGGCCTCGACTTGCAGGTAAAGAACAACTGCGCCTCCCTGCAGGACGCCTTCACCGCCATAGAGACCGGCAATAAGAGCGTAGCGCAGACGAAGAGGTCTTACGAGATATCGTACGACAAATTCCAGGAGGGCATGCTGCTCTCAAGCGAGCTGCTCAATTCGCAGAACATGGTTTTGCAGGCCGAAATCTCCTATTACGCGGCGTTAAGCACGTTCTACGGAAGGCAGGCCGATTTGGATTATATGGTGAATGAGGAAAAGTAGTTTGATGTGCGGAGTGTGGAGTTTTTGGTATTAGCTCCGCGCTTGTAAAAAAACTGAAAGTTTCGGGTTGAAATTAAATCCATGAAAGGATGCTTGATAAATGTCAACGCAAAGGTTCAAGAGGTCGCTGTCCCTGATATGCGCCGCCGCACTGGTGGTAACGCTCTTTGCCGGGTGCAACAGGAAGAAGGAAGATGAGGCCGCAGTTCCGGCCGAGGTCGAGAAAATTGTTCTGCCGGTGCGCGGCGCGGTAGCCGTCAAGCGCGACATCATGCAAACGCTCAACTTCTCCGGCAACATAGATGCGTTCCGCCGCGCCGCCATCGCCCCCGCGGTGATGGGCAGCCGCGTACTGAACATCCACGCCGAGGAGGGCCAGGCCGTAAAGGAGGGCCAGCTTTTAGTACGCCTGGAAGACTTCCAGCTCCGCCAGTCGGAGGCCCAGCTCAAGCAGCTCGAGGCCGACTACAAGCGCATGGAGGCGCTCTACAGCCGCGGAAGCGTTACGCCGCAGCAGTACGAGCAGATGAAGAGCGGCTACAGCGCGGCGCAGGCCGGGTACGAGCTGCTCAAGAACTCGGTAGAGCTGCGCGCGCCGTTCGCCGGCACTGTCATCGGTAAATACGTCAACGAGGGCGAGGTCTACACCGGCGCGCCGGGCGTAGACGGCATCTCCGGCGTGCTCGCCATCGCGCAGCTGGGGCGCATGAAGATAGAGGTCATGGTCCCCGAGCAGAACTTCGTGCTCCTGCGCTCGGGGCAGGTGGCAAACGTGCGCGTAGACGCTTTTCCCGATACCATATTCGAGGGGAGGATATTCACCGTCAACCCCGCGCTCAACCGCATGAGCCGCACATCGCGCGTCGCCATCGAAATAAGGAACGACAAGCAGTTCTTAAAGCCCGGCATGTTCGCCAAAGTCGAGATCGTAACGAACAGCATGAAAAATGTGCTCGCCGTGCCGGCCACCGCGATAGTGATGCGCGACGGGCAGGCGCACGTCTTTACGGTAGAGAACAACACGGCCCCGTTTGTAACCACGCCAACGCTTGTAGCTGTGAGAACGGGCTTAGTTACCGACAAAGACGCGCAGATACTGGAGGGCATAAACGAGGGCACAGTCGTTTTGACGGACAACAACGTCAGCCTGTCCAACAGTACCGGTATCAGGGTCATGAGCATAGCAAAGTATGTAAACTGAAGGTATCACAATACCAAAAATCAATACAAGATGACGGAGATAATATAATATGAATTTGCCGCAACTATCCGTAACGCGCCGTGTGACGGTCAGCATGCTGGTCATGATACTCATCCTCTTCGGCGGGATGTCTCTTACGAATCTCGGGCTCGACATGATGCCAGACCTCGAGTTCCCGATACTAACCGTGGTTACCACCTATCCGGGTGCGGCGGCGGAAGATATTGAGCAGCTTGTTACGCGCCCCATCGAGAGCGCGACCGCGCGCCTCAAGGGCATCGAAAAGCTTACGTCTACCACCTCGGAGGGGATGTCGCAGGTGACAATCCAGTTTAAATGGGGCACCGACCTCGATGCCGCCGGCCAGGATGTGCGCGAGAGCATAAACCGCATAAAAAACTTCCTGCCGGACGACATCAACGAGCCCATGGTGATGAAGATGGACATGTCGGCGATGCCGATTCTGCTCTACGGCGTTACCGGCATGAACAGCCCCATGGAGCTGCAAAAATACTTCGAGGACGCCATCGTACCCCGTATCGAGCGCATAGAGGGCGTAGGGCAGATGATGGTTGTTGGCGGGCCGACGCGCGAGATCAACGTGTTCATCAACAAGACCCGCATGGACCAGTACAGGATTGGCCCCGACGCGCTGATGGGCGTACTCATGGCGTCTAACAGCAACATCTCAAGCGGCCACGTAAGCGCCGGCCATCAGGAGTACCTCGTCCGCACTATGGGCGAGTATCAGGATATCCAATCCATCTCCAACACGATCATCACAACGGTCAACGGCTCGCCTATACGCATTAACGACGTCGCGCGCGTTGAGGACACGCAGAAAGAGCGCCGCAGCTATGTGCGCCTGAACGGCAAGGAAGGCGTTGTCATGTTTGTGACGAAGCAGAGCGGCGAGAACACGCTTAGCGTCGTCAACAAGGTCAAAAAGATGATGGATGAGCTGAAGCCCTCCATGCCGCCCGACATCCAGTACGTCTCGATATTCGACCAGGGCGAAATGGTGGAGCGCGTAACCCAAAATACAATGCAGTCGGCCATAACCGGCGCGCTGCTCGCGGTAGTGATGCTCTGGTTCTTCCTGCGCAACTGGCGCCCCACGTTCGTAATCGCGCTCGCTATCCCCATCTCTATTATAACGACATTTATCGGCCTCTACGCGTTCGGGTATACGCTCAACGTCATCACGCTCGGAGGTTTCGCGCTCGCGGTGGGCATGCTCATAGACAACGCGGTCGTTGTTATCGAAAACATCTACCGGCACTTAGAAAGCGGGGAACACAGAAAGGCCGCGGCGGTCAAGGGCACAGCCGAGGTCGGCCTGGCGATCAGCGCGTCTACGCTAACCACCGTGGCCGTATTCGTACCGCTCGCGCTCGCCGGCGGGTTCGCCGGAAAGATCGCGCAGCCTCTCGCGCTCACAGTCTGCGCCGGCCTTGGCGCATCGCTTCTCGTCGCGGTGACGATCGTCCCCATGTTCGCGTCTACCCTCTTCAAAAAGAAGGGCGTTAAGAGCAGCACCGCCTCAATGAGCGCAGTAAATGCAAACAGCGGCCGCGCCGAAAGCGACGACGGTGTCGATACATCCGACAAAAAGTTTCAGGCCGAGGCGCACGGCGGCAGGTTCTTCCAAATGTTTCAGGCAGGCTACGAAGGGATGCTCGGCTGGGTGCTCAACCACCGCGTGACCATCGTTGTCATCACAGTCGTCATCTTTGCCATATCAATGTACGGCATGTCAAAACTCGGCGGCGAGTTCATGGCCGACGGCGACCAGGGCATGGGTACGCTCAAGATTCAGATGCCCGTAGGCACAAACCTCGAAGAGACCAACCGCCTTGTAAGGACTATAGAGGAGCGCATCCTCGCCATCCCCGAAATCCGCAGCGTGGCCGTTATGGTGGGCCTCTTGGACGAAGCCGGCGGCGGCGGCATGAGCGCGGACGTCAACGAGGCTACAGTCTTCTACAGGCTCAAGGTATTTGCGGAACGCACGCGCTCCACCAAACAGGTAACAGCCGAAATCCGCAGCGCGATGCCCGAACTGCACGACGTGGTGATAGACTTCTCATCTGGCGGCATGATGGGCGGCTCAAGCAACCCCATAGAGCTGAAATTCTTCGGGACCGACCTCGCCGCGCTCAAAGCCTACGCCGACAGCGCGAAGGCGATAATGGACACGATCAAGACGCTGCACGATGTAAACATCTCGATGCGCGAAGGCAAGCCGGAACTGCGCATCTTCCCCGACCGCGACAAGGCGTCTATGATGGGCTTCACAATGGCCGAAATAGGCACCAGCCTGCGCTACGCCAACCTCGGCCAGGTAGTAACGCGCTACCGCGAATCCGGCGAGGAGTACGATGTACGCATAAGGCTCGATGAAGAGGACCGCTCGACAATGGCCAACGTAACGGCGATACCCGTAATATCGCGCTCCGGGGTTGTGACGCAGGTCGCGAACCTCGGCGAGATACAGCACGCGCGCGGCCCCATCTCCATCTACCGCGAAAACCGCGTCCGCTGCGTTGTAGTCAGCGCGAAAACAGACAACCGCGATATCCAGGGCGAAATGTTCAACGTGCAGGCGCAGCTGAAAGAGATAGAGGCATCCATGCCAAGCGGGTACTTTATCGAATACGGCGGCTCGTTCAAAGATATGCAGGACACATTCAAAGACCTGGTGCTCGCGCTCGTGGTGGCCCTCGCCCTCATCTACATGGTGATGGCCGCGCAGTTCGAGAGCTTCACGCAGCCCATCATCGTCATGCTAACCGTGCCGCTCGCGTTCATCGGCGTAGTCTTCGGCCTCTCGGTTATGGGGCACCCGCTCTCGGTGGCGGCGTTTATAGGAATAATAATATTAGTGGGCGTGGTGCTGAACAACGGTATCGTCATGATAACGTTCGTAAACCAGCTGCGCAACGAGGGCAACACAATCAGAGACGCCCTCATCAAAGGTGCCTCCATCCGCCTGCGCCCAATCCTTATTACGTCCCTCACGACGATCATCGCCCTGATACCTATGGCGTTCTCCACCGGCCAGGGCTCGGAGATGCAAAGCCCGCTGGGTACGGTGGTAGCGTTCGGGCTGTCTACGTCAACAATACTTACGCTGTTTGTCGTCCCCGTGTTCTACAGCATTATAGACGGCATAGCGCACGGCATCACCGGCGTCATGAAAAAGGTATTCCTTGGGGAGACACAGGCGGCCGCTGAGAAGCTGCAGAAGGCGTAATAGCATATACGTTAATACCATTTGCAGGGGCGCGGTTTATCGCGCCCCTTATTTTTTATCAGAATAAAAAACTGTAAATCTGAAATTAGCTATTCGTAATGTGTCCACATCCTGATAACCTTAACAGTGTTGTCTTTTTCATATACCTGATACACAAGCCGGTGCTGCAAGTTTATTCTTCTGGAGCAGGCGCCGGCTAAATCGCCGAATAACTTCTCATACGGCGGCGGATTTTGATGTAGACGGGCAATCTTCGATTTTTTCGTTCATCCCGGCAATAATAGACTCTTTCATGCCGGGGATTGACGTCAGGTATATGGTTTCCTCGATGGAGCGCCACGTTTCTTCTGAAATTAAAACCGCCGAATGTTTCTCCCCGGCGATAATCAGCGGCTCGTACGAGTCCTGAACCTCCGCCAGAATAACATCCAGCCTCTCTTTTGCGCTGTCTACGGTTAGTACCGGCATATATCCTCCCTTTATATTGGCATTATCAATATAATATACGGGCAGACGGTTTGCAAAAAATTATATCTATCCCACCAAGGCCGCCCCGGATCACTCCCCGGCCAGCTTGTGGTACGCCGAGATTAGGTCGAGAGTCCTGTTGTAGTACGCGCCGGGATTTTCGGGGAGCTTATTATGTTCTATCGAGTTGCGGACCTTTTCCATGTCGGCGCCGTCGAGGGACAGCACCATGAGCTTGTCGTGTACCGCCCTGATCTCTTCGAAAATATCGTCCGTAAATTTATTGTCGTTCTCCGTGAATGCGGCGGTTACGTAGTCGAAGCGCAGCTCGAGGGCGTCAAGGTGGTCTTTGAAGGTGTTTATGTCTAAAGCGCGGTTCCGCAACGGAACGGCGTACATGGGCATCTCCTTGAGCCCCGATACAAGCTCCAGCGCCCGCTCATGCCCCCGGCTGTTCAGGTTGCGCAGGAGGCGCAGCATGAAGGCCTCGTCGCTGTTTTGGGCTATAAGGTCGGGGCGCGGCTCAAGGCCCACCAGCGTGTCTACCGTTACCCTCAGCACCTTGGCGATGTTGATTAATATCAGCACGTTAGGCTCACGCTTGTCTTTCTCGTAGTAGTTGAGTGCGGTGGGCGAGATACCCGCAAGCTCGGCGCACCTCTTCTGGGTCAGCCCCGCCTTAATTCGATAATATGTGATCCGCCGGCCCAGCGACTGTAACGAGTCCATCAAAGTTCTCCTTCCCTTTAAAATTATATCTTTTCTTAGTATTACGGTAGCGAAAAATGAAAAATTTTTGCAATCCCGGCACGGTCGTTGTCTGAACCATGATTTACATGATTAAAGGATTAACATGATTAAACGTCAAAAAATAACGTCAAAATCACTAATAATCCGGGTTTTGATGTTGATTTTTAATCAAGGAAATCCTTTAATCAGGTAAATCATGGTTCAGACAAAAAAGGCGGGATATGCGCCAAATGGAAATTTTCGCAATTATTTTAAAAAAACATTGACTTTGTCAGCGAGTAGCTATTATTTTGTATGATAATAAGCAAGTCGTGAACACAGGCGCGGAGGGCGGGGTGAGCATATTTCCTAATTTGGAGGCCGAACAGGCCAGCCTCGGGTACAGCGAGGAGTATGTCGCCCGAAAGCTGGGTATTACCCCGCAGGAGTACCGGGATCACAAAGTGTCGGGCGCGTTTAGCCTCTCGGAGGCCGCCGAACTGGCCGAAATATACGATAAATCAATGGACTACCTGCTCTCCGGCCGGGCGGGGTGAGTCCGGTAAGGAGACAGCATGTCTGTAAGCGGCTTAACCCGGTTCTTAGGCGCGGCGGCAATTAGCGGTCTCGCGGTTCTATACGGCTGCGCGGGCAGCGCCGCCTCAGGCAGGGGCGCGGGCTCCACAGGGCTGCAGCTCGACGACGCCATCAAACAGGCCGCCGCGCTCATAAGCGCGCGCGTGGAGGCCGGCACCAAAATCGCCCTCCTCAACTTCAAGTCGCCGGCCGACCGCTTCTCGGAGTACTTCATAAACGAACTGGAGGCATCCCTCTTAGACCACGGCAAGCTGA
>Ga0209755_10001677_pt1 | contig 33449 bp, 24 predicted proteins | sample TergutCo191P1_FD_187301 | JGI IMG/M metagenome (GOLD analysis project Ga0209755, IMG submission 187301) | Cornitermes sp. P1 segment gut microbial communities from Petit-Saut dam, French Guiana - Co191P1 (SPAdes) (version 2) | ecosystem: Host-associated > Arthropoda: Insects > Digestive system... | reverse complement strand
GCACCGTCGCCATCCACCTGGAGAATCCCAGGTTGAACTTCCCCGCGTCCACGCACTTCAGTATGTTGTAGAACTGCGCGCGGCACGGGGTTCTGGTTATCCCGAACTGCGCCTGAAGGAACGCCCGTGTGGGCGCCGCCTTCGCCCAGTCGTCGATGTCGTCTATGAGCCAAAGCCCGCACAGCATCCCGCACACCAGGATTGTCAGCACGCCGCTTACGCTGTACCAATACCCGTCGTGCTTCGCCCCTTCGTCCAGGAGCCTCATCTCCCCCCACAAATCGTCCAATATCCCCATGTCTTTCCCCCGGGGATATTTTACATCATTTTTCCGTATGGGGGATCCTCGCCAGATGCAAATTAGATTCACGTGCGCTATACCATGCGGCATCTTCTATAAAGGGCGGCGTTTGTGCTACAATATTCCAGAGGTTCATCAGGATGACGGACGAGCAGGCTAACCTACTAGCAAAACACCACAAAACGAAGCTGAATTTCTCCGTTAGGCTGGCTTTGGGCATAACGGCCCTGTCGCTTTTGGGCATGGTCATAATATTCGTCATTGTGAATACGATTGTCCGGGGCATTTTATACGACAGCGTAATCGGGGCTGCCCAGCGTGACAAAACCATCTATGCGAATGAAATAGATGCCTGGTTCGGCACCCAAACCCAAACGGTGCGGAACCTGGCGACAGTTTTGAGCGCACTGCCCAACGAGCAGCACTTTGCGGACATCGCGAAAAATTTTGTCGCGGATTATGATTTTATAGACAATGTTTTTATCGGGTTCGCCGACGGGAGCATAATCAACGGCAGGGCCTGGATTCCCGCCAATGCCGGGGACGAACTCGGCGGCATTGGCTGGGGTCCCTGGGAAAACTGGAAAGCCACGAATCGCCCCTGGTTTATGGCCGCCAGCGCCGCCAGTGGGGAAGTGATAGCCACGGAACCGTACCTGTCCCAATCTATGGGAAATATAACTGTCGCCATGAGTACATGGGTGCCCGATCTTGGCGGTGTGGGTGCCGTCGTGGGTTTTTCCATCTCGATAGATTATATCCTGCAAAGGATTAGCCAATACCCCGTCATGGGCTGCGGCTACCTAATCCTCGTGGGATCGGGGGGGGGGATAATCGTTCACCCCAATGCCGAATATGCGCCCTGCCAGGACGGCCATCTGTACAACATCCGGAATATTCCCAACGGGGAGTTCATGATGGAGCATATCGCCATCGGGGTTGATTTCGTTGAATTCAACGACTGGAATCTTGGCCCCTCCTACTTTTTGTCCACCCCCTTGGAAGTCATAGGTTGGACTTTGGCTGCCGTCGTTCCCGTCGCGACGACACGGCTGATTGTTTTGCAGCACCTTAACTTAATCATGGTAAGCTTTGCGGCCCTTTTGGTGGCCCTGCTTACGTTCACCATGTTCTTCGTCTCGTACCTCGTAAGAAGCATGGAGGAGAAACGTGTTTCGGAGGAAAGGCTGCGTATCGTTATTGACAATATGCCTTGGGTTGCCAACATAAGCGGCAAGGGCTCCGCGATCATGGACTGCAACGAAGAAGCCCCAAGGCTGTTTGGCCTGCGGGACAAGCAGGAATACATTGAAAGGTTTTTCGAACTTCAGCCCCCTGTCCAACCCGACGGCAGGGACTCGATGGAAAAAGCCATGGCAATGGATGCCATAGCTTTTGAAACGGGGCAAAACCGCTTTGAATGGATGCATCGGCATATAAACGGGGAGCTTATACCCTGCGAAATTACCCTGATTCGTGTTAAATGGTTTGGCGAAGATAAATTGCTAAGCTTCATCAGGGATCTGCGTGAATTTTATGAGGCCCAGGGAAGGGAGCGCGTGTTGAACGAACGCGTGCAGCTCATGCTTGATGCCGCGCCCCTGATGATTCAGTATTGGGACAGGGCCTATAACTACATTGACTGCAACAAGACCACGCTCGACTTTTACGGGTTTTCAACCAAAGAGGAATACAAGGGAAGATCGCTGGATGTCATGCCGGAAGTACAGCCCGACGGCACGTATTCATGGGTGACGTGGAAAAAATTCCTGGGAAGAATTTTTGAAAACGGCTTCGACACTATTGACTTTGTGGAAAAAAAACTGACCGGCGAACCTGTCTTTCTTGAAGTTGCCGGTTACCGCATGAGGTACAACAACGATCAGGTGGCCGTTACGTACGCCAACGACCTTACCCAACTTAAGCACAGCCTTGAAAGGATGCGGGAGGCGGAGGAACGCGCGCAACTGATGCTGGACGGTACGCCGGTCGCCTGTTACCTTATCAACAAGGATTTCGGGGCCATCGACTGCAACAAGGAAACGCTGAACCTGTTCGATTTTGACGGCAAAGCCGCAGGCATTGAAAATTTCAGGGAGATCTTCCTGCAGTACCGGTTTGACAGGCTGGAAAAACATTTTAACAAAGCCCTTAAAGTCGGAACCGAGCGCTTCGAGTGGATTTTGCAGAAACCCAACGACGGGGGGTACATTCCCTGCGACATTTCGTTTATACGTTATAGCCATAAGGGCGAGTACGTCATTGCGGCATATATATTTGATTTGCGTATGCTAAAGGAAATGCTTTGGGAGCGGCAGCGCATGGAAACCGCGGAGGAAAACAACAGGGCGAAAAGCAGGTTCCTGGCCAGGATGAGCCATGAAATCCGCACACCCATTACGGCGGTCCTGGGCATTTCCGAAATCCAATTACAGGATCCAACACTGTCTCCCCATACCGAGGAAGCCTTTGTCAAGATTCACGATTCGTCCAGCATACTCCTTCAGATTGTGAACGACATTTTGGACCTTTCCAAAATAGAGGCCGGAAAAATGTCCCTCCTTGACGAGGAGTACCATGTGGCAAGCCTGATCAGCGACATGGTGCAACTGCATCTTGTGTATATCGGCAGCAAAAAAATTGAATTCCATGTTAACGTGGACGAAAACCTACCCACCGTCCTTGTGGGCGACGAACTTCGCATCAAACAGATCGTTAGCAACCTATTGTCAAACGCCTTGAAATACACGGACTCAGGTTCGGTGGAACTGTCCTTGCAGTGCCAGAAGGCGGCAAGGGAAGGGGACGTGACGTTTGTGCTCGGCATTCGTGACACCGGCCAGGGGATGAGCCCTGAACAAATCGATGCCCTGTATAGCGAATACACACGCTTCAACGAAAGGGAAAACCGCAGCATGAGCGGCACGGGGCTGGGCATGCCAATCGTGTACAGCCTGGTGCAGATGATGGACGCCAAGATTAACGTGGAAAGCGAGCCGGGCAAAGGTACAAACGTAGTCGTCCGTATACCGCAGAAAATAGCAAGCCAGGAGGTTTTGGGTGCGGAGATGGCCTGCAACCTGCGGCATTTTGAAATGAATACGCGCTCCGCCGCAAAGAGGTTCAAATTCGTGCCGGAACTGATGCCTTACGGCAGCGTGCTTGTGGTGGACGACGTGGAAGCCAACCTGTATGTGGCGCAGGGTTTGCTAATGTTTTACGGCCTTAAAATAGAAATCTGCGATAGCGGGCAGGCAGCCATAGAGAAAGTCAGCCAGGGCAATGTATATGACATTATTTTCATGGATCAGATGATGCCCGGCATGAGCGGCACGGAAACAATGAAGGCCCTGCGTGGCATAGGCTACACACAGCCCATCGTGGCCCTTACCGCCAATGCCCTGATCGGCCAGGCGGGGGAATTTTTAAAGGACGGTTTTGACGGCTTTATTTCAAAGCCGATTCAGACGATGCACCTGAACACCGTCCTAACCAAGTATGTCAGGGACAAGCAGCCCCCCGAAGTACTTGAGGCGGCGATCTCGGCGGGCGGCGGTTTTAAGCCAAGTGTTTTCAATGGGGGTATAGATGGCTATCTTAGCAGGCCCGACGTGGCGAGCAGGTTACGGACGGATTTTGCGGAAAGCCAAAAGGGCGTGTTTGCGGACATGACTGCGGCCCTAAACACCGGCGATTTCGATACCGCATACCGTCTGATTCATACCCTGAAAGGTTTGGCAGGCCTAATCCACGAAAACGCATTGGTACGGGCCGCGGTCAAGGTGGAACAAATCCTGCAAAACGGCAAAATACCCGTGGCAAACCTGTTGAACGCCTTGGAAAGTGAACTTATACGTGTGCTTGGGCAAATAGAGGAGATGCGGGATACCACGGCACCCCCCCGCGACAGGGTTTTTGACAAGGAAAAGGCCAAGGTTCTGTTCGACAAGCTGCACGAACTGATACTGGCCGACAGCGCCGAATCCCTGAACCTGCTGGAGGAACTCAGCACGATCCCCCAGGCGGGCGATTTATCCACGCAGGTCAAGGAATGCGATTTTGCGGCGGCGGCAAAGGCCCTGGAAAACCTAAGGGCGGTTTTGAACGTGTAAGCGCATTTGCGTATTGCGCAACAAAAATCTAGTTGGAGAAAAAAATGAACAAAGTTCTGGTGATTGGGCGTGGAGGGCGTGAACACGCATTGGCATGGAAATTTTCAAAATCCGCCTCTGTGGATGCTGTGTACGTGGCCCCCGGCAACAAGGGCATGGAAGACGTGGCAAGCCCGGTGGACATAGACGAAAATGATTTTTACGCGCTGATCGATTTCGCAAAGAAGGAATCGATCTCCCTTACCGTGGTGGGCCCGGAGGTACCGCTCGTGAACGGCATCGTGGACAGGTTCTTGCAGGCTGGGCTGAATGTTTTCGGCCCGAAAGCAAATGCCGCAATCATCGAGGGAAGCAAGTCTTTTGCGAAAAGCCTTATGGAAAAACACGGTATCCCTACCGCCGCGTACAGGGCTTTTACGGATCATGACGAAGCCTGCCGATACATTGAAAAAGCCGGCATGCCCATCGTAATAAAGGCGGACGGCCTGGCGGCCGGAAAAGGCGTGGTTATAGCGTATACCCGGGAAGATGCCCAAAGCACTTTGCGGGAAATGATGCAAGACGGCAGGTTCGGCAGGGCAAGCCAGACCGTGGTGGTGGAGGAATTTCTGGAGGGGGAGGAATTTTCCTTTATCGCTCTTGTGAAGGGGGAAAGGGTCTATCCCATGGTTCTGTCCCAGGATCACAAGCGTGCCCATGACGGCGACAAAGGGCCCAACACCGGCGGCATGGGAGCCTACTCGCCCGTTCCGCAGATTGACGACGATATTGTCAAAAACGCGGCCGAACAGATCCTTGTGAAGACGGCGAAGGCGATGGTACTGGAAGGGCGAAGTTTTACGGGCTTTTTGTATGGCGGCCTTATTGCGACAAGCCAGGGGCCAAAGGTAATAGAGTTCAACGCACGTTTGGGCGACCCCGAGGCGCAAGTGCTGTTGCCAAGACTGGAAAGCGATTTGTTTGAAACGATAATGGCCCTGTTAAAAGACGACACGACCGAAGGCAACCTGGCACTGCAATGGAGCGACGATGCGGTCGTGGGGGTCGTGCTTGGTTCCAAGGGCTACCCCGGCGAATATTCCACGGGCTTTGCCATAGAGGGGCTTGGCGACTTAAAAGGGGGCACCCTTGTTTTCCACTGCGGGACCGATCGCAGGGACGGGAAGTTCGTGACAAACGGCGGACGTGTACTGGTCGTCGCGGGGAAAGCGCGGACGCTTGCCCTGGCGCAAAAGGAAGTGTACGAGGAAATCGGGAAAATAAAATGCGGCAATTTGTTCTGCCGCACCGACATAGGCAGAAAGGGCTTAGGCAAAAATGATTAGGCGAATCGAAGCCGCCTAGCGGCTCGCGATGCCCCCAAAGAAAATACGTTTGAGCCAGGCAAAAAAGGCCTCGAGTATTTTCGCCACCAGTTCAAAAAACGTCAATGGCTCGGGCTCGGGTGCCACTTCTTTTTTTGGCTTGACCCTTCTCCTAAAGGCCAGGTAATCCGCGACCGAATATTCACTACAGTTGAAACGTATCATATCCGCCTCCAGCAGGGGGCTTATCGTCAAGCTGCCAAGGATTGTTATCGTCTTGGCCTTCACCAGGTTTGGCGCGTCAAGATTGCCCCGCACCCTTATATCCCCCCCAACCTCCTTTAGCTTTAGCTCGTGGGGCATACGGGTGTTTATGACGCTTAGGGGGCCCGGCAATGTCACAAGGTTGAACAGATTGAGCACCTGGCTTTTTACAAACTCGACTGGCCCTTCAACGTTTTCCAGGCTCCCCAAATTCCTGACAAACGACCGGTTCACAAAAACGCCGCCTTTTGCCGTTTTCAACGCGCCCAAGTTGAGAATCTTCGCCGCATCCAGCGACAGGCAGCCATGAACTTCCTTAAGATTTACCGCGCCCTGGAAATTGTCGCCCTTTACCTTGAAGTCACCAAAACAGAACGCCAACAGGGGGAAAGATGTCGTAAGCCCATGCTCGACGCTTAGGTTCCCCACGACATACTTGAGTGTTTTCGAGGGGTGGCGGTTGCGCGCAAAGTGTTCTATGGTTTTCCGTTCAAAGTGCTTTATATACCTAGCCATGTCGCCCTGGATTCTCCTCTCCTTTGAATCAAAGACGTCGCCAAACACAATGCAGGTCCCGTAGGTCTTGCGGTCGGCAAGGTCAAGATCGCCCAAAACAACCTCGCGCTCGGGGACTTTAAAGTACCTGGCGATCTCCCGTCTTACGCCCCACAGACCTTGCAGCAGTATTTTCCTGGCTTCGGTGAGCGAGGTGTTGCAATCGCCGAACGAAACGGCGTGACCCATGGTTTTTACAAGCTGCCAGACATGGCGCTCGTTAAACTGCCCGCCAAGGACTTTTTCATATTCCGCCAGGATTTCATGTGTCGCGTCGAAGGCCTTAATCCACTTGCCCGAATGTTTTTCCATTTCCTCAAAGTTGATATGCTCCTCTGATACTTGGAAGTGGTTGGCCAGGAAAGGTCTTAGGAAGGGCAAATCGATTCGCAACCTTGCCTTGTTGCTGTTCTCGCCGTATTGCCGCGTTTTTTTCCCCAGGTCGTCAATCATATCCTGAAGGCTTTCGATCTGGAATGTCCCGTGCAGAATTGCGTGGCTATAGGCGATATACCGCTTGTTCAGTTTCATGTCCTCAAGCCAGTCGCGCCCGCCCAAGATTGAACTGTTGTTGACAAGAAAATCCTCGGCGACGGGCAGGTATTTGGCTTCGATTTCCTGCCCCGCAAGTATGCCGCGCACCTCCCCAATCGTGGAACCACTTAGCCTGACGGCGATATGGGGCTGCGGGTCGAGCCGCGTTTCCTCGTCCCCATTGTCAACAAAGACGTAAAAGTCGCCACACATAAGCTGCGATCCCGCCAATGATTTCGTGCACCATGGCGTGTTCGCCACAAGCGCCTGGAGTTTCTGGACATTGTCGTGATAGCCCTGCGGGTTGGAATACTCGGAGTCGAATTTGATCCAGCAGCCCATGTCAAACGTGTCTACGCCCTCAAGCGTCAGCCCGCTGCCGTCGCGGCATTGCGCTTTCAGAACCTCCAAGGCCTTGAAATAAACATCCGCGAATTTTTGCGCATCCTGAACGTTGGCGATTATTTCGGGAACCGTCGTGCCGTTCAGCGACATGTGGTTTGCGATGCTCTTTCCCTGTTCCCGTTTTCTTACATAGGTTTTTTCCTCGCCATCGATGAGGTCCTTTTCATAGACCTTCGAGAGCGTTTCCTGAAGCAGCAGGGCGGTGACCTCTTTCGGGTATTCCATTTGCTGAAACCAGGCGACAAGGTATTTGTATTCCTCGTGGTGGACTTCCGAAAAATGATACGCCATTTGCTCAAGGACATTTTCCTTGTTCAGCTCCGAATGGTCGGCGTGTTGGCCCTCGCCCCTTGCGCGAAAGGCGGCCATTTCGCCCCTGAACTGCCTTTCCAGATAAGGGTTGTCATCCGCGTCAATGGCGAAGTATTCCCCCTGCTCCGCCAGCCCGTACAACTCCGCCAGTTTTTTTTCAAGGTGCTCCTCGTATTGCTTGGGCTTGACGTTGAAATTAGCGCAATAAAGCAACTGCCAATGATCCAGTTTGGCACCGCTTTGTTGTAGATTCTTCGAGATATTGAGTTCCACTTTCGATTATATTACTTGCAGGCCTGTCTATCTGTCAAGAACACGGGCGGGAATAATTAAGCTGACCGTTTGCTTCCACCTGAATGGTGGAATTGCATTCTGGGTTTAATACCCCTCAGCACGAATCAACCGAACCTGCCCGAAATATAATCCTCCGTGCGCTTCTCCCTTGGGTGCGTGAACATCTCCCGCGTGTTGCCAAACTCGATTATCTCGCCCAGCAGGAAGAACGCCGTCTTGTTGCTCACCCGCGATGCCTGGTGCATGGCGTGGGTCACCAGGATTATCGTGAACTCCTTTTTCAGCTCGCCGATCAGCTCCTCGATGCGCCCGGTGGCGATGGGGTCCAGCGCGCTGGTCGGCTCGTCCATCAGGATAATCTCCGGCTCCATGGCGATGCTTCGGGCGATGCACAGCCGCTGCTGCTGGCCGCCGGAAAGCGTGTGGGCCTGCTTCTTAAGCCTGTCCTTCACCTCGTCCCAGATCGCCGCCTTCCTCAGCGAGGACTCCACGATCTCGGCCAGGCGCCGCTTGTCCCGCAGGCCCTGCATCTTCGGGCCGTAGGCAACGTTGTCGAAAATCGACATGTTGAATGGGTTGGGCTTCTGGAACACCATGCCCACCCGGCGGCGCAGGTCGGCAACGTCAACCGCGCCGTAGATGTCCTCGCCGTCCAGCAGCACCTCGCCGGTTATGCGGCAGTCCTGGATCAGGTCGTTCATCCGGTTTAGGATGCGGATGAAGGTTGACTTGCCGCAGCCGGAAGGCCCAATCAGCGCGGCCACATCCCCCCGCCGTATCGACATGTTGACCCGCTTTAGCGCCTGGAAGTCGCCGTAGAAAAGGTCGAGGTCGCGCACCTCGATTTTTGCCCGCGCGTTCGTTTGTTCGCTCATTGCTCGCTCACATTCTTCCTGAATTTAAGGGTGATTATCTTGGTCGCCGTGTTGATAAGAATGACGAGTATCACCAGAACCGCCGCCGTGGCGAATGCCATGTTGAAGTCGTCCGGGTTTAGCGCCTCCGCCGTGAGGAAGTAAAGGTGTATCGTCAGCGTCCTGCCGGATTCGAAGATCGACATGGGCAGGTTCCTGGAAATGCCAACGGTAAGCAGCACCGGCGCCGACTCGCCGACCATGCGCCCAACCGCCAGAATCACCGCCGTCACGATCCCCGGCAGGGCCGGCGGCAGGACGACGTGGCGTATGGTCTGGAACTTGGTCGCCCCCACCGCAAGCGATCCCTCACGCACCGAGTTCGGTATCGACTTGAGCGACTCCTCGGTCGTGCGGATTATCACCGGCAGTGCCATTATCGAAAGGGTAAAGCCGCCGGCGATTATCGACTGGCCGAAGCCCAAGAGCCGGGAGAACACCAGAAGCCCGAAAAGCCCGTAGATGATCGAGGGGATGCCCGCCAGCGTGTCTATGGCCAGCCGCAAAAAGCGCACCCGCCCCGAGTTGCCGGAGTACTCGTTCAGGTAGACCGCCGTCGATATGCCCACCGGCAGGGCGATGGCAATCGACACGGCCACCACCATCAGCGTGGTGACGATCATGGGGAGTATGCCCCTTTCGACCCCCGTTATGAAGCCCCAGTTGAGGAAGCCCGCCGAGTTGGAGAATATGTACACCAGGATGAAGACCAGGGCCGATATGACCCCGAGCAGCCCCAGGGACATAAGCCCGTACATAATGCCGTCGGTGATCCTGCGCTTCGTGTTGAACTTCATGAATTTCATGCCCGCTCCATGCGACGGCGCATCGCCAGAATCACGCCGTTGAGTATCAGTATCATCGAGAAAAGCACCACGCCGATCGAGAAAAGCATCTCGCTGTGCCTGCCCGCGGCGTAGCCCATCTCGAGCGCAATGGTGGCGGTCAGCGTCCGCACGCTTTCGAGCGGGTTGACCGTCAACTGCGGCGAATTCCCCGCCACCAGGATTACCGCCATCGTCTCGCCCACGGCCCGGGACATGCCTAGGATAACCCCGGCTATGACCCCTGAATTCGCGTGCGGAAGCACGACCCTCCAGGCCGTCTGCATTTTGCTGGCCCCCAGCGCAAGGCTCGCCTCGCGAGCCGAGCGGGGCACGGCCCGCAACGAGGTCTCGGCGATTGTGGTAACCGTGGGCAGGATCATCAGAGAAAGGACAATCGTCGCCGAAAGAAGCGTGTTCCCGGCAGGTATGTCGAAAACCTCCCTTACCGCCGGGACTATGACCATAAGGCCAAAGAAGCCGTAAACCACCGAGGGGATCCCGGCCAGAAGCTCTATCCCGCTGCGCACGATCGAGGCGAACCTGTCCGGCAGGAACTCCGACATGAAGACGGCGCACAGAAGCGCAATGGGAACCCCCAGAAGGATAGCCCCGAAGGCCGCCATGACGCTCGCCACTATCATGGGCAGTATGCCGTAAAGCTTGAGTATCGTGGGCCGCCATTCCCTGCCCGTAACGAAGGCGAGGAAACTGTAGGGCGGCTCCGGCAGGAGGATGTGCAGCCTAGGTTCCATCGCGGCTATCGCCGCCGGCCAGCTTAGCGTGAACACGTAGGCCTCGGGGTATGTTACGTTGCCAGTCTCGTTTTGGATGAAATGAACCGACCTTTCGGGATCCCGTTCGGAAGCGTCGAAGGTAAACTCAAGAATCTCGGTCTCGCCGGCGAAGGGGAAGCTTACCGTAACGTGTGTCGTCCCCTCCGGCAGGTGGATGAAGCCCGAATGGTTCAGGAAGCGCTCGCCGTTTACCGTGAGGTCGGCCATGCGCTGCGGCACCAGGCGAATCCCCGGGGCCGTCGCCGTAAAAAAGGTCCTCGACCCCTGGAAAAAGACGAAAAGCACGATTGCCCCCAGGGCAAGAACCGAGACGAGCGCCACCGCGCTGACAAGGTACCTGAAAAAATGGTCTGTTATCTTTCGGCCGTTCATACCTGTCTTCCGTTTCCTTCAAATAATCGGGTCGGGCAGGCCGCCAGGCCGGCGGCCGCCCTGTAGATCCTTGTTTTTAGTTTATCGGAATCCAGCTTCTTGCCACAAGTGCCTGGCCGTCGCTAATCGCCCAGTTCAGGAAGGCCCTGCTTGCCGGATGAAGATTCTCTCTATCGTAAAGCAGGATGAAGGGCCTGGAGATGCGGTAAAGCCCGTCCGCCATGTTCGCCGTGGTCGGAGCGACACCACCCACCGAAATCGCCCTTACCGACCCGTCAACCGAGCCGACGGAAATGTAGCCGATGGCGTTGATGTTGCCGGCCACGTTCGACCTGACCGCCCCGGTGCTTGGCCCCTCGACCGCGCCGAGCCTGAGCTGGCCGGGGAAGCCGACCATTTCCTCGAACGCGCCCCTGGTGCCGGAGCCCTCCTCGCGGGTGATCACGGCGATGGCCCCGCTCTTTACGTCGGAAACCTCGCTCCAGTCGGTTATCGTGCCGGTGTAGATGCCATGGATCTGCTCAAGGGAAAGATCCCTTATGGGGCTGCCGTAGTTCACGATTACCGCGATTCCGTCGATGGCGATGAGCTGCTCGTTAAGCCCCAGGCCAAGTTCGGCGGGGGTTAGATCGCGGCTGGTCATGCCAAGCTGGTACAGCGTGCCGGCGTTCCGCACGCCGTCGCTGGAACCAGTGCTGTGGATGTTGATCCTGATGTTGGGGTTGGCGGCGTGGAAATCGTTCGCCAGAAGCTCCAACACCGGCACCACCGAGGTGGAACCGCCAATCTCGATGACGAAGGGGGCATCCGCCGCCTGCTGCTCACCGCGGCCTCCGGCGAAAAGCGGGGCCATTGCCATTGCGAGAATCCCGACTGCTAAGAGAATTCGTTTCATAATGTTACTCCTTGATTCCTGTGTTTTGCGCTTTTTTCCGGCGCGGGCACGTTTTTTTCGTGCCTAGGCGAAAACTACCCCGCCCGTGTTAGGGCTTCGTCAACCGATTGTTAGAAAACAGTTAAATTTCAGCCTGGAAAGGGTATTTCGCGGTTTCCGCCCTGTCTTTCCCGGCAAATTTAGATGGAAATCGATCCCGCGCTGGGTTTTGCCACAGTGGATCGCCTTTGCGGGGCATTGAAAGAACGGCTTGTTGGAGTTATCACGAAGGGGCCACCTGAACTTGCCGAAAGTATCAAAGGCATTAATAACCCCACGACAGTGAAAGGCAGCGTTATGCAATACCCGTGGAACAACAGCGTTTATGGGGCTGGTGGAAATGACTGGCGAAAAAATCACCACGATGGAAGAAGCCCTGGCAGCAACATTAGTGAAGATTTCCACAAATGCCCCCGATAAAAAAAATGCTTGCGATCTTCACCGGCTTATGGCATAATCTCACCTCTGGCTGGTTATTTTTCAAAAGCTTTACCCGCATGACTGGATTTACGGAAGATAATGCCGCCCACAAAAAATTGCATGGAACGATATGGGGATTGGTATAAAACGCGCGGCATTGCCGTCAAAATTTTGAGGGTTTCCGGAGGATATGCAAGTGAATAAGATGGGTACATCTCATTTCCAGGGGCAGGCTAGGCAGGACAGGAACAAGCTGATCGCGGGCATCGCCGTCATGACGGCTATTAGCCCCCTGCTTATTTTCATCGGCGTGGGCGCGGGGAGCATGGCGCTTGCATTGGGCGTTCTCGTGCCTGTTGCGGTTGCCATATCTGTGTGTGCCGGGTTCCTTGGCCTGCGCCTTGCCGGAAAAATGGGAAGGGACAGTTTTGACGGGGGAATGCACGTCGTCATGGAGAGCGTGCCGATGGTTTGCAGCCTGTACGACAAGGACAACAACATCAAATACTGCAACGACAAAGCCCCCCAGTTGTTCGGCTCTAGGGACAAGCAGGAATACGCCAGGAATTACGCATCGAGCTTTCCGGAATTCCAGCCGGACGGCAGCCGCTCGGACGATATGGCAATCAAGTTTATTGATGAGGTAATAAAAAACGGAAGCGCAAGCCTTGAGTGGTTTCAGAAAACGGCAAGCGGCGAGCTGATCCCACTTCAGCTTACCAGTGTCCGCGCCCATTTCCAGGGTGAAAACCATATGCTGGGATTCACCACGGACAGACGCAAGGAACTTGAAATCAGGGAGCAGGAAGAGGCGGTCAAGGAAAGGATGCAGGCCGTGCTGGATGCCTCCCCCATGCTTTGCATCGTCGCGGACGGGGACGGTAATTTGTTGGACGTGAACAAGGAAGCGGAAAACATGTTTGGCATACCCAACAAGCAAATGCTCGTCAATAAATTTGAGAGTTTTTTGCCGCCACGCCAGCCGGACGGCTCCGATTCGCTCCAAAAAAGCGCCGAGCAGGCGAGACAGGCGGTTAGGACGGGGCAACAAACCCGCTACGAATACATGTACCGGCACAGTGACGGAACCCCGCTGCCAACCGAGGAAATTGTCACGCCCGTAAGTGTTGGCGGCAAGACCATTGTCATATGCTACAGCCGCGACATGAGGGCGGACTACGCGGCGAGGGAGGCGGAACAGGTTGCGCAAAAAAAGTTGCAAACCATGACGGACAGGCTGAACGGGCAGCTTGAAACCCAGTCCGCGGCCATCACCGAGTCCTCCGCCGCAATCGAGGAAATGGTCGCCAACACCAGGTCTGTCAGCAACACCCTTTCCAAAAACGCGCAGAACGTGAAAGACCTGCAGGAGGCCGCCGCCGTGGGGCAATCCGGCCTTAACGAGGTGGCGACTAACTTCAAGGAGATCGCGCGGGAATCGGAGTCGCTTCTGGAGATCAACTCGGTGATGCAGAACATCGCGAGCCAGACGAACCTGCTTTCGATGAACGCCGCAATCGAGGCCGCGCACGCCGGGAAGTCGGGGCGGGGCTTCGCGGTGGTGGCGGACGAGATCCGCAAGCTCGCCGAATCGTCCAGCCGGCAGTCCAAGACCATCGGCGGGGTGCTCAAGAAAATTAAAGGCTCCATTGACAAGATCACCAAGTCCACCGACAACGTCATGGCCAGGTTCGAGGCGATAGACGGCGGCGTTAGAACCGTCGCGGAACAGGAGAACGGTATCCTGGACGCAATGGCGGAACAGAGCGCGGGAAGCACGCAGATCATGCAGGCGATTGCGCAGGTGAACGACATTACAGGCCAGGTAAAGGAGGACGCGCGGCAGATGGTCGAGGCGGCGGCGAAACTTGGTGTTTAGAGCCTATCCTTACGGAAAGCGATAAAGGCACATGCGAACATGATCGGGTCAAGGTAGCTTTAGTCCAACTTCGCGTGACCTCCAGCAGCCTCCCAAGCTGGGTCAGGTCGTGCCAGTTGGTGCCGGTCGCCACTATCGACAGCGGGACACCGCGGCCCTCAACGAGAATATGCCGTGCGGCGCACAGGCCAGGTTCTTCGTGATGGTGCAGTCCGGCGATACGTATGAAGCTTGAAGTCCCCAAGGGCTTCAAGCCCCGGGAGTGGCAAGGCCTACTACCGGTCAATCTCGAACTTCACGATATCCCCGGTGTTCACGTCGATATAAAACTCGTACTCGATCCAGCCGTCCCTGAACTCAAGCTCCCACACCCATCTGCCCCTTTCCCAGTCCATGCCGGAATCACGCCTAAAGGCGGCACGAATACCAAGGGAGGCAAGATGGGCATAGGCGATGTTTATGGCATCGGCGAGGGAGACGGGAGGGTTCCTCGGCCTGACCATGCGGGCCAAGGGTGAGACATGATGCGGCCTGTTTGCGGCCCCCGGGCCAGGCGGCGGAGCCGCAGCCTGTGCAGGCCCGGCCTGGCTGGAAGTAAGCCTGAACACGTCCCCTGTCTGGGCGTTTATGAAGACCTCGTACCTTACGGCATTGTTGACGACAACAATCTCGTACACGGATCCCCCGGCACCGTCGGAAACCAGCTCAAGGCTGCTTATCGCCCCCCCGCCCGTCATGGTAAGGGCAAGCTCCCTGGCATCCGGGGCGGAAAGGATCTGCCCGTAAGCCTGCGTGTAGCCCGCGGCGAAAAGAGCCAAGGCTAAAATACCCGTCAAAATCTTTTTCATGGCACCCCCAAAAATTCCGGCGAAGGTTTGCCCCCCGCTAATCCGTCTTGAATTTTACGACCGCCCCGGTTTCCACGTCAACATAGATCTCATACTTGACTGTGGGGAATCTCGTACTCCTAAACTCAATGTCCCATACCCACCTTCCCCTCTCACGGTCCATGCCGGAGTGCCCGCTGAAAGCGGCCTCCAAACCACGGGAATCGAGGTAAGCTTTGGCTATCTCTATGGCTTGCTCAAGGGAGACTGCGGGGTTTTGTGGCTGCGATATTAAATCGCAGCCCATCAGAAATGTTGCCAGAAAGGCCGCCGATGCGGCAAGGAAAAACGCTTTTCGTGGTCTTGGACTCATAACGCCATCCTCCTGCTTGATAATTGCTACATCATAAGGAATCCCGACACCCTTTACAAGGCAACGCCCCCATCAATGTGGAAGCCGGCCATCCAAATCGGTATTCCCTACCAAACGTTCCCCATCCTACCATTCCCAGCTTGCCAGCCTTCTACCCATCATCACGGACAGGATTGCCGTTGTCAAGGCCTTGGCCTCACGGAACGATTTCGCATCCAGGGTGTAGCGGCCCAACTGCGTCGGGGAAATCGGGCGGACGGTTTCAAGCCAGAGACGGCAGCCTGGGCCGGCTTCCACGAAGCCCTGCCCTCCCCCACCGTCGGGACAGGCGGCGCAGATCATCCCCCCTTCCCTGTGCGAAAACCTAAGCATTGCGCCGCCGGACACCTGCCCTCCGCAAAGGGAGCAATGGGAGAATTCCGGCCTGAGGCCGAGGAAGTCGGCCCACTGCCACAGGAACCACAGGAGTATGCGAGAACAGGTTTCGCCGTCCGCGGAGGCCAGCGCATCCAAGGCCGCCTCCGTAAGGGAAAGCGCGCCGCCCCAGTTTCCGCCGCCTCCGTGCGATGCTAAAACCGTCTCCGCCACGGCATCGGCGGCCATCGCCCTTTCGTATACCTCACGTATACCAGGCCGCCAGGAATGCACGTCGAAATCGGTCAGCTTGCGGGTGTCCTTGACCGGGTCATGGTAGATCCATGCCTGCCCCGAATGGAAGGGCGAGGCATAGGAACGAAGGCGGCTTTTGGGGCCTCCGAAGACCGTGACACGGATCAGGCCCGTTTCCGCACCCAGCAGCCAAAGGTCACGGTTCGACTCCCCGGACTGGCGGCTCCTGAGGATAAGGGCCGAGCAACACAGATTGCGGTTCATGAGCCTACTATTGACCTTTTTACCCTTATATGCAAGTATTGCGGCTGTATGAATCCACTTGCAGATGAGCTGAACAAAATTATCGAGGGTACCGTTGCGGGCAGGCTGCTTTCCAATCTTGGACGGCGTTTTTACTTTCCCAAGGGCATAGTCGCCCAGGCCGCGGAGGCAAAAAAATCCGCGTCGTTTGCGAACGGCACCATAGGCATGGCCTACGCAAACGGCAAACCGATGATCCTTTCGGCAATCGCCGACAACATGGCATCCCTGGCCCCCGAGGAGTCCGTGGCCTACGCGCCCACCGCAGGGGTGGAAAAGGCAAGGGCGGTATGGAAGGACCTTCTAACTAAAAAAAACCCGTCCCTTGACCCGGAGGGGATATCCCTGCCGGTGGTTGTCGCCGGGCTTACCTGCGGGCTTTCCTGCGCGGCGGACATGTTCATCAGCAAGGGAAGCGAGCTTCTTGTAAGCGACCCTTGTTGGGACAATTACGCTTTAACCTTCGAGGTTCGCCGTGGGGCAAGGCTCGTACAGGTCCCGTTTTTCAACTCCGGATCGGGGCTTAATATAGAAGCAATCCGCGCGGCGGTTCGGGATATGGCCAAGTATGGCACGGTGCGAATCCTCTTCAATTTTCCCAACAACCCCTCCGGCTATTCCCCCACCTCCCAGGAGGGGGATGCCCTGGTTGACATTATAAGGGAAGCCGCCGAGGGCGGCGCGGACGTGCTGGTCATCTGCGACGACGCATATTTCGGCCTGTTCTACGAGGACAACATTTCCGAGGAGTCGCTGTTCGTAAAATTCGCAAACCTCCACGAACGGGTACTGGCGATAAAAATCGACGGCCCCATCAAGGAGGACTACGTCTGGGGGCTTCGCATGGGCTTCCTGACCTTCGCATCGAAGGGCCTGAACCAGATTCACTATGACGCGCTTATAAAAAAACTTACGGGGGCGCTGCGCTCGTCGATTTCCTGCGCCAACACCAGCAGCCAGTACCTTATGCTAAAGGCGATGGAGGATCCCCGAACGCCGGGCGAAAAGGAGGCCTACAAGGAGATACTCTACCGCCGCTACAGGCTGGTAAAGGACTTCGTCGAGGCCAGGCCCGATCATCCCGTACTGCGGGCCCTGCCCTTCAATTCCGGCTATTTCATGTCCTTCCTCTGCAAGGTGGATGCGGAGGCCATGCGGCAGGAGCTTCTTTCCAGGCACGGCATAGGCCTGGTTGCCCTGGGCGAAAACTGCCTGCGCATGGCTTTTTCCAGCATCGACGAGGGCAAAATAAAGCCGGTGCTGGAAAAGATTTACGAGACTGCGGAAAGGCTGGCTGATGAGGATTTTTAGGGGGGAAAACGTGGGGGCCCTGCGACGGACGGCTGCCGCACTGCTAATCGCCTGGGCCGCCCTTTGCATCCCATCCTGTTCTTCCGGCAGGAACACCATTGCCATACTCTGGACCGACACACCCGACTTTGCGTTTTACGCCAAGTATTTCAACGCATCCCAGGATCGGTACAAGGTTGAGGTGTTCCACCATGATTTTCCCGCCAAAAGGCTCAGGGACTCACGGGAACACCCCGACATAATCGTCGCAAGCTGGCTGCATGGCGCTTCGGCGCGGAACTCTTTCAGATCGCTGGATGCGTACATAAACGGCGACAACCAGATCGACTATGCCTTTTATGCGAGCCTGCTTGCCAAGGGGAACATAAACGGAAGGCAGTACCTCCTGCCGGTGTCGTTCAACGCCCCGCTTGCGGTTTTTGCCAGCGGGCATTCGCAGCGGCTTTCCAGCTCCCTTACCATCGGCCTTGGGGAAATGAGGGAACTGGGAAGGGATTTCAACGCCAGGACGGGCAACGCATTCACCAGAATGGGTTTTTCCCCAAAATGGGACGACAATTTCCTGTTCGTCGCGGCGACGCTGTTCGGCGTGTCGTTTAGGGAGGTTCCCTCCCCCACGGGGGCATCCCTTGCATGGGATTCCTTGGCTATCGAACAGGCAATGAATTTTGTCCATGAATGGACTAGCGAGGCCAATTCAGGCATTCAGGCAACGGACAACTTTACTTTCAGGTTTTTCAACCTTCCGCCGGCAAACATGGTATTGACCGAGCGGGTACTGTTCGCCTACATGGACAGCGCCAGGTTTTTCACACTGTCCGAGAACCAGCGGAACGGGCTTGACTTCCGCTGGCTTGCCGAAAACGACACCATTCCCCTCGCCGAAGGGGCGGTCCACCTTGCCCTTCCTAGGGGGGGCACGGCACCCAGGGCCGCCGATGCCTTCGTCCGCTGGTTTTTCCGTGCGGACACCCAGCGAAGCCTTTTGGAAAGAAGCCATAAGTTCAGGCAGATGGAAACCTCCTTCGGCATAGCCGGCGGGTTTTCCGCGCTGCGCCCCGTCACGGAGCAGGTTTTCCCCCAGTTCTACCCCGACATGCTTGGGCACATGCCCCCGGAGGATTTCCTTTCCCCCGCCGGCATTCTCCCCAACGACTGGGCGGCGATAAAGGAACGGGTCGTGCTACCCTACCTTAACGAACGGGCCCTGCGGCCGGATGGCAGTGGGATGATCCCATTGGAAACCAGGCTTGCCGACTGGGCAAGGCTCAACAGGTTTTGACTGCCTGCGGGGGTACAGCTACCCCGCCATTCACGCCGCGCTTGTTTGGTTGAAGGTTGGGCAAATACGTCTCTTGACTTTTCCCGTTCGCTTTTGTAGGCTGTAAGTATGGGAAAACGTGGAAAAACCTCCCTGCGCTCCAGGGTTGTTGTTACGGTTCTTGCCGTTTTTACCGGTATCGTCGCGGCAGGCATTGGCGTTGGCCTTGGGTTCACCATGGCGGAAACGGCGAACATACGAAACCGAGAGGATTTCCTGGAATTCACCCCCGCCCTGCCCACCAGGGTGCTGGACATCAACGGGGAACTCATAACGGAGTTTGCCGCCGACGAAAGAAGGGAACTGGTTCCGCTGGACGAGCTTCCCAGGCACCTTATCCATGCGGTGCTGGCCAGGGAGGACATCGACTTTTTCAACCACAGGGGGTTCTGCATAAGGGGGACGGCCCGTGCAGCCCTGGGCTTGGTACAGGGCATAAACCGGGGTGGCGGCTCCACCATAACCCAGCAGGTTGCCGGAACCCTGTTCACGAACCGCAGGGAGCAGACAATCCGCAGGAAGATAAGGGAACTTTGGTGGGCGCTCCAGCTTGAGCGGCGGTACAGCAAGAACGAGATACTCGAGATATACCTTAACTACATGATCATGGGCCCCGGCGTTTTCGGCGTGGAGGCGGCCAGCAGGTACTTCTTCGGCCACAGCGCAAGGGAAGTGACCCTGGCGGAGTCGGCGATTCTGGCGGTTCAGCTTTCAAGCCCCGCCCGCCACAATCCCATGAGCAACCCCAACGTCGCGATGAACCGCCAGCGTTTCGTGCTGGATCGCATGGTCGAGTTCGGCTTCGCCACGCGGGACGAGGCGGACACATCCTTCAACGAGTTCTGGGACAACTTCGACTTTACCCGCGCGCCCATTGCGGCGTACTTCCTGCGCGAGGACAGGGCCCCGTGGTTCAGCGAGATGGTTCGCCGTGAACTGGACGGCATGATGTTCGGCACGATGGACTATTTCCGCGACGGCTTTACGGTCCACACGACCCTGAACCTCCAGCACCAGGAGGCTGCTGAAAGGTTCATGGCGCAGGGGCTGGCCAGGGCAAACAGCAGGGAATTCCAGTGGTCAAGCGACGCAAGCGTCGCCAGGGCCGAGCGCCTCTATATGCCCATAATCGACCTTCTCGCGCTGGTGTTCGACCTGGGGGGCATTCATGCGGCCTCCATGGCGCAGGACGAGCACAGGGCCATTTCCAGGTACGTGAACGCGATAAACCCAATCGTCGATATGGCGTCCCTGGTCTTCGGCATCCCGGAACTCAGGGGGGTCACCCAGGCCGGGTTCGACAGGGTACGGCGTTCCACCGAGCGGACCGAGGTCGAGGGGGCGCTCATCACCATCGAAAACCACACGGGCCATATAACCGCCATCGTCGGCGGCTCCGAATTCAACCAGGCGAACCAGTTCATCCGCGCGGTCCAGGCCAACGTGCAGACGGGCTCGGCCTTCAAGCCGCTGTATTTCTCCGCGGCGATTGACGCAAGGCAGGTAACCGCGGGATCGCTCATCCATGACGGGCCTGTCGTGTTCCACAACGAGGACGGCACCCAGTATGTTCCCATCAATTTCGGGGGGACATGGAGGGGTAGCATACTGATGCACCGTGCGCTTAACGTGTCCCTTAACATTCCAGCCCTTAAGGTACTGGATTCCATCGGTTTTGACGCGGCGATTAGCCGCTCCGCCGCCCTTCTGGGGATTACCGACCAGAACCAAATCAACACGATGTTCCCACGGGTGTACCCCCTGGCCCTGGGCGTAACGTCCACCTCGCCCCTGCGGATGGCAAGGGCCTTCTCCGTCTTCGCCAGCGAGGGCCGCTACATAACGCCCATCTCCATCCGCAGGATAGAGGACAGAAACGGCAGGGTTATACTGGATCCAGAACGGGACATTCTCGAACAGAAAAGGCGCAGGGGGAACCCACAGGTAGTGAGCCCGCAGAACGCCTATATAATGAGCAGGGTCATGCAAAGGACTCACGAGGGAACCATGGCCAACGCGGCCAGGCACTTCGGCACCGGGTTCAGGGACGAGGCCGGGACCTTCAACATGCCGATAGCCGGCAAGACGGGAACCACCCAAAACTGGGCGGACGCATGGATTGTCGGGTACAGCCCCTACTTTACCACGGCGGTCTGGTTCGGCTTCGACAGGCCGGGCAACTCCCTGGGCCTGGCGGGCACGGGCGCGGGCCTGGCGGGGCCTGTATGGGGCGGCTACATGCGCGAGATACACATGGGGCTCCCACGCAGGGACTTTGTGCGCCCGGCGACGGGAATCGTGTACATCACGGTCTGCGCCACTTCGGGGCAGCTTGCAGGCTCCTATTGCAACGAGGGCACCGTTACCCTACCCTTCCTGCAGGGAACCCAGCCTTCGCAGTTCTGCGACACGCACGGCACCACCCCATGGTCCACCACCACGGCCATGAACAACATACGCACCAGCACCATGGTACTGGACAATAGCATCGCCCTTGGCGCATTTACCCTGCCCACCCTGTCGGATGATTTTCTCCTGGACTTTCCTTTGGCCACTTCGAGCCCGGCTCCGGCTATCGGCGGCACACAGAGCCTGCAAGCCGAGCCCGTCATTCCGGAACCCGGGGCATGGTCGTTAGGCAACCCACTGCTGGACGGGGGTGATTTCCCCCTCACCCGGCAAGACGGAGGCCCGGTGGAAAGCATGCCGTATTTGCATGAAAGCCAGGACCTGCCGGCAAGCATGGAAGTGCTGGGGGTGGAGGAGGATTTTTGGACCATTATCGGGGCCGAGATAGGGATGGAGGCGGAAGTGGAGGTGGAGGCCGATGCCAACACCGATGATTCTAGCACACAGGACATGGGGATTCAGGAACTGGCATTGCCTATGAGCAACCCCTTCCTTGACTAACAAACGGATATTGCAATGCAGGTACCCATCAAGGACATCAAGGTCAGGAAAAGGATTCGCAAGGACATGGGGGACATTGCGATACTGGCGGAAAGCCTAAAGCGCTACGGCCAGATCAGCCCCATAGTACTTAGCAAAGGAAACCAGCTTATTGCCGGGCAGCGAAGGCTTGAGGCTGCAAAACTGCTGGGCTGGCGTACAATCAACGCGGTAATCTCGGAAAGCGCAGGCGAGTTGTCCCATTTGGAGATAGAGCTGGAGGAAAACATCCAGCGGCACGACTTCAACATGGAAGAAATTGCGGAGGCGACAAGGGCTATCTACCGTTTGCGGAACCCGGGAATCCTACGCCGTATCTGGAACACAATTGCCCACTTTTTCAGGCGGCTGTTCGGAACGGACAAGAACGCATAGGAACCGGCACTACCGCTACGGGCTGGCTCAGTTGTGCCGACGGTTTTTGCCGCCAGCCTTTACCCTTAAATCCAGGTCGATTTTCCAGTCGAATATGCGCCCCAGCTCTTTCAGCGCGGCAAGGCGAATCTCCTTGATCATCGTGCCGCCCTTGCCAACGACAATCCCCTTTTGGGATTCACGTTCGACGACGACGAAGGCCCGTACCCATAGCTTGCGGCGGCTGGACGCAAGCCCAGGGTCGGCGGCAAACTGGGCGTCGGCAAGCTCCACATGCAGGGCATGGGGCAGCTCCTGCTGTAGGCGGTTGATGGCCTGTTCGCGGATAATTTCGGCAATGCGGAAATCGACTTCCTGATCGGTGTAGAATTCCCCGCCGTAAAACGGCTCGCCTTCGCCTGCAATGTCGAACAGTGCCGCAAGGAGCAAGTCGGTGCCCTCGCCGGTTTTGGCGGAAAGCTCGAAACAGCGATCCTGGCTAAGAGCCGGAAGGTTTTCCACCAGGAAGCCACGGGCACGGGCCGCATCGGAGTTGGGCTCGTCGGTTTTGTTGATTGCCGCGACGGTTCTCTCGGCATGCGGGGCAAGCAGGCAGGCTATGTCCGCCTCCTCGGGGCCCGGGGGACGGGTGGCATCCAGGACGTAAAGGATTGTGTCCGAATCGTCCACCGCCTGGTCGGATATGTCCCGCAGCTTCCTGTTGCCCTTTTTTTCCGACTTGTAGCGCCCCGGGGTATCGACAAAGACAAGCTGCCCCCGCTCCCTGTTGACTATGCCCCGTATGGCGTTGCGCGTCGTCTGCGGCACGGCGCTGACAATCGACACCTTTTCCCCACAGAACAGGTTTATCAGCGTGGACTTCCCCGCCGAGGGGCGGCCTACCACCGCCACGAAACCGGCCTTTGCCGGGGCGGCTTTTGTTGTTTGGTTCACTGCACTCACAATCGACAGTCTAGCAAAAAGACTTCTTTCCCGCTACACTTAAGCCCAATGGCAGAAACCCAATTTATCCGCAACTTTTGCATCATCGCCCACATCGACCACGGGAAGTCAACGCTGGCGGACAGGCTTATCCAGAAGGCGAAGATTGTCGATGAGCGCAATTTCCAGAACCAGATTCTCGACAACATGGACATAGAACGGGAACGTGGCATCACCATAAAAAGCCAGGCGGTACGGATCCCCTACACCGCCTCGGACGGCAAGGCCTACGAGCTTAACCTTGTGGACACGCCTGGGCACGTCGATTTTACCTACGAGGTAAGCCGCGCGATCAATTCCTGCGAGGGGGCGCTGCTGCTGATCGACGCGACCCAGGGCGTGCAGGCGCAGACGCTTTCCAACATGTACCTGGCCCTGGAAAACAACCTGGAAATAGTGCCGGTAATCAACAAAATCGACATGGCGGCGGCGGACATAGAGGGCGTTAAAAAACAGATCGACAAGGATCTGGGGCTGGATCCGGAAACCGCCCTGCTGGTCTCGGCGCGCAACGGCACGGGGATCGACGAGCTTTTCGAGGCAATCGTCACGCTCATCCCGGCACCCTCCGGCGATCCGGCCTCCCCCCTTCGGGCCTTGATCTTCGACTGCCACTACGACCCCTACCGGGGGGTCGTGGTGCATCTTAGGCTTTTCGACGGCAAAATCACGAAGGGGATGAAGATTTCCTTCATGTACAACAACTCGACCTACGACGTGGAAACCGTCGGGGTTTTCAAGCTGGGGCTTGTCGAGACCGGCGAGCTTTCCGTCGGGGAGGTCGGCTACATCATCGCCGGCATCAAGACCGTGAGCGACGTGCGGGTAGGCGACACGGTGACCGGGGCAAGCAAGCCCTGCGCCGAGCCGCTGCCTGGCTTCCGCGAGGTAAAGCCCGTGGTGTTTTCCTCGATTTACCCGGTCGATTCCAACGACTACGAGGAACTGCGTTCCAGCATGGAAAAGCTCAAGCTCAACGACGCCTCGCTGGTCTACGAGAAGGACTCCTCGGTCGCGCTGGGCTTCGGTTTCCGCTGCGGCTTTCTGGGGCTGCTGCACCTGGAGGTCATACAGGAACGCCTGGAGCGCGAGTTCGACCAGTCCGTGATTTTCACCGCGCCGTCGGTAAAGTTCAAGATACGGCTTAAGAACAAGGCCGAGGAAATCCTGATCGACAACCCCTCGCTGTACCCCGACGAGGGGCTTATCGAGGGCGCGGAGGAACCGTACATCCGCGCGTCGATCATCACGCCCAGCAACTTCCTCGGCAACATCATGACGCTGTGCATGGAAAAGCGCGGCGTGCAGACAAACATGACCTACCTGGACGAAAAGCGCGTGGAGATGGTTTACGACATGCCGCTGTCGGAGGTGCTTTTCGACTTTTACGACAAGCTCAAGAGCATTTCCCGGGGTTACGCATCCTTCGACTACGACATCACGGACTACAAACCGACCCAGCTTGCCAAGATGGACATATTGCTGAACGGCAAGGCGGTGGACGCGCTTTCCCAGCTTGTCTTTAGGGGGAACGCCTACGACCGCGCCCGCAAGGTCTGCGAGAGGCTTAGGGAGGAAATCCCCAGGCAGCAGTTCAAGATACCAATCCAGGGGGCCATAGGCAGCCAGATTATAGCCCGGGAGACGGTGAACGCCCTCCGCAAGGACGTTCTGGCTAAGTGCTACGGCGGCGACATTACCCGCAAGCGCAAGCTGCTGGAAAAGCAGAAGGAAGGCAAGAAGCGCATGAAGATGGTCGGCGACGTGGAACTGCCGCAGAACGCGTTCCTTGCGGTCTTGAAGGCCAAGGACGAGTGATTGGCGGAAAGCGTCAGGAATTTAGCACCCTAGTAATTTCATCGGCACAGTAACGTTTTACCGCCTCAAACAACTCGGAAGGCGGCAGCTCCGCTTGGCGGTGCTTCAGCGCGGCCATCTGGGGCAGCAATGTGGTAAAGACCTGTTTCGCCTCGGCGCTTAAATTCTGCAGGTACGCACTGCCTCCCCTTCGGCTGGCCATAGGCGGCAATGCCTCAATGTCCCGCCTGTACCCTTCCAGGAATTCTTCCGCTTCCAGCACGGGTTTTCCCAAGACAAAACCATGCCCCTTCCCGCCGAACGCGGGGGGGGGATTTTTCCTACAAGTAAACGGAACCCCAAGCCCGGGCATTGCCATTACCTCCGCCCCCATCTCGGACAGCTTCCGCTCAAAGCTCAGGCGATAGGAGCGCATCGTGGCAGTCTCATTCCGGCGAACGCCGGCAGAACCCCCCAAAGGATCATGGGGCAGGAATGGGCTGCGGAACAGAAAGGTGGAAACCTGGGCTTCCAGGGGGGAAAGGCGGTTTTGCCGCCTTTCGAAATACGGAAAAACATAGGTGCCCCTGGCATAGATTTTACCCGAGGGATACGAAAAGTCGGCACCGCAAACGGTAACCCGCCGCGCGCCAAGGCTTTCCGCAAGGGACAGGCAGGCAAAAGTAACATTGCCGCCGGAAGTGTCCAGAATGGGCATGGGCATCCATTTTTCGCGGAGGTACAGGGCCAGGGGGTGCCCGCCGGAGAAAAAGCGGGGGAAATCGGAAAGGGCCGACAGCGCGGGCGGGCTGGCAATGTCGAGGAAAAGCGGAACCTCCCTACAGGCCGAACCCATAAAGTGATGGTAGCTGACATGCTGGCAGTCTATCGAAACAACGGCATCCGGCTTCAAGCCATTGTGCATCAGTGCCGGAAGGGCGGTATCCGTGCTGATTACGAAAGCCCCACCCTGCCCTTTCCGTTTAAGTAGAAGCGGGATTTGCATATCCAGGGAAGGGCCTGCGGCACAGATCACCGCCTCGCGCTGCGGCGGCAAACCCTCACTTGCCCCATGCCCCCTAAGCCGGGCGGACATGGTGTTGCGGATAATGTTCGCAAACCAGCGCATACCGAAATGTGCCTGCACCGAATAGTCCAAGGACACTTTTTCTATGCCCCGCCGCAAGGCTTCGCCAGCCTCGCCGAACCTCCGCTTGTCCTGCTCGGCTCTGGCCCTAAGCGGCAGCACCCTAATGCCCCCCGAAAGCGCGGGGCGGTAAAGTTCCATTATGGCACTTTCGACAATGGCAGGCGCAGGATCCACCAGCAAGCTAAAGCGCGAATCGCCCAAAAGGCCGGTGTAGTCACACGCACGGAAAAGTTCGGCAATGCCTTCAATGTCGTAATCGATTACCAGCACGCCCGAAATGCCGGGCAGGTTCAAGGCCGCCTGCGGCGCGAGGCCGGCACCAAGGCCAAGGAATACCACAAAGCCCAGGTCCACCCCATCGCCGCCATTCATGGCCGATACCAGGCGTTCAGCCTCCCTCGCGGGGTTCACGGTCGAGTGCAGGGGGCGGGCAAGACCCGAACCATCAAGCAGTGCCGGTATCGCCCCCCCCGAAGGGCTTTGCAAAAAAACGTACCTGCCGGCTCCCCTTCCTGCGGCCTTAAGCCTGGCGCAAAGTCCCCGGTTTTGCAGGGAAAGGGCAAGGAGGTTTTGCTCAAAAAAGCAGCGGCTATCCACGGCACCGCCCGGCAATGCCCAGCAGGGCCACGGACAATTCTTCGGCAGTAAGGCCGGAACCTGATGGAAACAGGAGCGGGGCCAGTTCGCCCACGAGGGCGGCGGCATGTTTGGGGTCTTTAAGCGCGGAGACTAGGGCTTCCACGGCGCGCCCGCATCTTTCCGCAGGGGGCCCCCCCGCAGGGAGCGTCTTGAAGTGCCCCCCACATCCAGGTTTCCCCATTTTCGCAAAAGGCGCAAGGGAGGGCCTGTTCTCGAAAACCGCGTGCCTGCCTCCAAGGGAAAAAACCCGTCCCTGCCACGAGGCAAGCCGGCTTTTGAACCAGGCGGCATAGACATCGTGGCTCCCCCCCGCCCTTATGTCGCCGGATCTGGCAAAAGCCTGCGAGTACACCGGCCGCAGGCGTGACGCCCTAGCGAAAAAAAGGTGATCGAAGCCGTATGGTCGGGCATGGCTTCTGATATCATCGACCGAGAGATCCATGCCCGCCAGAAAGACACTGCCCCTGCCAAGGGAAAGGGCAAGTTCCAGGGCCGAGGCCGTTACCGTCCCCCGCTGTGGGACTAGCGCCGAAGGAATGCCAAGAACCTTAAGCGCCATGGTCTGCCAAAGGCTGCCGTCGCTGATGGGAAGAATGGGAAGTTCCGAACAGCGCGAAGGGAGCGCGGCGGAAAGCGCACAGGCCAACTTAAGTGGCGGCGCCGCCGCGCCAAGGCGGAAGCAGGCATGCAGATGCATCGGCGCCCACCCGCCACCGTCCGTGCCAATCACCATGTCAGGCACTAGGCCCCCTGCCGCCAGCGAGGCCAGCGAGGACGAAGAGGCCAGCACAAAAACACCCTCCCTGGCGGCGAGGATCTCCGGCAAGGCCGCCTCAAGGCTTGGGCCGGCTCCCGTCACGACAACCGGCACATCCAAGGGTCTGTACAACAGCACGGTACGCAGAAGCGCAAGGTTGCGGAAAAAGTTACGCACCCACCTTGCGCCGAAAGCCCCGGCGGTCCTGCGGCTTGCATCCGCCCGTTTTATGAAAGCCGCGCTTTCACGGACAAGTTCCAGGCAAAGCTCCCCGTACACCGAAAGGCTCGGCCTCCATTCGATGATCCGAGCGGAAGCCCCCTCGGGAATTTCGCGTTCAAGGAATTCCTGCACGCTGCTGCCGCTGTCCGGGTACCAGGCGGGAACACCCGGATGGAGGTCTTGGGATTCACGGAAAATTGTATCGGCATGTAGAACCACGGCTTTGCTGGCGGGGCGGTGCCTGCTAAGGGCATCTATCAGGTAACCCATGCCAGGTTCCACGAGGACAAAGTAATCTATGTCATGGCCGGGGTTGAGTGCCCCTATGTACCGATCCGCTTCGGCCTCGGGGCGGTATTTGGAATGGAGCCGCAGGGCGGCTTTTCCGCCAGGCAGGCCTGCGCCATTCATGGCAGATAGGAACGCAGCGTATCGAAAGCTATGGAAGGCGAGTCCGTGCTAAACTGAAAAACAACGGTGGAGCTTGTACTTTTCGAAATCCTGTGGGAGAAAAGTTCCATGTCGAGCCTGCCAGGGAGCAATACCATGCTGTTTTTGTCCGAAAGATCGCAGCACAGGGCGCCATGGCAGGCCGTCATAGCGGCAATTTCCTTCGAGAAGGAACCTTTCCGTCCCCCGCCGTGCTTTAGGACTATGCAGTGGAACAGATTGTTCTCCCTGCAAAAATCGGTAACGGTGGATCGTATATCTTTGGGTTCGGAGTTTCCGCCAGGACTGTCCAAGCAGTCCATGGCATCGGCCTTGTCCAGGAGCCCCATTACTGCACCAGCCCCAGTTCCTTGAAAAGTTTCCTGTAAGTGTCGAAATGCTCGGACTTAGCAAACTCCTCGATTTTGTCCTCCGGCAGGGATTCCAGGAGCTGATCCATGTAGGACAGTACGTTTTTCAGATCCTTTTTCAAATTCGGCGAAATATCGGGGTTCGAATCCAAAGCGGCCATCTTTTCGGCACGGGTTTTGGATTTGCCGCCGGCCTTTTCCTTGGGCGGGGGCGGCGGGGAGGGGGCTTCCTCCTCGTCCTCCTCGGTAATGGCTTCAAGGTCATCGTCAAAGGAAACAAGGGGTTCCTCGGCACCGGTTTTAAAACCCTCGGGAATTACCCGGATAATGTTTGAATCCTCCGAATCCAGATCGTTTATTTCAAAGCCATCGTCGAAACCATCCAGGTCAAGCGAAATGTCATCATCCAGTATCGGTTCGTCAATCATCGGTTCATCGGTGGTCAGCCCCCCGTCCAGGGGCCACGCATTGTCGGTCCCATCCGTCGCTTCCGGTGAAAGCAGCCAGGAGGGCAAGGGAATATCGCCGTCCGAAGGCGGCTCGCTGTCGAGGGCCGTATCCCCCCCCTCGTCGTCCATGGATAGCCCGCTATCCAGGACAAGATCATCCTCGCCCAAAGAAATATCCTCGTCCAGGGGCAAGCCATCGTCAAGGGATGCCTCTTCGTCCGCAGGCAATTCGTCGTCATCCAAATATAGCCCGTCTTCTATAGACAATTCGCCTTCCAAAAGCAACTCGTCGTCAATAGGCGAGGGATCATCCATAGCCAACTCGTCCTCCTGGGACAGCAGATCGCCCAAGAACACTTCGTCGCCCATGCTCAATTCCTCGTCGTCCATATCCATGGACGGCAGATCGCCCCCAGGCAAATCAGCTAAATCACCGTCCAAGGACAGCTCGTCATCCAAAGACGGAATGCCATCGACAGACGACAACTCGACCGTATAGGATTCCTCGTTTAAAAGTGTCATGCAATCATCAGGCTGCCCATCCCCTTCAAATTCATCCTGATCCTCGACATCAAAGACGCCAAAACCAAACCCGTCCTCCTCAGCGCCGGCATCAAATGCGAATTCCGCATCCCCAGCGTCGGATACCTCCCCGTCCCCTGCATCCGCTACGACAAAAGGATCCTCCTCAAGGTAGCTGCTGTCTTCGGGGGGGGGCGTAAGCGGGCTCGCGCCATGCATGCGGAGGTCACGAAGCTCGTCCACACCTTCAAGAACGTCGGGCGGGGGAAGGTCGTTGGCAAAAGCCCCAAAAACATCGTCCTCCTCGATATCCAGGCTGCCAGTCCTGACCCCCCCACCCAGGAAATCAAGGTCCGTGTCAAAAATGTTGTCGGCCTCAAGTTCGCTGAAGCGATCCTGTGCGCCCACTTCAGCCCCTTCCCCCAGGCCGCCAAAGGGGGACGAATCGTCCAGATCCATGGCAAAGCCGGTATCCCCGCCTTCCGTCCCATCGGCAAAGCCGCCAGTACCGGCCGCATCGTTCTGCCGCGAGAGTTCCTTTAACGCCGCCGCATCCGCATCCCGTAGGTTAGCGAAGCCACCGCCTTCGTCAAGGGAAAAACCACGATGCCCATCCTTGAAACCGGAGGATGCAAGGATATTGTCCATCTCGTTGTCGGTAAGGGTAATTTTCCCATCGTCTTCCTCGGTGAAAAAGCCCGTGCCCCAGATATCGACTTCCTCGATGGAAGCGCTTGAGTCGCTTTCGCTGCGTATTTCGGCGAATTCCTGTTTCAGGGTGTCAAGATCGGCCCTTATCGAGGACAGCTCGTCCGCTATCCTTAGCAGGAGCTGGGCCGACACCTCATCCTGGGGGCCGAACCCCATATTTCCAGGGGGGGGGCTGTTTTGCGCGAAATTGTCGTTTTCAAAAGACCCAGGAGCAAAACCGCCGTCCGCAAAGCCGTCGGCGACGAAACTGCCGTCGTCGACGAAACTGCCGTCGTCGAAAGAGTCAAAGGCAATGTCAGGGGAATCCCCAGCTCCCGGCACCCCCATGCCCCCGAAACCCATGTCGAAACCCGCATCGAAAGGCACGGCATCGTCGCCAAAGTCCGCGGTCATATCCTGCGGCCCGCTTTTTACCCATACCCCATAGGTTTCGAGTTCTTCTGCCGACCGAACCTTGCCACGGTCTGTGTTCGAAGAAGGTCTTTTCTCAAATGCCATGAACTGCTCCCCTTCGGTTAACGCCGTTGATAACGCTTACCGCTTTCCTGATTATCGGAAAAAACGGGCATTCCCAACAGCTCATTAAAAAAATTGTATATGTTGGCTATCGGTTTGTCAATACGCGCATTTCGGGCGGAATTCAGGCGGCGGCTTTTAGCCAATGCGCTTTGACATTACCTTGATTAATGTTATAATGGCACCATGAGGGTACTATTGGTCGCAATTACTATCGCCATTGTCGGTTTTTCCATGCTTTCCTGCGCCAGCGCCGATCCCGTAAGGAGATTCCCTAATATGGTTGCGGATATGGATCCGATTCCGGTGGATACGGTCTATGCCGTGTTCGACAGGGCTATCGGGAGGGGGCTGAACACTGTCAGGGTGGAGGCGTCTTTCCATCCCAGGCTGAACGCCGTGGCCCTGGAATTCAGGCACGAATTTGTTACCTACCGTCAGTTCTGGGACGAGGCGGCCAGGCGGCATTTTGCCATGGCGCTGGATCGCTACAATGCGGACTTCGAGGAGCGGAGCCTTGTCAACCAGCACAGGCGGACGAGAAGTGCCTACGGAAGCGTGGTCGGGCGGCTTGAATGGCAAACGGCAAGGTTTACCACCGTCCACGTCGCGTACCCCGTAATACATATAGGCTACCGCTTCAGGGATAACGCGCCTTTTTTCGCGACCCTAATGCGCCCCGCAATGTCGGATCCGCCCCAGGGGACCGGCGGCACACGGGTCGAATCCAGGCAGCTGCACATGTACTTTACCCGTTCCCAGGCCGCCGACATTGTAAGGATATTCGACCAAGCCTACCTTATGGGCTTGCTGGCAATGCACGGCACCCAGATGCGCAACATACCCTTACTATTGGACGAATTCCCCACGGACGGGGATCGGATGGATATGTACTATATTACTGATGAGCATAACGAATTTCCTGACGAGCAGGCCTTGTTGATCAATGGCTAAATTTCTGGTAGAAATTACAAAGGGTGATTGAGTATGGGTATTTTACCGGCGAAGAAAGTTGCGGCGTATTTTGAGACATTCAAGGGGATCGACATAACCTTTACCAAGGACATGGTTCAGGTAGTCGGCCTCGTTCCGGAACAGGTGCATCTGAAATGCGGGAGCGATTTCTGGCCCTGCGTGTTTTTCTCCACTTCCTTTCAGAACGCAAAGGTCGTCGCCAACGTCAAATCCGGCATTGTGGACAAACTTAGGCAGGTAAACAACTCGGTAAGCCTGCGCCTTAGCTTCAAGAACCCGGGCGACAGGGGAAAGCTGGTAACGTTTTTCGTGGCGGGCCGTATAGTCAACCTGGCCCCCTACAAGGGATCCAAGGAAATAGCCCTTATGTCCATCCAGTTCACCCAGCGTCCCCCCGACGACTTCATCGAAATCATCGGGAGGGTACTCGACGCAAACGTGAACTCCGCAAAGCGCAGGGAGGAACGGCTTGTCATTACCGCCGAATCCCAGCGAAAGCTCAAGCTTATTTCAAGGGAGGGCGTGGTTTTTATCCAAAAGGTCCCACGCCGCTGCATAATACGGGATTTGTCCTTCTCCGGCTCCAAGCTGATAATGATGGGAGTCGGAAAGTTCCTAGTCGAAAAAGATGCGACGCTTCGGGTGGATTTTGACGATCCCAGGGAAAGCTTCCTGCTGCCGGGCGCGTTTATCCGCTCGGAAGAGGTCGAGGGGAAACAGGGTATGGCGGCCTTGGCTATGGCATTCGACGAGGCGCAGGTTCCCATGGGCTACAAGATACGGATCAACGAATACATAAACGCCATAAGGGCGGACAGCCGCGGTTCGCCGACGGCAAGATAAACCCAATGCAGGACGAACGGCAAAGCCGCATTCTCTTTCTTTCCGTCCCAGAAAGCCTTCGGGGGCAGATTTCGGATCTTGTGCATGCGGATGGGGGCAGGTTTACGATAGACCCCGACATCCCCCTGCCCGTGGAAATCCCCGAAGGGGGGGGGACGGATACAAAATCCATCCTGGAAAACCTTTCCTGGGAGATGATTGTTTCGGGAATGCTGCGGGTCATCGCCGACGGCGGCGCAAGGGTCGAGACAAGCGCAGACTGGATCGACTACTACCGCCATTTCGTCCTGGCGGTTCGCCCCTCCATCATGGTGGAATTTACCGAGGCGGCGATACTCAAAGCGAGGAACGGCGAATTCGACCTTGCCCTGGAAATACTCGATTCCCTGCGTGGGCTGTTCCCAGCCTCGCCTGCCGTAAGGCTCAACCGTGCGCTGGTCGTGGAACAGCGTGCCGAGCTTTTGGAAAAGTGGGGCAAGCCCGAGGCCGAGGCCGCCTTTCGGGAGGCGGAGGCCGCATACACCGAGGCCATGTCCATACACCCCCCTTTCCCCGAGGCCTGGTTCAACGCCGGCTTCTTCTTCCTTGGCAGGAACGATTTCGGCCGTGCCAGGGAATGCCTTAGCATGTTCATAAACCATGCCGAGGACGAGTACGGGGAAACGCAGGACGACGGGGCGAAAAAAAGGCGGGCACAGGCCATAATAAGGGAGATTGACGCAAGCGGCCTAGAGGACGAAAGCTTTAGGGAAGCGTACATGCTGGTACGGGATGGCAAGGAGGAAGCCGGAATGCAGA
>Ga0209755_10001676_pt1 | contig 33453 bp, 32 predicted proteins | sample TergutCo191P1_FD_187301 | JGI IMG/M metagenome (GOLD analysis project Ga0209755, IMG submission 187301) | Cornitermes sp. P1 segment gut microbial communities from Petit-Saut dam, French Guiana - Co191P1 (SPAdes) (version 2) | ecosystem: Host-associated > Arthropoda: Insects > Digestive system... | reverse complement strand
CCGCAGGGCCACCGGAGGGAGCCGTTTTTGAGGAACTTTTTGGGCGAGCAAAAAGTTCCCCGCCGGAGGCAGAATGCCCGGAGGGCGAAAAAGCTCGGGCCGCAGGCCCAGAAAGAACAACGCCCGGAGGGCGAAGAGAAACATTTCAAAAAATGGCCCGGGCCGCAGGCCCAAAAAAAACAACACCACCCAGCAACAAAAAGCCACCCGCCAGGGCACCCCCCCCTTTTATTTTTGTTGCCCCACCACCTCACTCAAGTGCTTCACCCCCTCACGGAGCAAACACGCCTCAAGGCCGTCCAAAATGCGGCGGGCACTCCCGGGGCCGCCATAAATAAACCCTGAATACATTTGTATGAGGCTGGCGCCGGCCTTTATTTTCTCATAGGCGTCCTCGGCGGAGAAAACCCCCCCCACCCCCACAATGGGGATACGCCCCCGCGTGGCCCCATAAATTTGCCCTATGCAACGGTTGGAGAGCGCGCGCAGCGGTTTGCCTGAAAGCCCCCCAGTTTGTGAGGCCAGTTTGTGAGACACATTCCTTTGCAGCGTGGTGTTGGTGGCAATAATGCCGTCCACGGCGCATGAGAGGAGGACTTCGCTGATTTCTCTCAACTCCTCCTCAAGCAAGTCCGGCGCGAGTTTGACGAGGAGGGGTTTGGGGGTGTCCAATTTTTTGAGTTGGAGGAGGAGGGCCTCCAAGGTTTTGGGGGACTGCAGGGAGCGCAACCCCGGTGTATTGGGGGAGGAGAGGTTAATGGCCAAATAGTCCGCAAAAGGGGCGAGGGTTTGTGCCGCGACAACATAGTCCTCGGCGGCATTTTCCAACGCCGTCCACTTGTTTTTGCCGAGGTTAATGCCGACGGGGACAGGGCGGTATTTGAGTTTTGCCAGGCGGCGTGCCGCGCGCTCGGCCCCCTGGTTATTGAACCCCATACGGTTAATAATGGCGCCATGTTGGGCGAGGCGGAACAGGCGTGGTTTGGGGTTGCCGGGTTGGGGTTTGGGGGTGAGGGTGCCCACCTCGATGAAGCCGAAGCCCAAAGTGGAGAGGCCGGCTATGGCGGTGGCATTTTTGTCCAAGCCGGCGGCGAGGCCCAGGGGGTTGGGGAAGGGGAGGCCGAAGAGGTGGGAGGCCAACCTAGGGCGGAGGGGGCGGTTTTTTTGGTGCCAATAGTGGGCGAGGGGCTTCGCGACACCCAGCATGTACAGGGCGCGCATACCCAAGTTGTGGGCAAACTCTGCGGGCAGGGAGAAGAGGAGGGGCCGAATCCAACGCCAATAACTCATGAAGGTTTCTCAAAAACCACGGGTGGTTTACAGGCCCTTTTGGTGCCCGACAAGGTGGAGGGGGTTGGGAGGCGAGTCCTTTTTCAAGCATAAGTCCTTGCAGCGTGGGCAGCATACTGCATATGGATTATTCATGGTAGCTCAGTTGATTGACGGGAAGGCGATTGCTGGAAGGCAGCGTGCTTTGCTTGCTGGGGAGGTGGTGGCGTTTGCCAACGCCATGGGGCGTCCGCCGGGTATTGCCGTCATAAGGGCGGGGGAGGACCCCGCCAGCAAAATATATGTGGCCTCCAAGAAGCGTACGGCGGAAAGCCTGGGCCTCAACTCTTGGGAGCACGCTTTGCCGGAGCACACGACGCAAGCGGAATTATTGAGCCTGATTGCGGGGTTGAATGCGCAGGAGGCTGTGGACGGCATCTTGGTGCAACTTCCCTTGCCGAAGCATTTGGACACGCACTCTGTGTTGAGGGCCGTTTTGCCGCAGAAGGATGTAGATGGGTTTCACCCGATGAATGCGGGCAGTTTATTCCAAGGGAAGCCCACATTGGTACCCTGCACCCCCCTGGGTGTTATGAAGATGTTGGAGGAGATTGGCTATAAGGTAGAGGGCAAGCGGGCGGTGGTTATAGGCCGCAGCAACATAGTGGGCCGTCCGATGGCAGCGCTTTTGTTGAATGCGAGTGCGAGTGTGGTGTTATGCCACTCCAAGAGTGACGTAAGGGCGGAGACTTTGCGGGCGGACATAGTGGTTTCAGCCGTAGGGGTAGCAGGGTTGCTAAGAGGGGATTGGATAAGGGAGGGTGCCGTGGTGGTAGACGTAGGGATGAACCGAGGGGAGGGTGGCAAGTTATGCGGGGACGTGGTTTTTGAGGAAGTTTTCCAGAAGGCGGCGTGGTTGACACCCGTACCCGGTGGGGTAGGGCCGATGACCATAGCCATGCTGATGCACAACACCGTACAGGCGGCAAAGTCCCGCTGCAAGCTTTAGAGGGGCACAAGCGGGAAGCTTAGAATTTTTCAAATATTTTCATTTCATAAAAACAAAGCTTGAGAAAAGCAGACGCCCGGCGCAAATAAGCGTTTCATGCCCATTCAAGCTTTTGTACGTTGGTTGCTGCCTCGCGAAACCCATTTTTATGAGAACCTCGAGCAGCAGGCCACTTTGTGCAACGAAGCAGCCACGGCTTTGCTCCTCCTGTTTCCGCCCACCTCATTGCCGCTTGTGGAAGTGCGGGGGAAAATTTCTGCTTTGGAGCATTTGGCGGACGTACAGGTTTTAAGGATGGAGGAGGCCTTGGCCAAAACTTTTGTGACGCCTTTGGACAGGGAGGATTTGAGGCAGCTTTCGGGGCAACTTGAGGACGTGACGGACTTAATAAACCTTGCCGTGCGTACCGCCCACCTCTATGGCCTTGAGGCCCCCTTCCGAGAAATGCAGGCCCTCTCCGAAACCCTCACCAAAGCCACCGCCTTGCTTTGTGAAGGTGTGGGTTGCCTGCGCAAGCATGAATATGGGGCCCTGCTTGAAATTAACCGTCAGGCGCGCCAACACGAAAAAGCCGCGGACACCATTTTCCGCCAGGCTGTCAGCGCGCTGTTTTCCAATGAGCACATTGGTTTTAAGGAGTTGTTGAAGAAGAAAGAAATTCTCGAAGGGTTGGAAAACGCCATAGACGCCTGCGACGGCGCGGCAGAAACCCTCTCTAACATTGCGGTGAAGCATGGCTAGTGCGGGTTTGTTGATGGCCGTTGTCCTCGCTGCTATTGCTTTTGACTACATTAACGGCTTTCACGATGCGGCCAACGCCATTGCCACGGTGGTTTCCACGGGCGTTATGCCCATACGTACGGCGGTATTGCTCGCGGCCATTCTCAATTTTGTGGGGGCTATTACGGGCACGGCCGTGGCGCACACCATTTCCTCAGGGCTTGCGGACGCTGCTGTCGTCAACCAGGCGGTTGTGCTTTCGGCATTGCTTGGGGCCTCGGTGTGGAACCTCATTACGTGGTATTTTGGCATTCCCTCCTCCTCTTCCCATGCCCTTATTGGTGGGTTAGCGGGGGCTGTTGTGGCGCATGCGGGAACAGGGGGGTTTTATTGGTCCGCCCTGGTGAATAAGGTGTTGCTTCCTCTGGTAGCCGCCCCCCTCATGGGTTTCTTCCTGGCCTTTTGGGTCATGGTGGGGTTGACGTGGGTGGTGCGTGCTATGCACTCCAACCATGTGCAAAAAGCCTCCCGGCGTATGCAACTGGTTTCTGCCGCCGCTATGGCTTTTAGCCACGGCAGCAATGACGCCCAAAAGGTTATGGGTATTATTACACTTGCCCTCACCTCGTTTGTGTTGAGTCACCCGGACACCTTGCCACAGTGGATGGTGCCGACAGACGGAAGGCATGTCCCCCTCTGGGTTGTCCTTATATGCGCCAGCGCCATTGCCGCCGGTACCATGGCCGGTGGAAAGCGGATTATTCGCACCATGGGCAGCAAAATTATACGCATTAGCCCCCTACAGGGGTTTGCAGCCGAAACCAGCGGCGCCCTCACCATTTTGGCCGCCAGCCAAATGGGCATCCCCGTCTCCACCACCCACTGCATTAATGCCGCCATTATGGGTGTCGGCGCCCAAAAACGCCTCTCCGCCGTACGCTGGGGTGTGGCGGGCAACATTGTCATGGCGTGGGTACTCACCCTGCCTTTGAGTGCCCTCATGTCCTTTTTGTGTATGAAGCTTTTCTCATAGCGGACAACAACCCCTCCCCCCTCTCTCTCCCTCGCTTATTCCAAGGTTATTTTTCGAATGCGGTGGTTGAGTGTATCCGCCACATAGAGGTTGCCTTCTGCATCTATTGCAATGCCGGCAGGGTGGCTAAACCGTGCGGTGTTTCCCGTGCCGTCGGCATAGCCCTTTAAACCGCCAGCAAGGGTGTCGACAGCTCCCGACGGCTTCACCCTGCGGATGTGGCTGTTGCCAGTGTCCGCTATATAGAGGTTGCCTCCTGCGTCTATTGCAATGCCGGCAGGGTATTTAAACTGTGCGTCCATTCCCAAACCATCCACATGGCCGGGTGTACTGCCGGCAAAGGTGGTGGTGACTCCCGCAGGCGTCAGCTTGCGGATGAGGCTGTTGTTGGAGTCCGCCACATAGAGGTTGCCTTCTGCGTCTATTACAATGCCGACAGGGTGGTTGAAGCGTGCGTCCATTCCCGTGCCGTCAACATGGCTGCCTTTGGCTTGGCCTGTCGGGCCGTTGCCGGCCAGTGTGCGCACAACCCTGTCCGGTGTTATAAGGCGAATGCGGTGGTTATATTCATCCGCGACATAGAGGTTGCCTTTTGAGTCTATTGCAACACCGGAAGGCCGGTTGAAGCGTGCGGTGTCTCCCCCAGCGTCGACACAACCTCCGTCATTATAGCCCGTTGGGCCGCTGCCGGCAAAGGTGCTGACAACACTCTGCGGCGTCACCTTGCGGATGCGGTGGTTATACTCGTCCGCGACATAGAGGTTGCTTTCCGCGTCCATGGTGAGGCCTCGAGGAAAATGAAACTGCGCAATGCTTCCTGCACCGTCGGCATAACCGCTTTGGGTGCAACGGCCGGCGAAGGTGCCCACCACCCCCTCCGGTGTTACCACGCGAATGCAGTGGTTGACGGAGTCGGCTACATAGAGGTTGCCTTTCACGTCTATGGCAATGTCCGTAGGAGAATAAAACAGTGCGGCAATTCCTTTGCCGTCGGCATAGTCGCCGCCGAAGCCCAACTTGCCATAACCAACAAATGTGCTGACACCCCTCACCGTTGGAACATAGGTGAAGAGGGTGGTGGAGGTGGCGGTTTTGTCCCCCCCAGGGTTGGTTGTGGTGACGCGTATGGGGCCGGTGCAAGCTTTGTTTTGGGGCACCTCAACAGTTAACTCAGTTTCTTCGGCCGACAGTACCTCAGCAGGCACTTCATTCAACGTGACGCTGTTTTCCAAGAGAAGCGTGCTGAAATTGCTTCCATAAATGGTGAGGGTGGCGCCATAGCTTGCCTCAAGGGGCTCAAAACTGTGGATGGTGGGCCCGGCATAGGCGTGCGCCTCAGCGGGAGGCGACTCAACGTCTCCGAGGGTGTTGCTGTTGTTTTCACAGGCTACAAAAGCCAGTGTCACCACCAGGGGCAACCCCCGAGCTGAGCTTCTTCTTCCAAGGCCCATCTTCTTCTCCCATTTCATTGGTTGAAGGTTATTTTGTTTGCCTCACAGTTTACATGGTAGGCCTTTGAATGCATAGAGCCATTTTTAGGTTGGCTGCATATGTTTCTGTTTCCTGTCCAACCACGCGCCCAATTTGTGGGCAACAACCAAGTTGGGCACCAGTATTCCCAAACCAACAAGGGCCCATAAGGCCATTTCTGAAATTTGAAACAGGTGGTGGGTTACCAGGGTATACAAGACATAGGCGCCATAGGTGAGGGAAGGGAATGTCGTAACAATGGCGGGTATATACCGCCTCAAAACCACCCACTGTCCCAAATGGACGAGCAGGTGGATGAAAAACCCCATAAATGCAGCCAGCCACAACACATAATTACCCCAAAGCACAGAGCCCCATACAATGAGACTGAGCAACACAAACTCTTCTGCCACAGCCAACGCAAATGCAGGCGTGGAGAGGCTGTCGGCGTGCGTCCAAACCCATTGGGGTATTTGGGGGAACCTCTTCGCCAAATATGCTTTGTTTTTGTTCAGCCACGACTTGAAGAAAATGATTTCCTCAAAGTCATGCAGCATGAAGACAATGGGCAACAGCCATACTATGGTGGTGTGTTTATCCACAACCGCCCTGGCCTAGACATAACTCAGCCAGGTTTCATGTTGGGGGTAGTGGCCGCGTACGACTTTGAAGTAGCGCTCCTGGAGCTCCTTGGCTTTGGGGCCCACCCCTCCTTGGCCAATTTGTCGGCCATCCACCTCGCGGATGGGCGTAATTTCGGCTGCCGTTCCGGAGATGAAGACTTCTTTGGCGATATAGAGCTCGTCACGGGTGAGGGCGACTTCTTCGACTTTGCAACCCATGTCATTGCGGAGGATTTGGATGGCGCTGTCGCGTGTAATGCCGTCGAGGATGGGCATGGAGAGGGGGGGGGTTTTCACCGTGCCGTGGCGGTCAACAACAAAAATGTTTTCAGCTGAGGCTTCAGAGACATAGCCTTGCACGTCCAGGAAAATGCTCTCGTCGCAGCCGGAGGAGACGGCGTCGCGTTTTGCAAGGATGGAATTGACATAGTTGCCGGCAATTTTGGCTTTGGACATGGTGGTATTAATATGCGAGCGGCCATAGGAGCTCACCTTTGCGCGAATGCCCATGGAAAGGCCCTCTTCGCCGAGGTAGGAGGCCCACGGCCAAGCGGCGATGGCGACGCGGGTTTGGTTGACGGCGGCCAGACCCATAGCGCCATCGCCCATGAAGGCGACCGGACGTATATAAACCATGTCCTTCAACGTTGTTGACTGGGCCCGCAAAAGCTCCAGGCAAGCCTCTTCAAGTTGTTTTTGGTTATAGGGCATGGCCAATTGGCAAATATGTGCGGATTCGAGCAAGCGGCGCATATGGTCTGCGAGGCGGAAGACGGCGAGGTGGCCACTTTGGGTGCGGTAGGCGCGAATGCCCTCAAACACGCCCAAGCCATAGTGGAGCCCGTGCGTCAACACATGGACTTGAGCGTCATTCCAAGAAATCAGCTTGCCATCCATCCAAATTTTTTCTGCGCTTGCGTTGGCTTTGTCCGTGCCCATAGGTGCCTGCTTTTGAGTGTGAAATAAAGGTGAAATACCGTTTCCGTTTTGCCCTAACGCATGAAATTGTCAACTCCATGCCGCAGGAGCTGCGTTTTTCACAAAAGGGGCGGGCATATTTTGGCGACGGTGTTGAATTCGCCTAATTCTTCGAGCCGAGTTTGGAGGAATTCATTTCAGAAGCGCTTGTTGAAGTATTGGCTTCCAAATTGGCTTCCAAATTTTTGCAGGCAGTCGCCTTGTTGGCAGGGCTGTCGGCTGTTTCATCCTCTTCGTCGTGCGAAACCCCCTTTTTGAAGTTGCGAATGGCAGAGCCCAGGGATTTCCCAAGCTGAGGCAGGCGTGTTGCGCCAAACAACAACAAAAGCGCCGCAAAAATAATGAGCAGCTCTGAGGTTCTGAGTCCAAACACAGGCAAACTCCTTCCACGAATTTCGCCGAACTTCACCCACCATAGCGGATTTTATCCCCAAGAGCCAGATGCTTGAGCAACTGGGCACAAGAAAAGCGTCCGGCCTCTGGAGGGAAGGGGCACATTTTAGGGTATTTTTCTCCAAAGTGGTTTTTTTTAGAGGGGGTGCCCTATTTTTTAGGGTGTCTAGGTTGGTTTGGGTTTGGGGGTTTGTCTAAGGTATTGGGCCCATTGGGGGTGGCAGCGGGGGAGGGGGTAGGTTTTGGGGAGAAGGGTTGCAGGGCGCGTTGAGGCTCTTGGAGTTGGCTGGGGGCCATTCCGAGGAATCGGCGGGCGGCCTGGAGGAAGTCGAGGTGTTTTTGGTAGCGAGCTTCCAAGAGTTTTTGAGCCAACATACGTGCGCCTGGGACGGAGCGCCCAGTCAAAGCCTGCATTGCTTGGCGTACGGGGTATTTAACGCGGCGAATGTGTACTTTGCGGCTTGTAGGGGTGAACGTCACCAGGCCATAGGAAGCCCGCCAGTCGCCGTCGCGTTGCAAACCTGTGGAGCCCACATCAATGAGCAGGTTGGCGCCTATGCGCCTACGGTAGGGGAAATGCAGGTGGCCGAAGACAATGACGCGAGCGCGAATGCCTTCAAGGTAGTGGCGCAAGGTGGATTCATTCAGTGTGGGCTCAAGCGAGTCCTCGAGGTTTTTGGGGTTGGCGTGGCAAATAAAAATGCTTTGGCCCGGGTAGGGTGCCAGGGAGAGGGAGAAGGGCAGCTGGGCCATTTTGCTCAAGCGCTCAGGGCCCAGTTTTTCTTGTGTCCACTGCAACAGCTCCGTTTTCCAATGTGAGTGTTCCTGGTAGGCGCCACGCACATAGCGGCCGGCCAAATAGGCATCGGTGTTGCCGATGAGGACGTGTTGGCATTCTGAAAAAACCAAGTCCACCGACTCTGTTGGGTGGGGGCCGCGCAAGGCCAAGTCTCCGGCCGCGACAATGAAGTCCGGCGCCTGGCTGCGTATGTCCTTCATGACGGCTTCACAGGCGATGAAGTTTCCGTGAATATCGGCGATGATGGCAATCCGCATGGTTTGAGTCTTTGGGTTTAGGAGATGCGAATAGCACTTTTGGGGAGGCATTGTCGTTATTTCTATTACAAAGTTTCTCCAGAGGGTTTTGAGGCACCCGCCGCTCTTACGGAGCCCTCCTGCTCTGGCTCCTTTCCTCTTCCCCTGGGTTTTCTACTATGCTAGCGGTGGGCGCGCTCCACAGGGGCAAGAGGAACCATGTTTGTTCGGATAGAAGAAATTCAAGAGCCTTCGCTCAAGCTCCAACGCGAATTGTCTCCAGCCTATTTGGATGAGGTATTTGAGGAGGTGGGGGGTGTTTCCTGGCGAAGTGCTTCGTTGTTGTCTGCGAGGTTGCAAAGGGTGGGCGGGGAAGTTTTTTTGGAAGCGGAGTTGAGTTTGCAACTGAGGACAGGGTGTGCGCGTTGTCTGGAGGAGGTTGAATTTCCTTTAGCTGTTTCGTTTTCAGCCACGTTTATTGCGCAGGCTGACTATGAAGAGGCGCTCAAGCAGTTGGGGCAGGTGGAGGATTGGGAAGGGGCGGGCTCTTTTCACATGGCTTTTGCGGACATAGAGCCTTTTGATGGGAAGGTTATTTCTCTTTCGCTTTTGGTGAAGGAGCAAATTTTGCTTGCTTTGCCCATTTCCGTGCTATGCAGCGAAAACTGCAAGGGATTGTGTGCGACATGTGGGAGCAATTACAACCTCAAGGGATGTGAGTGTGAGCAGGAGTTTGTTGACTTAAGGCTGGCGAAGTTAAAAGAGATAAATCTCTCCAAGGGCAAGACATAAGGAGAGGGAGAAGAAGGAAGAGACATGGGAATACCGAAGAAGAGGACGTCAAAGATGCGCCGTGACCGACGTCGGGCGGCCAACAACAACCTGCGTTGTGCAGTGCAGCTCAACCGTTGTCCCAAGTGTGGGGCGGCATTGGTTTCGCACCGAGTTTGTGCTGTCTGTGGCCATTATGGGGAGAAGAAGGTTTTAGCGGTTGACAGCAACTAAATATTGAGTGGAGTGGATTTTCCCGAGTGGGTGCACACTGCGCAAAAATCTATGCGGTGACATCTTCTCATTTTAGGTATAGACAGCCGACCTCGTGAGACAGGCCAAAATAATAGGTACGGGAAGCTATGTTCCCTCAAAGGTGTTGAGCAACGACGAGTTGGCGACGCGGATGAACACTTCGGATGCTTGGATTTTTGAGCGAACAGGGATTCGTACACGCCATATTGCTGCGCCTGAGGAAGCCACTTCGGACTTGGCAGTAGCGGCCTCCATTCAAGCTTTGCGGATGGCAGGGGTGGATGCTTGGGAGTTGGAGATGGTGCTTGTGGCGACGGTGACGCCGGACATGCAGACGCCGGCCTGTGCGGTGCATTTGGCGCACAAGTTAGGGGCGAGGCGGGCATTTGCTTTTGACATTGGAGCAGCGTGTGCAGGTTCTTTGTTTGCGATGTCCGTGGCTTCTCAATACATTGCGACGGGGGCGGTGAAGAACGTATTGGTGGTGGGGGCGGAGCTTTTGAGTCGGGTAACGAATTGGGGAGACAGGGGGAGCAGCATTTTATTTGGGGATGGTGCGGGGGCCATGGTATTGGTGCCGACAGAGGAGAGGGATGGGCCTGGGCGAGGGTTGTTGGCGTTGCAACTCTATTCCGACGGTTCCGCCGCGGACATTTTGTGCATACCGGGAGGGGGGAGTCGAGCGCCTTTGACGCCGGAGAGTTTGGTTGCGCAGCACCACAAGGTGTCGATGCGAGGGCGTGAGGTTTACAAGTTTGCGGTGACGGCCTTGGTACAAGCAGTAGAGCGCATAGTTGCCGAGCACAATTTGTCGCTTTCCCAAATTCAGCATGTAGTAGCGCACCAAGCCAACGTACGCATTCTCGAAGCGATTCTTGAGCGCGTAGGGATTTCGTTTGAGAAGGCCCACATCAACATCAACCGTTATGGCAACACGTCCTCTGCTTCGGTACCGTTGACATTGGATGAAGCCAACCGTTCAGGGAAGTTGAAGGCAGGGGATTTAATTCTTGTCATGGCGATTGGGGCGGGGATGTCCTGGGGGGCGGGATTGATTCGCTGGTAGGAGAGAAGGCATGAGCAAGACGGCATGTATTTTTCCAGGGCAAGGCAGCCAATACATTGGAATGGGGAAGGCTTTGGCCGAAGTTTTTCCCGAGTCCCGTGAAATATTCGAGCGGGCGGACGAGGCCTTGGGAGAGAAGCTTTCTGTTTTGTGTTGGGGAGGGCCAGAAGAGGAGTTGAAGCGAACGGCCAACCAGCAACCTGCCATTTTGACGACGTCCATTGCGGCGTGGGTTGCATTTGCGAAGCGCTCAGCGGTTGTGCCGGCATTTTTTGCAGGGCACTCGTTGGGGGAATATTCTGCGTTGGCAGCCTCAACGGCCTTGTCATTTGAGGATGCTGTGCGTGCGGTACGTGCGCGGGGGCAGATGATGCAGGAGGCCGTCCCTGAAGGCAGGGGGGCGATGGCCGTTGTTTTGGGGTTGGGGGTGGGGGACATACAACGCATTTGCGTTGAAGCGGCGCAAGGCCAAATACTTTCTCCCGCCAACTACAATGAGCCCAACCAGACGGTGATTGCCGGGGACGTAGCGGCGGTGGAGCGTGCGGGCGAGTTGTTGAAAGCGGCGGGTGCTCGTCGGGTGTTGCGTTTGCCGGTGTCGGCCCCCTTTCATTGTCCGTTGATGTTGCCTGTGAAAGCCCGTTTTGCAACGGTGCTTGAAAAGATTCATTTTACCACACCTTCTGCGCCGATTGTTTCCAACACAGAAGCCGTCCCCAATGCGGATGCTTCGCGTATAGGTGCGTTGTTGTTGGAGCAAGTTGCAGCACCCGTACGCTGGGTAGAGACGGTGGAATTTTTGTTTCGCGAGGGAGTTTCCCAGGTGATTGAATTTGGGCCGGGGAAGGTGTTGAGTGGGTTGGTGAAGAAGATATGTCCTCAAATGGGTTGTGCCAACATAGAAGACGAGAAGGGCCTCAATGCCCTATTGGGAGGAGCGCTATGAATGATTTTGCGGGCAAAACAGTTTTGGTAACAGGTGGCTCCCGTGGAATTGGCCGGGCCTGCGTATTGGAGTTTGCGCGACGAGGGGCGGTGGTGGCGCTGACCTACTACCCGGGCAATGAAGCCGAGGCACAGGAGGTGGGGCAGCTGGTGGGGGCGAATGCGAGCATATGGCCGCTGGACGTGGTAGACACCAAAGCCTGCACGCAGCTGGTGGAGGAGGTTGTGAAGAAGCACGAGCGGTTGGATGTGCTGGTGAACAATGCTGGCATTGCGATTGACGGCCTGGTGATGCGTTTTCGGGATGAGGATTGGGATGCGGTATTGGACACCAACCTACGCGGTGCTTTTGCGCTTTGCCGTGCGGCGACGCGCCCTATGTTGCGCCAGCGTTCAGGTGCCATTGTGAATTTAGCCTCTGTTGTTGGGGAGATGGGGAATGCGGGGCAGACGGCCTATTCGGCTTCCAAGGCGGGCCTGATAGGCCTGACCAAGTCCCTGGCTCGCGAGTTGGCTTCGCGTTCCATTCGTGTCAATGCGGTAGCTCCAGGGTTTATAGACACGGAGATGACGGCCAAATTGCCTGCAGAAACCAAGGAGAAGATGGTGGCGTCCATTGCGCTTGGGAGGTTGGGGAAGGTGGAGGACATAGCGCGGGCTGTGGTTTTTTTGGCGGGAGAAGGCGCTTCATATATTACGGGTGAAGTTTTAAAGGTAAACGGTGGCATGTACATGTAACTCTCGTGGATTGTTTTCGCGGGAAATTTTTAACGTGGTATTCAGGAGGAAAGCGCATGTTGAAAGAAGAGATTGAGGCAAAAATCAAATCCATCATTACGAAGAAGTTGGCGGTAGGGGAGGATGAGATAAAGCCGGAGAGTTCTTTCATTGAGGATTTGGGGGCAGACAGTTTGGACATTGTCGACTTGCTGATGGTCATGGAGGACGAGTTTCAGATTGAGATTCCAGAGGAGGACTCAGAGAGCATAAAAACGGTGGGGGACGCCATCAATTACATAGCCACGCACCAGAAATAGGTTTTGTTATGTCAGGCCGCCGCGTTGTTATGACTGGGACAGGGCTTGTCACCTCATTGGGGACAGGCACGGAGAAGACGTGGAGTGCGTTGCTTGAGGGCAAGTCGGGGATTGATAAGATTACCCGTTTTGATGTTGGCAAGCTGGGCACGCACATAGCCGGAGAGGTTCGCGATTTTGTTGTTGAGGATTTTATTGACAGGAGGGAGGTTCGCCGTATGGACCTTTTCTGCCAATATGCTTTGGCAGCGGCGCACATGGCCGTAACGGGTGCTGGTTTTTCTGGTGAAACGGGGCTATCGGCCTATGCCCCTGAGAGGGTGGGTGTTATTGTTGGCTCTGGGATTGGTGGTTTTAGCAGTTTTGAAGAAAACTGTCTAAAGGGCCAAGAGAAGGGCTGGGAGCGCATTTCACCCTATTTTATCATTCAGATTATTGCGAACATGGCCCCGGGGCTGATTTCTATTCGCTATAATTGCAAGGGGCCCAACTGGGGACCTGTCTCAGCCTGTTCCACGGGAGCCCACGCCATAGGAGAAGCCTACAGGGCCATTGCTTGGGGTGGGATGGATGCGGCCATAGCTGGAGGCTCTGAAGCGCCCATTACCCGTATGGGTATAGGTGGATTCAGCGCGATGAAGGCATTGTCGACGCACAATGAGGAGCCTCAGAAGGCGAGTCGGCCTTTTGACAGGAACCGGGATGGTTTTGTCATGGGGGAGGGGGCGGGCATTGTCATATTGGAGGAGATGGAGCACGCCCAGCGGCGGGGAGCCGACATTGTGTGTGAAATCATTGGTTATGCAGCAAGCTCGGACGCGTTTCATGTGACGCAGCCCGCGCCGGAAGGTGAGGGTGCCACACGTTGCATGAAGTTGGCGTTGGAGAATGCGAAGTTGGCCGCCAGCGATGTTGACTACATTAATGCGCACGGGACCTCAACGCCCTACAATGACGTATCCGAAACCCGAGCCATTCGAAAGGTTTTTGGAGCTCACGCCGACGAGTTGATGATAAGCTCAACGAAGTCCATGTTGGGGCACACCTTGGGTGCAGCAGGCAGCATAGAGTCCATTATTGCGGGGCTGACGGTTTCCCGCGGGGTTGTCCACCCAACCATTAATTTGACGGAGGCAGACCCGGCCTGCGACTTAGACTACGTGCCCAATGAAGCGCGCCAGGCGCGTGTACGTGTTGCGCTCTCCAACTCTTTTGGTTTTGGAGGGACCAATGTGGTTTTGGCATTCAAGGCGGTTTGAGCCACAGAAGCTATGAAAGCGATGAGAGCCGTGGCATTGGCAGCTGATCATGCTGGGTTTATGCAGAAGGCCAGGCTGATTGAGCACATTCGGCAGCAGGGCCTTTTTGAAGTTGTTGATTTTGGGACCGACACAGAGGACTCTACGGACTACCCGGATTTTGCCAAAAAGCTTGCTGTTTGGGTTGTGCAGGAGCCTGAGCGGCAGGGCATTCTCATTTGTGGAACGGGCAACGGCATGGCCATGGTGGCCAACAAGCACAGAGGGATACGTGCGGCTGTTTGCCGGAGTGAATATGAGGCGAGGCTGGCCAGGCAGCACAATGATGCGAATGTGCTATGTTTGGGGCAACGTCTCACGGGGGATGGTTTGGCGGTGGCGATTGTGGATGTTTTTTTGCACAACGTATTCGAAGGTGGGCGGCATCGGCTTCGACTCTCTAAAATTCGCAACATGGAGGATTGTCCATGAAGAAAAATTTACTTTGGGTAGGGATATTCGGTTTGGGTTTGGCTGCATTGGGTTGTCGCACGCACATTCCGGTGGCAGTCCAGAAGCCACCGCCAGAGGTTGCCAAGCGTACGACGTGCTCCGTACGGGACTATGCGAGTGCGGTAGCGCTGCCTTCAGGCTCTCGGGATTTGGGGAGGGTGGAAATTCCGCGGCAGGAGGAGGAGGAGAACACCTACCTCATGCTGCACCAGAAAGTATGCGACATGGGAGGGGATGCTTTGAGCGGCATGCGTTGGGAAGTGGACTTAGGGCAACCCAAGCCGAGGGCTTTGAGTGGCAATGCTTGGAAGCTACCCTAAGAAGTGTGAGAGGAGGAGACAACGTTGAACCTTGCCAAGTTGGATTTTGAAGTTTTTGAGGCCATTTCTCGGGAGGAGCTTCGGCAGAAGGAGGGGTTGGAGCTGATTGCCTCTGAGAATATTGTCAGCCGTGCGGTATTGGAGGCGGCAGGCTCCGTCATGACCAACAAATACGCCGAGGGTTACCCTGGCAAGCGCTATTATGGTGGTTGTGAGGAAGTCGACAAGGTGGAGGTTTTGGCCATTGAGCGCGTCAAGCAGTTGTTTGGTGCCGAGGTAGCCAACGTCCAGCCCCATTCAGGCTCTCAGGCGAACATGGCTGTTTATATGGCGTTGATGCAGCCGGGGGATTGTTTGCTGGCTTTGGATTTGAATGCGGGTGGCCATTTGACGCATGGCTCTCCGGTGAGTTTTTCTGGCCGCATTTACCACGCTGTCCACTATGGTTTGCAGCGAGACACAGAAACCATAGACTATGCGCAGGCAGCTGTTTTGGCGAAGGAGCACCGTCCCAAGGTAATTGTGGTGGGTGGCTCAGCCTACCCGAGGTTTTTCGACTTTGCCAAGTTTCGAGAAATTGCCGACACAGTGGGGGCGAAGTTGGTGGTGGACATGGCGCATTTTGCAGGCCTTGTGGCCGCGGGCATACACCCCTCGCCCATGGACTTGGCCGACGTAGTAACCAGCACGACACACAAAACCCTGCGTGGCCCCCGTGGAGGGTTGGTGCTTTGCAAGGAGGCCCTTGGGAAGACGCTCAACAGTTTTGTTTTCCCTGGCATACAAGGGGGGCCGTTGATGCATATTATTGCGGCGAAGGCGGTGGCTTTTGGTGAGGCATTGCGTCCTTCTTTCAAGCGCTACCAGGAGCAAATTGTCAAAAACGCGAAGGCTTTGGCCGAGGGTTTGGTGGAGCAGGGTTTGCGTTTGTGCTCAGGAGGAACGGACAACCATTTGATGTTGGTTGACTTGCGGCCGAAACAGCTGACGGGCAAGTTGGCAGAAGCGTGGCTTGGAAAGGCCGGCATGACCGTCAACAAGAACCAAATACCCTTTGACCCACAGAAACCCAACATCAGCTCCGGAATTCGCATAGGGACGCCTGCATTGACGACACGTGGGATGAAGGAAGCCGACATGAGGCAGACGGCCAAATTTATAGGAGAGGCTTTGGCCAGTGGGGGAGAAGAGGCGGCCTTGGCGAAAGTCCACGCAGAAGTGAAGGCATTTGCGAGCGCATTCCCCATGTTTGCCGACGAAGGAGGATGAGTTTTTTCCCATGCACTGCCCCTTTTGTGGACAAGGAGACACCCGTGTATTGGATTCGCGAGAGTCCTCCGAGGGCTTGTCCATTAGGCGCAGGCGCAGTTGCGAGTATTGCAAGCGTCGTTTTACAACCTACGAGCGTGTCGAAGAGTTGAGCCCCACCGTTGTCAAAAAGGATGGCCGTCGCGAGAATTTCGACCGAGACAAGTTGTTGTTGGGGTTGCGCAAAGCTTGCGAGAAGAGGCCCGTCTCCGTGGAGCAATTGGAGGCGGTTGCGGTGGCCATTGAGCGCAAGATACAAGAGGAGGGGGACAAGGAGGTGGCCTCCTCGCTGATTGGCCAGGAGGCGATGGCGGAGCTGTCGGCATTGGACCAGGTGGCCTATGTCCGTTTTGCCTCTGTTTACCGCTCATTTAGGGACATTTCTGAATTTATGGCTGAACTGAATGAGTTGGCACAGCAGGAGCCTGCGAAGAAAGCCATTGAAGGAAAGCCGCATGAGCCGCCGAGCTCCGCAGGACGAAGCTGAAAAGTGGATGCGTATTGCGCTTGTTGAGGCGGCCAAGGGTTTGGGGCGGACGAGCCCCAACCCTGTTGTGGGTGCGGTGCTTGTCAAAGGCGGGAGGATGATAGCGAAGGGGTTTCACGCCTATGCGGGGGGCCCTCACGCGGAGGTGGTGGCATTGAGGGAGGCCGGGGGGAGGGCGGCCGGGGCGGACCTCTACACAACCTTGGAGCCCTGTGCCCACCATGGCAAAACCCCCCCTTGCGCGCAGGCCATTATTGAAGCGGGGGTGGGGCGTGTTATTTTTGCCTCAACGGACCCGAACCCTCTCGTAAACGGGCGTGGGCGTCGCCAGCTCAGCAAGGCCGGCATAGACGTTTGGCCGAAGTTATTGCAGCGAGAAGCCGACATGTTGAACCGTCCTTTTTTCAAATGGGCGAAGACGGGGCGGCCTTTTGTGAGCCTGAAGATAGCTTCCAGCCTGGACGGTTTTTTAGCCACGGCCACAGGGGACTCGAAGTGGATAACAGGCCCCCCCTCGCGCCAGCGGGTACACGAGCTACGGGACAAGGTGGACGCCATAGTGATAGGTGCAGGCACCGTCCTCTCGGACAACCCTCGTTTGACAAGTCGCCCCAGGGGGCGCAAGGGGAAGAACCCATTGCGTGTTGTTTTGGACACGCACCTGCGCTCGCCGTTGGGTGCGCATATTTTCAAAGCGCAGAAGCAAGCGCCCACGCTGATAGCAAGTGCCCGTGGGTGCAATGAGAGGAAGGCGGCCCTATTGAGGGAGCGTGGCATAGAGTGTTGGGAGCTACCGTTGAAGGGGGGGAGGGTTTCCCTGGGGGTGCTTTTGAAGAAGCTGGGGGCCAGGGGCTGCACCCACATTCTCATAGAGGGTGGCGCAGGCATATTCAGCTCTTTTCTAAAAGAGGGCTGGGCAGACGAGCTGCTGCTGTTTTTGGCGCCCAAGCTGATAGGGCAAGGTGGAAAGGGTTGGAGTGGGGGGTGGCGGTTGAAGGAGATAGCGCAAGCCCCCCTGCTGCACATTTTGGAGACAGAGCGCATAGGGGAAGACGTGCTGATACGCAGCGCCCTGGGTGGCAGGCATGTCAACAAAGCAAGACACAATGTCAATCCCAAACATGACACCATGTCGCCGAAAGTTGACATTTCTCCGCCCGTACAAAAAAAGCGTGGGTGTTGACATAAGGCGCACCGGGCCATGGTGAGGCCCGGTGGGGCCTAGGGGGCCTCTCAACGCATTTTTGGGTATATTTTCCGCAATAGCGTGAGCAGAGGGCCCTAGAGCACTTTTTGGAGGAGCTCTTCGAGTTTGGTTTTGGGGACAGAGCCGATGATTTGCTCGACGACGTTTCCCCCTTTGAAGAGCAGCAGTGTGGGGATGGAGCGGACGGCATATTGTTGAGCTGTTTGTGTGCACTCGTCGACATTGAGTTTAGCGACGCGCAGGCGCTCTGCATACTCTTTGGCGATTTCTTCGACGATGGGAGCGACAGCGCGGCAAGGGCCGCACCAGGGTGCCCAGAAGTCCACGAGGACGGGCAGGGGCGACTCGAGGACATGGTTTTGAAACTCAGAATCCGAAATTTCCTTGGCAAACGACACAATTTTTCCTTTCTTTAGGGGGACACGCGTTGCAGACAATGGGGGGAATAACAAAGCTCGTGACCAAAAGTGAAGTTTTGCTTTATATAGGGCCGTGAATCTTTTTTTACCTGAGAAACAGCTGGAAATATGGGCTGCGGAAGAGAAGGTAGACTTGAGTGAAGGGCAGCTTATTGTCCACGGGGAGGTGGGAGGTTTTCCTCTGGTACCGGCGGTTTATTTTGCGCGGTTGGAGAGTGGGGAGGACGAGAAGAACCTGGTGGGGTGTGTCAAGACGATGGCGCAGCTTGACGAGTTGGAAGCGGAGCAGTTGATGGATTCGGCCCTTATTGGAGAGACGGCCTACCGCATACAACCTGGCTATGTTGTGACAGTGAATGTTTTGCCCCAGGTGCAGGTAGAGCAAACGCGTCAAAATCCAGGGGCTTCTTCCGAGGCGGATTTGTTGGCTGCTTTTATTCTCGACAAGTTATAGAGGGCATGCGAAACAAAGGCGCGGTTGGGTTCTGAAAAAGATTTATTGGCTTCGAGAGTGACGCATTATAAAACTCGTTTTATTTCGAAAGTTTACAGGTTGTTTTCTTGAGTTACCCATTAGAATTTATTGTTTGCACAGGGATGAGAAGAAAAGTGCGGATGCATTTTTTGCGCGATTTTTAGAGGTCGCGAAAAAAACGACACGGTTTTTTCTTGTTTGTTCGAGTTTCTTTGGTCTTGGATTTGCATGTAGTCCAGGAATTTCAGCCAAGCGCCTCATGTTTTGCGAGGAGGAAGCCGAGTGTTTTCGCGTATGGTTTTTAGGATTTCGGTTTTTATTTTAGCGACAGCGGCAGCAGCGCAAGCGCAATCAGAGGCGCCCATGGAGCACGAGGCGGCGTCCAAGTTATTTGGCCTCAAGGAGAAGGGCTGTTCGAGTTGCCACACCATTGGGAGTGGTGACAAGACGGGGCCTGATTTGAAGGGTGTTACGCAGCGGAGGGAGAGGGCCTGGGTGAAGCGTTTTGTCAATGCTCCGGCAGAAGTCATCTCTTCTGGGGATGAGACAGCGGTGGAGCTTTTCAAGAAATTTAAAGGGGTGACGATGGCCAACCAGGGTTTGACGGATGAGGAGTTTGAGAGGCTCTGGGCCTATTGGACATATTGTGATGGGGAGAAGAGCGCCTGCATTCCCTATGATGGGCCGAAGTGGGGGTTGGATGTGGCAATAGAAGCGGAGGAGGTGGCCACAGCGCAGGAGGGGGAGGCCAGGAAAGCGGAGGAGGCGAAGATAGCGGAGGGGAAGGCCACCATAGCGCAGGGGGAGGCCCTATACACTGGGGCGAAGTTTTTGTCGAAGGGTGGGCCTTCTTGTTTTGGTTGTCACCATGTCCGGGGTGTTTCCATATGGGGAGGGGGCTCGGTGGGGCCGGATTTGACATTTGCCTATGCGCGGTTGGGGGAGAACAAGTTGGTACCTGCCCTGGAGGAGATGTCTTCGCCGGTGATGAAGCTTCTCTATGAGAAAGCCCCTTTGACGTCCGAGGAGCAATACCAAATAAAGGCTTTTTTGGCGAGTGTTTCCCGGGACGGGACGATACCTGAACCGATGGAGACAAACTTTTTATTTCTCGGCTTAGAAGGCATGGGTCTTGTTGTTGGTGTGGCCCTGGTTTTCTGGAGTCGAAAGCGAGGGAATGCATGAATCCTCTTGCCGAGTTGACCCGACTAACACTGATTTATTTTCCGTTGTTTGCATTGTTTATACTTGCAGGCTCCTTGTTTTTGCGTTTTTCCCAAGGGAAGGCGCAGATACCCATGCGGGTGTCCACGGCAAAGCCATGTCCATGCCATATAGCCAGGGATTCGGCTTTGGTATTCGGCTTATTGGGGGTTGTGTTGCTGCATGTGGTTTGTGTCCTCTATGCGTTGTTGCCGGGTCTTTTTCCTCCGCTGCTTCTTGGTTTTTGGGAGCTGGTTTTTCTAGCAGCTTGGGCGGGGCTAACTTTTGGGGCATTGGGGAATGCGCTTTCGAGGGGCAAGGCTTGGAGAGCAGGAGATGCGACTCAAGTGAGGCCGGCCTCCTACTATGCACTTCTTGCTTTGACGGGTTTGTCGGGAATGGGCATGGCTGTTTGTTGTCGTTGGACGACAACTTGGCTTTGGCCTGCTTGGAAGTCCTGGTTGGTTTCCGCGCTGAGTTTTTCTACGGCGGACATGCCGGGGCTGTTGTTTGCAATGCCTTTGGCGGCGCCTGCTTGTTTGTTGTTGGTTGTTGTCTGTTGCGTGGTTTGGCCAGCGTCAGGGCTGAGTTTTGATGAAGTTTTTCCTTTTCGTTCGTTGATGAAGCGCTTGCGGCAGAATACGGCGAGCACTTCATCGGGAGCACAACCATGAGGTTGCGAATTTCGAGTTTGAGCCTTGCCATGGGAGTTGCGGCTGTTTGCGCATGCTCAGGCCCGCTGAATAACCAGCAGGGCTATGCGCCCGAGCAGCCCATAGCCTATTCCCATGCTGTGCATGCGGGGCTATATGAGATGGATTGTCAATATTGCCATTTTGGTGCGGAGAAGAGTCGCCATGCGGGAGTTCCTCCTTCCAGTGTTTGCATGAATTGCCATAGTCAAGTGCGGATGAACTCGGCCGAAGTCAAAAAATTGGCAGACTACGTTGGAGAAAACAAACCCATTCCTTGGGTGCGTGTACACCGGTTGCCGGACCATGCTTTTTTTGACCACTCCAGCCATGTTGTGGCCGGTGGGTTGATTTGTCAGGAATGCCATGGGCCTGTTGAGACGATGGTTCGCGTTCAGCAACAGGAGACCATGACGATGGGTTGGTGTTTGGATTGTCACCGGAGGACGCTCCAAGAGAAGAAGAAAGCACCTGTTCCGTTGGCCTGGTTGGCACCAGGAGCCAAACCTGTGCAGAGAGAGCTCAACCCACCCACAGATTGCTCTGCCTGCCATCGTTAGAGAGGGAACCATGTCGAATTTGAATGAACCCAAACCACGTTTATGGCAAAGCCTCGCTGAATATTCAGGTGAGGGTGGGCCAGAAAAAGCGAAACTCAATGAATTTGCGGAGGAGTTGCCCCTAGGGGTAGCTGCGACGCCGGTTGAGAAGAATTCTCGACGCGACTTTTTCAAACTCATGGGCCTATCCGGTGCTGCAGCGCTTGCCGCTTGTCAGCGTGGGCCTACGCAGCAGATTCTGCCATTCACAAAGAAGCCGGATGAGCTGACGCCCGGTTCAGCCCTTTGGTATGCTTCCGTCTGTGGTGCTTGCCCTGCCCAATGTGGGCTTTTGGTGAAGTCACGAGATGGGCGGCCCATAAAAATGGAGGGGAACCCTCTGCATCCGGTTTCTCTGGGCTCTTTGTGTGCCACGGGGCAAGCTGCCGTGCTGGGGCTTTATGATGCTGACCGCGCACGAAGTCCTTCTCAAACTTCATGGATGGTTTCTTGGAAGGAGATAGATGATTCGACGGTTGAGGCGCTCAAGAAAGCCGGTGCAGAGAACAAAGCCATCCGTGTGGTGTTGCCTTGGTGTTTGGGGCCTTCTGAAGAAGCGGCCTTGGCCAAGTTTTTGAAGAAATATCCATCTGCCAAGACCGTTCGTTATGATGCGACTGGCGAGTTGGACGCCATTGCAAGGGCGACAGAAGCCTTGTTGGGTTCACGGCAGGTTCCCGAATTTCTCATTAACAAAGCCAAATGTGTGGTTTCTTTTGGGGCGGACTTTTTGGGCTCTTGGTTGTCTCCTGCGGGGTTTTCGCGTCAATATGCGAAGGCCAGGGATGTGGAGGATGAGAGGGCGCGCCATAGGCTTTTGCGTCACATTCAAGTAGAGTCAACCCTTTCCCTAACAGGCTCCTGTGCAGATATTCGTTATGCCATCAAACCCTCGGAGATGTTTCCTGTGTTGGCCGCTTTGTTGCGCAAGTTGGCACCCAGGGCTGAATCCATCATTCAAACGGTGCTTTCTCAGGTAGACGCTCAGTTGCCTGTTGGGTTTTCAGATGAAAGCCTGGACCGTTTGGTTTCGGAGCTCAAAGCTGCCGGCCCCAATGGCCTTGTCCTCTATGGTGGTGATGAGCCGGGCCTTCAGCTTTTGGCCTTGCTTTGCAATTGGGCTCTTCGAAGCTCTGGCGTGACAGTTCGTTGGGGCACTGCTCGCAAGTTGGACAACAATGCATTGTTGTTTGATGAGTTTTTGGCAGAGTTGGCAGCCAAGAAGGTGGGGGCGGTTCTCTTCCTTGGGGTGAACCCTGTCTATTCACATCCTCAGGGTGCTCAACTCAAGGGGCTGTTGGAAGGCCTGTTTTCCCTATCCACAGCACATAGCCTAGACGAGACGGCTTTGTCGTGCCACTTGCATGCGCCGGAAAGTCACTGGTTGGAGTCTTGGTCTGACTCGCAACCTCAAGGGGGCCTATGGGCGGTTTCTCAGCCTTTGGTTGCTCCGCTTTTTGACACGCGAAGCCGTATTGCATCCTTGTTGGTTTGGGCAGGAGAGCCAAGCAGCGATCACGACTTTGTGCGTTCTTTTTGGGAGAGGGAAGTCTATTCAGGTGGTGCGAATTCCTTTCAAATGTTTTGGGATGATGTTTTGCGCAGGGGCATATGGCGTGACCGCAAAGAGACGGAGCCGCCTCAGTCTCTAAGGGCGGCGAGTATTTCCAAGCTTGAGATATTGCTCCGTCGCTCGAAGGTTTCGTCTTCTCCCATAGAGCTTTTGGTACACCCTTCGCTCTATTTGCGCAGTGGGGAGCACGCCAACAATGCGTGGTTGCAAGAGTTGCCGGATGCACTCAGCAAAACCGTGTGGACGAATTATGCTGGGATGAGCAAGGCGCAGGCGGAGGAATTGGGCCTAGGAGATGGTGACGAGGTGAAGTTGCAGGCAGAGGGTTTTTTCGTCAACATTCCGATATATTGTCTTCCTGGAATTCCCAAGGGTGTTGTCGCTGTGGCCGCAGGTTATGGTCGAACGGCAGCAGGGAAGGTGGGCAACAACATAGGCATACACATTGCTCCGTTGGCAGCGACGCGTCGAGCGGGTACCGGTGTTATTGTCAGCAAGACAGGTGCCCACAAAGACTTAGCGCAGAGCCAGACTTACAGTGAGAAGTTGGATTCGCTTGGGAAGGACCGCAAGTTGGTGCGTTCCATGGAGTTGGCGCAATTTCTTGAAGACCCGCGCAAAGTCCACGAAGGAGCGGTGCATGAAGTGAACACGCACGGGTTGACGGACAGCATGTGGTCAGGTCACAAATATGAGGGGCACCGCTGGGGTATGGTGGTGGACTTGGGTGCCTGCACAGGTTGCAGTGCCTGTGTTGTGTCTTGTCAGGCAGAAAACAACATTCCCGTGGTGGGAGAGCGGGAGGTACGGATTCGGCGTGAAATGTCATGGATGAGGATAGACCGTTATTTTGGGGGGGAGCCGGAGTTTCCCGAGGTATTTTTCCAGCCGATGATGTGTTGGCATTGTGAGAATGCGCCTTGTGAGACGGTTTGTCCTGTTTTGGCAACGGTGCACTCCAGCGAGGGTTTGAACCAGCAAGTCTACAACCGCTGCGTAGGGACACGTTATTGTGCGAACAACTGCCCACCCAAGGTTCGACGTTTCAACTGGTTTACATATAAGCATGAGGATTCTTTGGAGCGTATGGTGCTCAATCCAGATGTGGCCATTCGTTCCCGCGGTGTCATGGAGAAATGCTCTATGTGCGTGCAGCGGATTCAGGAGGGGAAGGCCCGGGCCAACAGCGAGGGGCGTACCCTTCAGGATGGTGAGGTGTTGACAGCTTGTCAGCAGAGTTGTCCGACTCAAGCCATCCATTTTGGTGATTTGAACAATCCAAATTCAAAAGTAGCTCAAATGGCAGCTCGTGGACGCAGCTATAAACTGCTGACGGAGTTGAACATTGGGCCTGTGGTTTCCTATATGGCCAAGGTGACAAACCGTGGAGGAGGCAAAAATGAGTGAAGTCTCCCAATTACGCACGCCACTGGTGACAGCCGACCGCACATTGTCGCAAGTCACGGATGACATTGTCACGCCGTTGATTCAGCGTCCCACTGTACGGTGGTGGTTGGCCTTTCTCGCGGCTTTTTCTGTGTTGGGCATTGGTTTTGGGATGGTTGCCTACCAAATTGGTACCGGTATTGGCACATGGGGTTTGAACAAGACGGTGGGGTGGGCTTTTGACATCACCAACTTTGTCTTCTGGGTGGGCATCGGCCATGCTGGAACGCTGATTTCAGCCATTTTGTTTCTTTTCAGGCAGAAGTGGCGCACTTCTATCAACCGGGCTGCAGAGGCGATGACGTTGTTTGCCGTCATGTGCGCGGCCATTTTTCCGCTGATTCACGCGGGGCGTCCTTGGTTGATTTATTGGATGTTCCCCTATCCCAACAGTCGCGGCAGTCTCTGGGTGAATTTTCGTTCCCCTTTGCTTTGGGACGTGTTCGCCATCAGCACCTATTTCACGGTGTCAGCCGTATTTTGGTACATCGGCCTCATTCCTGACATGGCGACCATTCGAGACCGCCTGTCCGGGTTGCGAAAGAAGATATTTGGTTTTCTGTCATTTGGTTGGAATGGCTCAAGCCGCATTTGGTCCCGCTATGAGACGCTCTATTTATTGCTTGCGGGTTTGGCCACGCCCTTGGTGCTTTCTGTGCACACCATTGTGTCCATGGACTTTGCAACTTCGCTGGTGCCGGGTTGGCATGCCACCATTTTCCCGCCTTATTTTGTTGCGGGGGCGGTGTTTTCCGGTTTTGCGATGGTGTTGACGTTGATGATTATTACGCGGGTGGTGTTGAAGCTCGAGCACTTCATCACCATCAAGCATATTGAGAACATGAACAAAATCATCATCGTCACAGGCGGCATTGTCGGCCTCTCCTATGGCACCGAGTTTTTCATTGCCTGGTATTCCGGCAGTCCATGGGAGCGTTTTGCATTCATTAACCGGGCGTTTGGTCCCTATGCCTGGTCCTATTGGATTATGTTTTCGTGCAACGTGGTTTCGCCGATGTTGTTCTATTTCAAAAAAATACGGACATCCATTTTGGCGACCTTCATTCTCTCCATTGTCGTCAACATTGGCATGTGGTTTGAGCGCTTCGTCATTATTGTGACTTCGTTGCACCGAGACTTTTTGCCCTCCAGTTGGGCGATGTATAAGCCCACCGTTGTTGAGGTGGGCACGTTTGTGGGGACTTTTGGTTTGTTTTTCACACTCTTCTTGTTGTTCGTGCGCTTCCTCCCAGTCATCTCCATTGGCGAGGTGAAGGCCGTGAACAACTTTGCAAAGCACAAAAATGCACACCACGCTGAACATGAGGTGACGGCATGAGCAAAGTCCGAACAGTGGGTTGGTTTGAGCAAGAAACTCAAATTCTCGATGCGACGAAGGCTGCCCGCAAGGCGAAGTTGAGGGTGGTGGATGTTTATACGCCTTATGCGGTACACGGCTTGGATGAGGCCATGGGGCTAAGTCCTTCAATGTTGACTTGGGTATGCTTCTTGGCGGGGTTGGCAGGAGGGGGCAGCATGTTTGCGCTGATGATATATACTTCGGCGATGGCATGGCCTTTGAATGTGGGCGGCAAGCCCTTTGCTTCAGTGCCTGCCTTCATTCCCGTCACGTTTGAAGCGGCCGTGTTGTGTGCAGCGTTGACGACGGTGTTGGCCTTTTTTGTGCGCTCAAAGCTTTTTCCGGGGAAGAAGGTGGTGCCGTTGGAGCGGGTGACGGATGATCGTTTCGCGCTGGAGTTGTTGGCGGAGCCTGGGGAGGCGCGGAGTTTTTTTGAAAGACAGGGTGCCGTTGCTGTCCAGGAGGTGCCATGAGCATTGCCCGAATAGGTTGTTTCATAGGCTGTCTGGTTTTTGTTGGGGTGTTGGCTTGTGGGCAGGACGTTTCAAAGCCCAACTATGAATATTCGCCCGACATGGCCTATTCTCTTGCTTATGAGTCGTTTTCAGCGAACCCCCATCTCCCGGCGGGGAGGACTTTGGCAGTGCCTCCTCAAGGGACGGTGCCTCAAGGCTACCAACCTTTCCACTACGAGCCAACTGCCGAAGAGGCTTTGCGTGCAGGCATGGAGTTGAGGGATATGTTGCCCAGGGACAAAGTGGCCAACGAACAGATTCTCGAGCGAGGCAACATCTTGTTCACACGCCTGTGTGTCCCCTGCCACGCAATGGACATGCAAGGCGGGGGGCTTGTGACGCGCTTGTTTTCACGTCCGCCTTCCTTGCTGGCAAGCAGCGTAGTCGACATGAAAGACGGGCAGCTCTTCCACATTATAACGAAGGGGCACGGGTCCATGCCCAGTTATGAGCAGCAAATTTCACAGCAAGACAGGTGGAAAGTGATTCGCTATATACGCGCAGTACAAGCTGCAACCATGCCGGCGATTGTGGAACCGGAGACAACGACGGACGTTGAAACGCCTTCGCAGGAGGCCTTATGACGAGCGCAGGAAAAACAATGAAAACGCAAATGGTGGCGTTGGGGGTGGCCGTCCTAGGTTTGGGAGGGCTTGCTTTTGCGATGTTTCAAAACCCTCAATGGGGCTATACCAACCTTTTGGTTTGCGCTTTCTTCTTCGTCACACTGGCGGCGGGGGGCTTGGTGTTGTTGGCTCTCAACACTGTGGCCAAAGCAGGTTGGCACATTGTCCTCAAGCGTGTGTTTGAGAATTATGCTTCCTTGTTGCCTGTTGGTGCTTTGCTGATTTTGCTTACGCTTGTCAACCTGCTCAGTGGTGAAAACTCCATTTATGAATGGGCGCGGCCCGGGGTGATGGAGCATGACCACCTTCTGCATGAAAAAGCCGCCTATTTGAACTCTCCCTTCTATGTCATCCGCATGGTGGTTGTTTTGGTGCTATGGCTGCTGTTTTCTTTGCGTTTGCGAGGCCTTTCAGGGGCGCAAGACAAGGATGGTTTGGTGGAGCGCACAAACCAGGCGGTGCGTTGGTCCACAGGTTTTTTGGTGTGTTTTGCTTTGACGTTTTCAATGGCTTCTTTCGACTGGATTATGGGGTTGGAAGCGCATTGGTTTAGCACCGTCTTTGGAATGTATAATATTGCAGGGCTGTTGTCCTCGTCGGTAGCGGCTGTTGTGCTGACCTGCGTGCTTTTGCACAAGACGGGTTGGTTTCCGGAATTCCGCATTCCCCACCTGCATGACTTGGCCAAGCTTCTGTTTGCTTTTTGCACGTTCTGGGCCTATTTGTGGTTTTGCCAATTCATGCTGATTTGGTATGGCAACCTTCCGGAAGAAGGCATTTATTATATTAGGCGCTGGCATGAAGGTTGGCAGCCCCTTTTCTACCTCAACTTTGCCCTCAACTGGTTGCTTCCTTTCTTCTTGCTGTTGCCCCGTCCGCTCAAACGCAGCCCCAACTATGTGGCGGCCATTGCCTTGGTTGTGTTGTTGGGCCGCTGGCTGGACATTTATTTGATGGTGGTTCCAGCCAACTTTGTTTTGCCGCCCATTGGTTGGGTTGAGCTTTCGGCTGTTTTGGGTTTTGCCGGGCTGTTTGTTTTTCTCCTGCAAAGGAGATTCCAGAAGGTGCCGTTGATTGCGAAGAAGGACCCCTACCTCCAAGAAAGCCTGAACCTTCATTAGAAAGCTTCACGGATTAAAGCTGCTAAAGCCACAAGGCGTTTGGACCTTGTGGCTTTTTTGTTAAGCCGCATAAAAAAACCATTCGCCCAACCTCCATAGAAGGCCCATTCAAGGGAAACTGATGTGAGGGAAATTCATGAATTTTATACGCCCATGCGTCGGCGGTAAATTGCACGAAAGAAGAACATTGCACTTGCAGGAATAAGTGGATTGGGATATATGACGAAAGTCGAATATGGAAGCAAAGGACTGGCCGAGAGTTCTTTCGAGGAGTTTTGGCATATTGTTTCCTTTCTGAACCCCAGCACACTCAGAGTTTTTGCGTGGCCGGGTTGTTGTTTTCCGAGGGTTTTCCAAAACACTTCTGGATGAGAAACTCTCAGGAGAGGCTGTCATTCATTTCAACAATACTTAAAAAAACTGAACATTTTTAGGGCCTACAAACATTTCCTGGAGCTTGTTTTTTGAGCAATGGTTTTATGAGAGAGAACAACACTTGGATTATTCGTTTTTTAGGTGGAGGGTGGCTATGGGTGTCGCTGTTGGTGTTGGGGGTTGCCTGTACAGCAGAGGTTAAGCCTTTTGGGTTTTCTGCCTTTGATATTTGTTTTACCGGAGCTGCAGCTATTTGTCCTCAGGGCCAGAGGTGTACCGCCTTTTCAGGCTCCCCTATTGGAACCACAGGGATATGTCTTTCTGAATGTCGCGTTGGGGAGTCCGGCGCTTGCCCCGGCAATGCCCACTGTGTGGGAACACTCAGTGCGCAGGTGAATGAAGAGGGCACCTGCCAAGCCACTTGCAAGCCAAGTGTGGCCAATGCTTGCCCCAAAGGGCAGGCCTGCATAGAAACAGCCGATGGTGCCAACACATGCCAACCCATTCCTGAGTGTTATGTGGGTGGTAGCGGATGTGAGGGTGGGCAAAGCTGTGTGGGCAACTTGGGTGCTCCCGACGGTACCCCAGGCCGTTGTGAAGATGTGTCTGAGTGTCGCGTAGGAGGAGGGGGTTGTGAAGAAGGCTATATTTGTAGGGGAGGCGAAGGTGCACAGGCGGGTGCTCCAGGTAGTTGCCAACCCGAATGCCGTGTGGGCAGCAACAGTGGATGCCCAGCAGGCTATGTTTGCGTGGGGGCCGCAGAGGCGGAATACCAAGCTCCAGGAAGGTGCCATGCTTCATGCCATATAGGGAGCAACGATGGATGCCCAGAAGGCCATATTTGCTTGGGAGCCAACACCTTCGCTTCAGGCACATGCCACCTGCCCCCCCAGTGCCTTGTCGGCGACGACAGCTCTTGTGAGGTATGGCAACACTGCGAGGGCATTTTCGAAAACCAAACCGGCGCGCCAGGCTACTGCCAAGGCAGTCCCCAGTGCCACGTGGGCACCACCACCTGCTCCGCATGGCAAAGTTGCGTGGGCTATGAAAGCAACACCAACGGTGCTCCGGGCCAGTGTGAGGGTGAGCCCCAGTGCCTTGTGGGCAGCAACAACAACTGTCGCCCATGGCAAAGTTGCGTGGGCTATGAAAGCAACACCAACGGTGCTCCGGGCCAGTGTGAGGGTGAGCCCCAGTGCCTTGTGGGCAACGACAGCACTTGCCCTGCCAACACCCCCTATTGCATAGGTTATGAGAGCAATGCCAATGGCACCCCAGGCCGTTGTGAAGCGGCAGCCCAATGCTACGTGGGCGCTCCCTGGACTTGTCCCGCCAACACCACCTGCGTAGGCAACTCCAGCACAGCATGGAATGCCCCCGGCACCTGCCAAGCTTCTGGAACTTCTGTCCGCCCCCGAGACATTACCCAACTCTATATGTTCTTCGGTCACAACTCGGTGGGTGGCGAAATTGTCGATGGCCTAGGGAGTGTGGTGCAAAATTTAAGAATCATCTCTCACAGTCGAAGCCTGATAAGCAGCAATGGAGCAGCATATTTTAACCAAAACGGTAGCCGCCAGCCAGGCCTCTTGAATGTTTCTACCTATGACTTATATAGAAACTATGGACAAGCCAGGCAGTCGGTTGAGCTCTTTGTAGAACAAGTGCGTTTCATCATAAATGGGAACGCCACCATTCCCGGGCAACGCCTGGACATTGTCTTCCTGAAGTTTTGTTTTTATGCTTTTTACGACATGACCGATGAGCAAGCAGACTTGCTCTTTGACTATTATGCGACACAGATGGATGCCCTGCAAAGCCAGTATCCTGAACTGATTGTTGTCCACTTCACTCAAACCATTCGACCTTGTGGCAATTTCCAAAACATTTATGATGCCAACACTCGAAGCATGCATTATCGAAGCCGCATGCTTGAGCGGTATGGCCATACTGGACGGGTTTTTGACTTGGCACTCATAGAGGCCACTGCCCCCAATGGGCAAGTCAACCATTGCTCCTATAGAGACAATGCGGGGAACCCAGTGTTGGGGCTCTACCAAAGCTATGCACCCAGCTCGACCAGCAACGATGGGCACCTCAGCACCGCAGGCCGCCAGGCAGTTGCCCGCAGATTGGCCGACTTTCTTGCCAATGTCCGCTAATAAGAATGGCCGCTGAGTTTTGCCAGCGCCAGGAGGCTTTTCGTTTCTTGGCGTTTCACTTGGCGGCGCCTTCCCTCCCCCCCCATGCGAAATTCACCTAATATTCACACCCGCTACATTCAAACCCTGTGTTGAAAAATGCATTTTTGAGTCTTCGTTAGTCGCTCAAGCTTATTTCATGCAGTATTTTGTTTATTTGTCGGGTTTGTTGTCGCGTGCTTTTTAGGTTTATGGGGCACATGTTGTTTTTTCATTTTAATTCCTCCAGGCCAAATGTTAACATGCGAATATTAGAAAAATAGGGACTCAAGTGATAGGGGCTATTTTCGGGGTTTTAAGAAAACGTATTTTGTGTGTTTTTCATATTTTACGTTTTCATGTCTTTCCATACTGCAAGCCAAAGCAGGGGTGCTTGTGGTTTTTTTTGTTGTTCCTAAAGGCGGGAGGGAAGCAAGGGGTATATATCAATGAAACCACGCGAATGAAGGAGGACGCTGTTGTGAGTCCAGAAGCATTCTCCTGCAAACAAGTGTGCGCATGTTGCATGAATTGTGCCCCGTCATTGCAACAAAAGCACAAATTTGCGAAAATCCAAACAGCCTTTGGGCTCCAAAGAAGCTGTTTTGCGAAAACAGTCTTTGGTTTTGACCACACTTCTGGTATGCAAAGCGCCTACCATGAGGGTTTAAAGTTTCACGGTTGGGCTTTAAATGGGCTAAAGATTTTTGTTTTCGCCTCGTTCATACGAATTGGAACATAACATATTGTTTTATATGTCTTATTTTACATGTTGTTTCCTCGTTTAATCTCGTGGGCGTTTGCCCCGTCAAGTACCGTAGAGGCCGGATAATAAATAGTTGAGCAGCAAGAAGATGAATTTATGAATACCTCATTGAAAGTTTTTAAACAAATATGTTTTGGGCTAGCCCTCGCCAGTTTTTGGGTTGGGGTGGCTTGCTCTGGAGAAGCTTTGCTTGAAAAGCAAGGCTCCCATTTTAGAAGTTTGGGAACCTCTGCCGCTTTGGCACCCTGGACACAGTTGGGTTTTCGCCAAGCAGACGTCAGCACACTCAACCAACGAAGGGTTTTCTTTGCCCACAACGCTGTGGGTAGTGACATCAGCAGTGCTCTCAGAAGGGTTGCCCCTGGGCTTTCTATACGCACAGGCAATTCAGCCTCTTCACTGAATACCCCTGGTGTTTTGGAATATTCAATAGGCTCTGACGCCGTCCCCTTGTCGAAAATTGCGGCTTTTGAAACCCAAGTGAACAACTTGGGTTCTCGTCTCGACATTGCCTTCATGAAACTCAGCTACATTGACTTTGAGCAGTTTGTTGGTGTCAGCACAGACAACATTATTAATGCCTACAAAGCAGCCATGGACAGGTTGGAGGCCCGCTTCCCCGAGGTGGTTTTTGTACATTGCACGACGCCACTTTATAACAACCATGCTTCGTGGCATAACAATCAGCGAGAGCTTTTCAACGCCTGGTTGCGCGCCACCTATGGGGGACGTGTTTTCGACTTGGCTACTTTGGAAGCCACGCGCGCCAATGGAACACTGGCTCTTTCACGCGACGACGTTAGCATTGCCTTGGCGGATGAATGGGCACGCAATGATGCTCTGTTGAACACCAATGGTGCCGACCGCGTTGCTGGCTCGCTCATTGCCTTCCTGGCTGAAGACTTCTCTGGCGCTACTGCTGAGCCCGAGCTCCAGTGCCGCATAGGTGACAACAGCTGCCCCGCTGGTTATGTTTGTGTGGGCATTGCCGGCAACCCAAATGGTACTGCGGGCACTTGCGTGCAAAACTCAGGCGCTACGGGGCAGCCATGGACGAAACTGGGTTTTGACCAAACAGACGTCAACACACTCAACCAACGAAGGGTTTTCTTTGCGCATAACACCATTGGCAACAACGTTGCCAGTGCTCTCCGAAGGGTTGCCCCTGGGCTTTCCATACGGACAGGCAATTCGGTTTCTCTGCTGAATACCCCCGCCATTTTGGAATATTGGCTTGGGTTTGATGCTGTCCCCTTGTCGAAGGCAGCGGCTTTTGAAACCCAGGTGAACAACCTGGGCGCCCACCTTGACATTGCCCTCATGAAGCTCAGCTATATTGACTTTGAAAAGTTTGTCGGCATCAACACAGACAACATTATTAACGCCTATAAAGCAGCCATGGACAGGTTGGAAGCCCGCTTCCCTGGTGTGGTTTTTGTGCATTGCACGGCGCCGCTCTATAACTGGAACGCCTCGTGGGACAACAACCAACGAGAGCTTTTCAACGCCTGGCTTCGTACCACCTATAAAGGGCGTGTTTTTGACTTGGCTGTTTTGGAAGCCACGCGTGTTGACGGAACATTGGTGATTGCGCGTGACGGCGTCAGCATTGCTTTGGCGAACGAGTGGGCTTTGGGTGACAGCCAACTCAATACCGAAGGCGCCAACCGTATTGCCGGCTCGCTCATTGCCTTCTTGGCTTCGGATTTTTCAGGCACCACCACGCCTGAGCCTCAGTGTCGCGTTGGCGACAACAGTTGCCCCTCCGGCTATGTTTGCGAGGGTATTTCCGGAAACCAAAATGGTGCGCCGGGTACCTGCCAACAGGAAGTGGAGCCTGAATGCTACGTTGGCAATGATGCAGTATGTGGCGGCAACGGCTATGTTTGCGTAGGCATTTCTGGCAACCAAAATGGTGCACCGGGCACTTGCCGGGACACAGCTGAGTGTCGTGTTGGCAACAACAATACTTGTGGTGGCAGTGGTTATGTTTGCGTAGGCAATGGCGGCAGCACTCAGAATGGTGCACCGGGTACTTGCCAGGATACAGCTGAATGCCGTGTCGGTGGCAACAGCTGCCCCACGGGTTATGCTTGTGTGGGCAATGGCGGCAGCACTCAGAATGGTGCACCGGGCACTTGCCAGGACACAGCTGAGTGCCGTGTCGGCAACAACAACACTTGCGGCGGCAGTGGTTATGTTTGCGTAGGCAATGGCGGCAGCACTCAGAATGGTGCACCGGGCACTTGCCAGGACACAGCTGAGTGCCGTGTCGGCAACAACAATACTTGCGGCGGCAGTGGTTATGTTTGCGTAGGCAATGGCGGCAGCACTCAGAATGGTGCACCGGGCACTTGCCAGGACACAGCTGAGTGCCGTGTCGGCAACAACAATACTTGCGGCGGCAGTGGTTATGTCTGCGTAGG
>Ga0209755_10001675_pt1 | contig 33478 bp, 27 predicted proteins | sample TergutCo191P1_FD_187301 | JGI IMG/M metagenome (GOLD analysis project Ga0209755, IMG submission 187301) | Cornitermes sp. P1 segment gut microbial communities from Petit-Saut dam, French Guiana - Co191P1 (SPAdes) (version 2) | ecosystem: Host-associated > Arthropoda: Insects > Digestive system... | reverse complement strand
GTGTTAATCAACGAGTAAAGATTCTCAGAAAAAGCTTGAATTTAACGCAGAAAGAATTTGCCCAAAAGATATGTGTCTCAACTTCATTTCAAACATTGACAGAACTAGGCAAGAAAAAAGTCCTAGACCGGCACATCAAGCTTATTGTTACCGCCTTTGGGGTAAACGAAGCATGGCTGCGTACCGGAGAAGGGGAAATGTACGAAAAAGACGTCACCCCGGACTATAAAATTACCGATACCGTAAACATATTTAAGCAATTAAACCCCTATTTTCAGGATTTTATCCTTGATCAAATGCAAAAACTGCTGGAATACGAGAAAAAAGAAGGGAAATAAAGCGGGAAAGTAACTCTGATACAGAAATCGTCCCAATTATTACCCTTAGAAGGAAAAATCGATTTAGATCAATTCGGAGTGTGATATAATAACAACTATGAATACCATCATCACCCCGCATAAGTTCACCGGTACGGTAAAAATCCCCGCTTCAAAATCGCACACCATCAGACAGCTGTTGATAGCCACTCTCGCAGATGGTGAATCAATTATTAAAAACCCTCTCGATTCACTGGACACCCGCTCTTGCATCGAAGCTTGTAAAATTTTCGGCGCTCAAATAACCGAGGTCTATGGTGATGATAAAAAACTCGCCTCTCTTAGAATAATTGGTAATAACAATTTTAAGTATCTTTCGAATCAGCAGTTTTCTTGTTGTTCTACGGAAAAGCCAACTATAAAAACTCCATGTAACTCCGTGACCTCCGTGGTTAATTCTTCTAAAATCGATGTAGGCAATTCAGGCACAACTCTATACCTCGCGCTTGCCATCGCAGGGCTTCAATCGCGGAAAATTGAGTTTACCGGCGATGAATCAATCCAAAAACGCAGCGCGGCGCCGCTTCTTAACGCGTTGACCGGGCTTGGCGTTCAAACAGAGAGCAATAACGGCTGCGCGCCGATTTCCATCAAAGGCCCATTTTCAGGCGGCATGGTGAGCCTTCCATGTCCCACAAGTCAGTACCTTACAGCGCTGTTAATCGCCTCTCCTCTTGCTCCTGCCGGTACGGTTACTAAAATTGATGTTCCTCTGCTTAATGAAAAGCCTTATATAGAAATGACTCTTTCTTACCTGGAAAAATACCTGGTGTCAGTCACCCATAAAGAAAATCAAAAATATATTATGAAAACACAAAAAGGCGGGTATTATTTTGAAATACCCGGCGGATCATCTTGGAGTTCATTTTCTTCCATTGTACCTGGTGATTTTTCATCAGCCGCTTTCCCTGCCGCTGCCGCCGCTGTTACCGGAGGGCCTGTATCATTGATTGGTCTTGATTTTAAAGATACTCAAGGGGATAAATTCTTTTTTAATATGCTGGAAAAAATGGGTTGTTCTGTTAAAATTGATGAAAATGACAATAACGGCCATCTTGTCACAATATCACGCGATAAACCTCTTTCCGGCGGCACTTTTGATCTGAATGAAACACCGGATTTGCTTCCTGCGGCGGCGGTGGTTGCTGCGTACGCTGAAGGCGATACTTCTCTGATGAATGTAGCCCATGCGCGCATCAAAGAGACAGATCGTATTGCTGTAATATCGCATGAACTGGCAAAGCTTGGAGTCTGTTGTACGGAATTACCGGATGGAGTGATAATTCATGGTAAAGGAGCGCTGTCTCCCTCTGGAAATCCTGTTATTGACGGCCATAACGATCACCGGATTGTCATGGCTTTTGCCGTATCGGCGCTCGGAAGCCCGGTTCCTGTTGAAATTACCTCTTCTGAATGCGCGGATGTTACTTACCCTGGTTTTTTATCAATTTTAGGCTGATAAGCCCTTATTTCTCCAAAATATTTGTTGACGATTACAGATTATAAGAGTATTATGATTCTACTAGGTTTTCTACGGCCTTGTAAATTCGGGGCAATTCTGCCCTTATCTTTTAGTATTCGGAGGTAATTTCATGAAAAACTTTCTAAAAATGTTTGTTTTGATCTTGTGCGGAGCGCTTTGCGCTGTTATTCTCTCATGCGGTTCAACAGGCGGAGCTGCTGCAGACACAGGGACAGGACCCGGCGTTCTTGCAACCGGCGAATGGATGGCTTTTAACGATGTAAATGATAAAGGTTCATCTACTTCTACAATTACCAGCGCTGAAGAAGTGATTGATGGTAAAACAGTAATGGTTCACCATGTTGTCGGGAATGTCACAACGCAATTCCAGTATGGTTTTGCCGGTTGGGGACTTGATGCTGATACTGATACAATCGAGCGTTATAAAACAGCAAAAGTTCTTTCTTTCTGGATTAAAGGCGATGGAAAAGCCTATAGTATCAAATTTAAAACCAGTAATGTACGCGATTATGGATACTTTGAATATCGTTTTGCCACAGAAGCCGACACCCCGTTATATGTAGAAGTTCCTATTACTTTCTTTATGCAGCCAAGCTGGGCCGAGATTGTAAGAAAAAATCAACTTTTGGTTACCGGTGTTGAATGGCAGACTCATGAAAGCTGGAGAAAACTCGGAAATTCAAATCCTTTCGAAATTAAAATTTGGAATTTCATGGTTCACCAGTAATTCTTTAGAGCGGTTAACTGGAACAGGATTCAGGAACCCTTCTCACAAAGATAATAGCTATGTATGATATGCATAGATTAATTTCATGAATAAAGGCTGTCAGGGAATATGGATGAGAAAACTTCTAAACTTAGATTTTTGATTATTGTCGCGGTAGTTATTATAGTCGCGGTTTTAATCATCGTTGTCGCCGGAAGGCAGGACCCGGATTTTTCAGCAAAATACGCCGGTTTCGATCTTAGCGGCGCGAGTACCGGGAGAACTAATACATATTCCCGCTACATGGAACGTCACGCAGAGGCGCCCGCCGGGAGAAGAGATATTTCGATCAATCTTTTTTCATGGACTTCTGCGCAGGGTGTTTCCGCGATTGAGAATTTTGAAGGTGAAGCAAGGGTTTTACGAACAGAAGAAATAAGTTCTGTGGAATATACATTCAATGTAGAACAAGCAGGACTCTATTTTATTCGAATGGAATATTTCCCTCTCCAATCAAGAGGTATAGCCGTAGAGCGCGCTCTCTATATCAACGGGGAGATTCCCTTTCTTGGCGCCGACAGACTTTCATTCCAGCGCGTTTGGGGTGACGGAGGAAGCAGCCGTTTCGACAATCAGGGAAACGAAATTCGTCCGTCACAGGTTGAGAAGCCGCGCTGGGAGAGCGCATGGTTCAGAGACGCGCTTGGCTATATTACAGATCCTTATGCTTTTTATTTCAGGCAGGGCACAAATACCATCAGACTTACAGGCGTAAATGAGCCTGTCGCAATCCGCTCTCTTATTTTAAGAGCTCCTTCCGAAACTCCCTCATACAGCGAATATATTTCTGACACGGATTTAAGCCGGTTTCAAAATGCGCGTAACAATTATACATTAAAGATTCAAGGTGAAAGATCCTCGCGCAGATCGGATCCTTCGCTGTATCCGATTTACGATCGTTCATCCGGCGCAACGGAGCCTCCAAGCGTCGCGAGAATCAGGCTTAATATGATTGGAGGACAGAGCTGGCGCGTTGCCGGACAATGGATTGAATGGGAATTTGATGTTCCGGAAAATGGAATGTACCGTATTTCCATGAAGGGAAGGCAGAATTATAACCGCGGTTTTGTTTCGAACCGCACATTTATGATTAACGGAGATATTCCGGTTCAGGAACTTGCGTCCGTGCCTTTTGTTTACACTAATAAATGGGTTCTTAATACCCTCGGCGATAAAAACGGCGATTTTTTCTTCCCGCTGGCAGCCGGCTCTCATACCCTGCGTGTTCAGGCGACACTCGGCGGCATGGGTGAAATGTTAAATGTTATGGAAGAAAGCGTTTTCCGCCTGAATACGATTTACCGTAAAATACTGGTTTTAACCGGTCCCGAACCCGATATTTACCGCGATTACCGCGTTGATTATGTTTATCCCGAAGTTATCGAGGCGATGGCTTTAGAAAGCAAAATTCTTTACAAACTTGTCGATGATTTAACCCGCTATTCAGGCGAGCGCAGCGCGCAAGCCGCCGCTACATTAACTCTCGCGCGTCAGCTCGAGCTGTTCGTAAGACGCCCGGATAAAATTCCCAGAATGTTAGTCAACTTTAAGCAGAATATTTCATCTTTAGGCGACAATTTGCTGGCTCTCTCACAGTCGCAGCTTGATGTTGACTTTATAGTTATCAGCGCAGCCGAAGCAAGGCTGCCGCAGGTAAGAGAAAATTTCTTTGTTACCGCTTCGCATGAGATTCGTTCATTCTTCGCGTCGTTCTTTGTTGATTATAACAATCTCGGCGACTTCCACGCCAAAGGCGCCAATGTCATCAATGTGTGGATACTTGCCGGACGCGATCAAAGTACAATATTAAAAGCGATGATAGACGATACTTTTACTCCGTTAACAGGAATAAGGGTAAATGTTAAACTTGTCGCCGCCGACGCTGTTATGCCCGCTGTTGTCGCCGGCACCGGTCCTGATATGGCGCTTACTCTGCCTCAGGGAGATCCGGTCAATTACGCTATCCGAAAGGCAGTTATCGATCTTTCTAAGTTCCCTGATTTTGAAGAAGCTGTGCAGGACTTACACCACAGCGTTATTACTCCTTTCACATTCCAGGGCGGAGTGTACGGGCTTCCTGAAACGCAGTACTTCCATGTAATGTTCTACAGAAAAGATGTTTTAAGCGAGTTGAATATTAAAATTCCTGATACATGGGACGATCTTATCAACATTCTTCCCATTATCCAAAAAAGTAATATGAACGTAGGCATCCCTTCCGTTGCAACTAACGTGCAGACAGCTATCGACTTCTCCAACTTCCTTGCGCATCTGTTCCAGCGCGACGGGCGAATGTATAACGAAAACGGTTCGCGCACTCTTCTGGACAGCGAGATCGCCATCGAAGCGTTTGATGTTTATACAAAGTTCTTTACGCATTATAAGACGCCTGTTGTTTACGATTTTGTTAACCGCTTCCGTACAGGTGAAATGCCGCTTGCGTTTGCGGATTATTCAAACTTCAATACTCTGGAAGTCTTCGCGCCTGAGCTTCGCGGACTTTGGGGTTTCGCGAGAATGCCGGGTTTACCGAGACCGGACGGCAGTATAAACAGATCTGTTTCCGTTGGTACTTTAGCGTCAATGATTTTCTCTGACAGTAAACAACCGGATTTAGCTTGGGAATTTTTAAAGTGGTGGATCAGCGCTGATACTCAGCTAAGATTCGGGCGGGAGCTGGAAAGTATAATGGGCGCCGCGGCGCGTTATCCGACAGCGAATTATGCCGCGTTCAAACGGCTTTCGTGGGGTTCCGAGCAAATGGCGGTTCTTGACGAACAGCGCCAGTGGACAGTCGGAATACCGGAAGTGCCGGGCGGTTACTTTGTAAGCCGTCATATTACAAACGCGGCGCGCCGCATTCTGAATGAAGGTCAGGATACGCGGGAAACCCTGTTGGATTACACGCTCACAATTAATGATGAGCTGATAAAAAAACGCAAAGAATTCGGTCTGGAGTAGGGGGATAAATGAGTCTTAAAAATTATTTTATCAAAATAAGAGAGAAAGACGAATACAGAGCGAGAGATATATACAGGCATAGGGTTTGTTATCTTTTTCTTGCTCCTTACGCTGTCGTCTTTCTTCTTTTCTACGTTGCTCCCGTTATCATATCGCTCTTTTTAAGTTTTACGTATTTTAATGTTCTTGAACCGCCGAAATTTATCGGACTTCGCAATTACATCAATCTGTTGTTAGCCGACGATGTTTTTTTAATATCAATGAAAAACACATTTATCATGGCGGCGATTACGGGGCCGATTGGCTACATAATGGCGTTTTTATTCGCATGGTTTATCAATGAATTGCCGCGCTATATCCGCGCTTTCGTAACATTGGTTTTTTACGCGCCTTCAATTTCCGGTTCGGTCTTCCTTATCTGGCTGTTGATTTTTTCAGGTGACGCGTATGGTTACGTAAACGCTATTTTAATGAACCTCGGCATTCTTGATTCGCCCGTTCTATGGCTTACGGATCCAAAGTACATGATGCCTGTAATCCTTATAGTCATCCTATGGATGAGTCTAGGCGCCGGCTTCCTTGCGTTCCTTGCCGGTCTTTCCACGATCGATCCGTCTCTTTATGAAGCCGGACTTGTAGACGGTATCTCCAACCGCTGGCAGGAGCTGTGGTACATCACTCTGCCGAATATGAAGGGGATGCTAATGTTCGGCGCTGTTATGGCGATAACTCAGGCGTTCGGGGTCGCCGATGTTACAGTCCAGCTTGCCGGTTTCCCAAGTACGGATTACGCGGTTCATACGGTTGTAAATCATCTTGTTGATTACGGCTCTACGCGTTTCGAAATGGGTTATGCTTCTGCGATAGCTACGATATTGTTTTTCACAATGATTGTTCTTAACGCGGTTATTCAGAAAATGTTAAGCCGAGTAGGAACTTAAGAGGTAGATATGAACAAGAAAATAAAAAAATTAGTCGGTGGAAAGAGACTAAACCGTTCTTACGGCGGCGATGCTTTTATCGTTGTGATTCTCACCCTATTTGGATTGTTCTTCGTTTATCCGCTTGTCTTTGCGATCAATAACGCGTTTAAACCGTTGAATGAAATCTTCCTGTTTCCGCCTAAACTCTTTGTACAGCGTCCTACATTAAACAATTTCCAGGATTTGTTTATTTTAATGAGCAAATCATGGGTTACATTTTCGCGTTACATTTTTAATACGTTGTTTATAACTGTAGTCGGAACTGTCGGCCTTATCATTGTCGCCTCAATGGGCGCGTTTGTTGTTTCTAAGTATAAATTCCCCGGATCAAAGATTTTCTTCCAGGGCGTAATTATAACCCTTATGTTCTCAACTTATGTAACCGCAATCCCTAATTACCTTGTTATGGCGGGTCTTGGCTGGGTTGATACATATCTTTCCGTTATAATTCCGGCGTTTGCGATGCCTATGGGATTCTTCCTTTTGAGGCAGTTTATAGACACGATACCGGACACTCTGCTGGAAGCCGCGAAGGTGGACGGCGCTAAAGAATTCCGTATCTTCATCTATATAATACTGCCGATGATTAAACCGGCGTGGCTTACCGTTATGATCTTCTCCGTTCAAAACTTGTGGAACGCGAGAGCGTCGGTCTTTATTTATTCTGAACAATTAAAAACGCTGCCTTACGCGCTCGGGCAAATTGCCGCGGCGGGTATTGCGCGTACAGGCGTCGCGGCTGCGGTAACGCTCTTTGTTATGATCGTTCCGCTTGTAATGTTTATATTCGCACAGAGCAATGTTCTGCAGACGATGGCAAGTTCGGGGATAAAAGAATGAAAAATATTTTTCGTGTTGTGTTTCTATTAATGGTATGCTCGTTTGCGTTAACTCCTGTTTTTGCTTCGCCGACCAACTATACGTATAATTACGACTTTTGGTTTGAGCAGGTTGCGTCTCCGGACGCGTACAGGGTCGGCGCGTATATTCTCGGAACAACCTTAGGTATCGGGCATTTCAGGGATCCTCAGGGGCTTTTTATCCGTGATAACCGCATTTACATCTGCGATTCCGGCAGCAACAGGATAATTAAAATTGAAGTGCGTGAAAACGGCGAACATGCGGTTGTAAGAACCGTCAGTTCTGTAATGATTGACGGAGTTGCGTCCGCTTTTAATTACCCGATGGATATTTTTGAAAACAGAGACGGCAATCTTTACATTGCCGACACAAACAATCAGCGCGTATTAATTCTTGATAATGACTGGAGACATATTCACACAATTGTAAAACCGGAAGATGAAAGCCTTGGTGATTTGTCGGAATTTATTCCCGTAAAAGTAATTGTTGATTTCGCAAACCGCGTTTTTGTTCAGGCGCGTAACATCAATAAAGGCCTGATGGAATTTGATAACCGCTGGGAATTTTCCGGTTATATGGGCGCGAATAAAGTTCATGTTAATCCGATTGATTACATCTGGAAACTTCTTTCCACACAGGCGCAGAAGGCGCGTATGGATTTATTTATCCCGACAGAATACAGCAATGTCGCGATGGATAAAGACGGATTTCTTTATGTTACAAACTCTACAGGTCAGACGGATCCTGTGCGCAGGCTTAACGCAATGGGGCAGGATATTTTAATTCGCAATGGTTATGAAGATCCTGTCGGCGATTTGGTTGTCGGTAACGCCGGAGGCATTTCAGGCCGTTCTCGTTTTATCGATGTAGTCGCCTTTGATAATGACTCTTATGCCTGTTTCGACAGAACTCGCGGGCGTATTTTTATGTACGATTTCCAGGGGAACCTTTTATACGCTTTCGGCGGAGTAGGCAACCGCGAAGGATCTTTCCTTCAGCCTGTCGCGCTGGACAGAATGGGCGAGTCCCTTTACGCTCTCGATTCAAGATCAGGCGCTCTTACCCGTTTTGATCTAACCGGCTACGGGATTATGATTAACGAAGCTTTGGACGAATACAAAGCCGGACGCTATGAAGCGTCAGCTCATATTTGGGAAGATGTTTTAAAAATGAACGGCAATTACGATTTGGCGTACATCGGCATCGGACGCGCTGCGCTCAGGCAGGGTGAGTTCCAGAAAGCGATGAGATACTACAAGTTAAAACATTACCGCGAAGGTTACGGGAAAGCGTTCCAATTGTACCGTAAGCAATGGATGGAAGAAAATCTGTGGTGGATGCTTTTGATTTTAGGAATCGCGATTTTCCTTCCGCTGATAATCAAGTTTTCCATTAAAACTGTCAAGGAGATTTTGGAAGCATGAAATACCTTAATAACAAAGAATGGTGGCAGCACCTTGGGAAAACTTTAAAGTACTCGCTGTATGTTATTACGCATCCGCTCGACGGTTTTTGGGATTTAACTCACGAAAAACGCGGTTCTGTGGGAGCCGCAAACGTAATTATCGGACTTGCCGTTATTGTAGAAGTATTGCGCCTAACGCTGACTAATTTCCAGTTTGTTACAATCAACATGGAATATTTTAATTCGGTTATCGTTGCGCTTCGTATCCTGCTGCCGGTCGGACTGTGGACTGTCGCCAACTGGAGTCTTACAACGCTTATGGACGGGAAAGGCAGGATGCTCGAGATTTATATGTCCATCTGTTATGCGCTAACGCCGTTTGTAATTATTAACGCGATAATGATAGTGTTAAGCCAGTTTATCACCTTCGAAGAAGGCGCGATTTACTGGGTGCTTGGAGGTTTTGCGGCTATCTGGACAGGCATTCTGATACTTGCCGCGATGATGATGGTTCACGATTACAGTCTTCTTAAAACAATACTTTCCAGTTTGTTAACGGTTGTAGGGATGGGGGTAATGGTATTTATCTTCGTTATATTCTTCAGTCTTATAAGCGACGCTGTCTCGTACTTTGTCTCGCTTTATAAAGAAATATTATTCCGGTTCATTTAGGGGGTCAGGTGAAAAAATCTGCTTTTATACTATTGTTATTCATTACAATTTTCCTGGCTGTATCATGTGAATCTAAAGTCGTAAGGCCAAGGCCTGTAATGATATATGAATTTCTTGAAGGTAATGATGTTGTTCTTGAAAATGAGTATCTTCGTTTAAATTTTTTACATACCACCGCGGAAATAATTCTTACGGATAAAAATACCGGCGTACAGTGGCGTTCGAATCCTCCTAATCCGGAAAGCGACAGATTGGCCGATGTTGTTACAAGGCAGTTAATGGAATCGCAGTTCTCTGTTGATTACGCGGATACCGCAGGTATTGGAATGACGCTGCAGTCCGGCGAATACAGCGTTCAGCGCGGCGCTTATGATTACGATGTTGTTGACGGCGTTCTTGAAGTGCGTTATACAGTCGGCGATCTTGCCCGCTCTTTCCGGATACCTCCGGCGATGTCTGAAGATAGGATGAATTTTTATCTTGATCTGATGGATTATGAGGAACGCGGAATTGTTGAGTCTACTTACCGCCTTTACGACATTAACAATCTGCGCATGAACGACGACAGGACTCAGCTTTTAAGCGATTTTCCGGAGCTTAGAGATGTTAAATTATGGGTTCTGCGCACAGGCTCGCCGGATTACATGAAAGAAATTGCAGAAGAAAGTTTTAAATCCGCAGGCTACACCATGGAAGATTATGTCGAAGATTCCATGCGTTACGAGCTAAGAGGCGAATCTGTAAGGCCGGCGTTCAGCATAACAATTCGCTACATTCTTGACGGTAAATCACTTATAGTAAATGTTCCCTTCGATAAAATAGGATACCGTCCTACATACCCGATTACCCAGATGGCTTTGCTGCCTTTCATGGGCGCGGGAGGTTTAAATGATTCAGGCTATATGCTTGTGCCGGACGGAAGCGGCGCGATTATCAATTTTAATAATCAAAAACAAAATCAGCTTTCTTACAGCATTAATATATACGGATGGGATGAAGCAATTCGCCGGGAAGCCGTAATAAGCGACAACAGGGCGCTGTTCCCGGCATTTGGAATTAATAAAAATAACGCAGCCTTGCTTTGTGTAATAGAAGAAGGTTCGGCTTACGCGAGCGTACGCGCCGATGTTTCGGGCAGAAACAGCTCATGGAACAGGGTATACCCTATATTCACCATGGTTCACGGCGCATTAATGGATATTGCGGAACGTAATCAGCGCGCGGTGTTCCTTTACGAGCAGACTCTTCCTGCGGGCGAGAATATAACCCTGCGTTATACGCCATGCGCCGAACCCGGATACATGGGAATGGCGAAGGAATACCGTTCGTGGCTTTTTAAAAATTATCCGATTCTTGAAAACAGGCGCGTGACGGGCGGTCTTCCCGTCGCTGTAGAGGTAATCGGCGCCGTTAATAAAACACAGCATCGTCTTGGTCTTCCTTTGGATCTGCCTCTGAAACTTACTTCTTATAAAGAAACCGAAACCATGCTCAATGATTTTGCCGGTTTCGGCTGGAAGAATGTTCATATAAAATTGAACGGCTGGTTTAATCGCAGCGTAGATCATACAGTGCCGACTAAAATCAAATTAATCAAAGAACTTGGAAACCGCAGAAATTTTAATCATATTGTAGACACAGCCAAAAAAAATAATTTTGAACTCTATCCGGAAGTTGATTTTGTTTTCATGAGAGATGTTGGATTATTCTCCGGGTTTAATATTTACAGCGATGCCGCGCGTTATGTAAACCGCGAACGCGTACAGCGTTATCCGTATAGTTTTATCTGGTTCGGAGAACGCAAGCAATGGGGTAAGCTCAATTATCTGGCACGTCCTGCCGCAACAGTCAAAATGATAGATAATTTTATTCCAAAAGCGGGAAAGATGGGAATGAAAAATATTGCTTTCAGAAACATGGGAACAAAGCTCGCCGGGGATTATCATGAAAGAAGACGCGTAAGCCGCGAAGAGAGCATGAAGATCCGCCAGCAGCAATTTGAAAAAATGAATCAGGCAGGAAACGGAATTCTTGTGCATACAGGTTATGTCTTTTCCATGCCATGGGCTTCTATTGTTACAGATATGGTTATAGACGATCAAAGTTTTGGAATAACGGATTCGTCTGTTCCGTTCCTTCCGATTGTTCTTCATGGATATGTACCGTTCACCGGAAGAGCGATTAATCTCGCGGAAGACTACACAAAAAATCTGCTTAAAACAATTGAAAGCGGCGCGGGGCTGTATTTCAGTTTTATGACGGAAGAAACAGCCGAGCTGCAGGAAACAAAGTTCAGGCAGTTTTACGCGAACGAATACGGCAAATGGGTCAATGACGCAAATGCGCTATATCAGAAATTCAACGATGATTTCGGACATCTTTATAATAGGCATATTGTTAATCATCAAATATTAGCTTACGGCGTGACAGTAACCCAGTATGATGACGGAACAAGAGTTATCGTAAATGTAAGCGAAAGCGACTGGAATTATAACGGCAGTAATGTTAAATCAGACAGTTATATTGTCAGGCGGGGGGAATAATGTATCTTATTAAAAAAGATAATAAATTATCATTAACGCTTGAAGGAAAAAATGCTGTAACAGGATATCTGTTCCTGCTTCCCTTCATTATCGGATTTATAGCTTTTATGCTGTTCCCCATCGCGGAATCTCTGAGGATGGTTTTCAGCGATGTAAAAATTGATACGGAAAAGCAAGGGTTTTCCATGACTTATGTCGGGCTCGCTAATATTATCAGAGTCGTCGCGGTAGACCCCGAGTTTAACAGATTCCTTGTTGAAGAAATAGGCAGAATGCTTTTAATAGTTCCCGCGATTATCATTTTCAGCCTGTTCGTCGCTCTTATTCTGAATCAGGAATTCAAAGCAAGAGGTTTTGTCCGCGCGATATTTTTTCTTCCGGTAATTCTTTCTTCCGGCGTAATGATTGGACTGGAAACAAATAATTCTCTTTTAAACAGCATGGCGGACATCATCAAAGAAGGCAATTTAATGAAGTCTTCTGTTACCAAAGTGCTGGAGGATATTCTTGTCGCGGAAGGCGCGGCGAGTGATTTTATGGGTTACATTTTCCGTATTATAAATCAGATTTATGATATCGCGATGGCATCCGGCATTCAGATAATTATCTTCCTTTCCGCTCTTCAGACAATTCCGCCGAGCATGTTCGAAGCGGCTAAAATTGAAGGCGCGACCGCGTGGGAATGTTTCTGGAAAATAACTTTCCCGATGGTAAGTTCATTAATTCTTGTTAACATTGTATACAGCGTTGTTGATTACTTTATAAGAACGGATAACCGGGTTATGGCTAAAATAAATTTAACTACGCTGAGAATGTTGAATTTCAGTTTTGGCACCGCTATGGCCTGGGTTTACTTCCTGGCTGTAATTTCGATTATAGGAATTGCAATGGCAATAATTTCCAAGAGGGTATACTACTATGAGTGATGATATTTATACTGACAAAGAACGAACGGCGAATTGGGGTAATATTTCCAGAAATTATCACCAGAAAAAGAAGGCGCTTGATATCACTTATAAAATCTGCCGCGCGATACTTCTTTTTGGAATGTGCTTCCTGATTATTCAGCCTCTGCTTGATAAATTAAGCGTAAGTTTTATGGCTGAGCAGGATTTATATGACAGTACGGTTATAAGCATACCGCGTAATTTTACTACCGGAAATTACAGAATCGCGTCTCAGTTAATTAATTTTTGGCCTGCTCTTTTAGAAACTTTCTTTATAATTACAATGAGTTCTGTTTTACAGATTGCCGCCTGTACTCTTGCGGCTTATGGTTTTGCCCGGTATAAGTTCCCGCTGAGAGGTTTCTGGTTTTTCTGCGTTATGTTGATCATCGTTGTTCCGCCTCAGACGATCATGGCTTCGCTGTATTTAAATTTCCACTTCTTCGACTTATTCGGATTATTCCGTCTTATCACAGGGGAACCAATAAATCTGCTGAACAGTGTTTTTGGTTTTTGGCTGTTGTCCGCTACGGGTATGGGTCTTAAGAGCGGTTTGTACATTTTTATGTTAAGGCAGTACTTCAGAGGTATGCCCAAGGAGCTTGAAGAAGCCGCATGGGTAGACGGATGCGGTAAATTTAAAACATTTATCAGGATTATGCTTCCGGACGCGACCCCGATGCTTACATCCTGTTTCCTGTTCTCCTTTGTTTGGCAGTGGACGGATTCATTCTTCTCTTCATTGTTCCTGAACAATTATAGAATGTTATCCACAGGACTCGGAGCAATTGCGGAAAGAGTCAGCCAGTGGTGGGCGGCAACCAACTCTATTACAGGAGCGGCGGTCGCTTCAACAGCGCCTGTAGGCTATGTTCAAGCAATGATCGCGACAGGCATGCTTATGTGCCTTGCTCCGCTTATAATTCTGTATTTGGTCGCCCAAAAGGCATTCGTTGAATCACTTAGTCAGACTGGTATTAAGATGTAACCCAATAGGCAATTTTTGGGTTTTATTAATGAGGTTTCAATGCATGGACCGCCTAGCGGTAGAGTGCTTGAGATAATAAAATTTTCGGAGGAAAATATGACAAAGAAAGCGATTCTGATTGCCTGTATCCTTATGCTGGCAATGGTTGTTTCTGTGTTTGCTCAGCCGGTTCCTGCGGCTCCGCGTGCTGTTGCAACGTCGCTGAGAGGAATGGACATAGTAATCGGCAACTGGTGGAGCAACTATGATCCTGCCACTCATAAGGCAAGAAACGATTATGAAGAAAGACAGCTGGATTATCGTAAGAGATTCATAGCGCAGTATAACTTCAAAATGCAGGAAAAAAACATTGCAAGCTGGAATGAAATGGCGCAAATCTCGGCTACCTCGATCATGTCGGGAAAACCTGCCGCGACAATTTTCGTATTGCAGCCTGACTGGGCGCTTGCGTTGTTCCGCCAGAACCTTCTGTATCCTGTAGGCAGAAGCAAAGCGGTAAACTGGACTGCCAAGACTCCTGTTGAATGGAATCAATCTGTTAACACCGCGTTCAAATTAAAATCAGGGCGCGTAGACACACATTACGCTTTTGCTGAAGGTTACGGCGGAAGTAACCATGCCGCATGCGTATTCTTTAATAAGAGACTATTCAGAGAAGCGGGACTCGATCCTAACCTTCTTTATGATCTTCAGAAAGCCGGAACATGGACATGGGATGCATTCCTTGACGTCGCTAAAAAATTAACAAGAGACATTAATAACGACGGTATTGTCGATATCTATGCTATGCCCGCGGATCTTTCAACAGAAATTCTGGACGCTTTTGTTTCCGGTAACGGCGCGACTTATGTCAGAAAAAATGATAAAACTGGTTTACTTGAAAACGCTTCAAATACGCCTGCGTTTATCGAAGCTGTTCAGTTCTACATGAGACTAAGGAATGAAGGCATTATGAAGCCGAAACCGGCAGGCGATAATGTTCCCTGGAACTGGCACATTCCTGAATTTAACGACGGTAAAGTCGCTATGCGCATTGACCAGCAGTATTTAGCAACTAACGATCTCAGAAACATGAAAGATGACTGGGGAATGGTGCTTCCTCCGAAAGGCCCAAGGTCAAAAAACTATGTAGTATTTAACGACGAAAACGTAAGAGTTATTCCTGCCCGCGGATTTACAGACGCGCAGGTAGACGCGATTATTTGGGCATATCAGACATGGGTAACTCCCGTTGATGATAACTGGAGACTCGCCGCATATCCCGATTACAGAGACAGAAGAGCAGTTGATGAAACATTGGCTTTAATCCGCGACCAGAAATTATGGACATGGAAATATCACCTTCATGTTCCCGGACTTAACCGCGGCGGTATCGCCTGGGAAATCTGGTACCATGACGGCGAAGCGGCGCAGTTGATCGAAGCTGTTTCCAACAACTGGAACGCTTTGATTGCAGACGCTAACGGTCTTTGATAGAACAGGATGAGCAGTATCATAGTAAACGGATACAGTCTGCCCAATATTCCCTGGGAAGACAGACCATCACATAGTAATCCTGATAAGGAGCGCGTTTCGTTAGAAACGCCGATGTGGCGGTTTTCGAAAAACCCGATCATTCCGAGGGATTTGACTTTGCGGAGCAACAGCATTTTTAACAGCGCTGTTGTTCCGTTTAAGGGTGGTTTTGCAGGCGTTTTTCGCTGCGATGATACTGCGCGTCACATGGATATTAACGCGGGCAGGAGTAAAGACGGAGTTAATTGGGTAATTGAGGATGAGCCGATAAAATTTATTAAGGCCGATCCTGAAATACCCGATTCCGATTATAAATACGACCCCCGCGTTATTTTTTTGGAGGATCGTTACTACATAATGTGGTGTAACGGTTATCACGGTCCATGCCTCGGTTTGGGCTACACTTTTGATTTTGAAAAATTTTATCAGATGGAAAACGCGGTAATGCCGTTCAACCGCAACGGCGCGCTATTCCCCCGCAAAATCGGAAACAACTACGCAATGTACAGCCGCCCCAGCGATTCAGGACACACTCCTTTCGGCGATATTGTTTACTCTGAAAGCCCGGATTTAATTTACTGGGGAAAGCACCGTCATGTTATGTCGCCTTCAGGCGGATGGCAAAGTACAAAAATAGGCGCAGGTCCCTGTCCCATTGAAACAACGGAGGGCTGGCTTGTTTTCTACCACGGCGTACTGACCAGCTGTAACGGCTTTGTTTATTCTTTCAGCGCGGCTTTAATGGATATTGATAAACCATGGAAAGTCATTGCGCGCCCAAAACCCTATATAATCAATCCGCGCGAAATTTATGAATTAGCAGGTGATGTTCCCAATGTCACTTTCCCTGTCGCGGCGCTTGTAGATAAGGACACAAACAGAATTGCGATTTACTACGGCTGCGCGGATACTGTTACCGGCCTTGTATTCGGAAAAGTTGATGAGATTGTTAATTGGGTCAAGAAAAATAAAGGATAAAAAGAATGAAAAATAAAAAGACAATTATTTCTTATATTATAATTTTTATATTACTAATGAATACAGCGCCTGTATTTGCGCAGCAAGTTGTTCCCAAAGCTCCGAACGCAGTTAGAAATTCGCTCAGAGGAATGAATATTGTTATTGGAAACTGGTGGTCAAATTATGATCCTGCTGTCTTTCAAGCAAGAACTGATTCCGAAGAGAGAACGCTTGATTACCGCAAAAGGCTTTTAAAAGAATATAATTTTAAAATGCAGGATAAGAATATCGGCAGTTGGGGTGAAATGGCCCAGATTGCTTCTACATCGATAATGGCAGGAAGACCTGCCGCGAATGTTTTCCGTTTGCAGGCAGATTGGGCATTGGCTCTTTACCGCCAAAATCTTTTGTATCCTGTGGGTACGCGAAGAGTGATTAACTGGAGTTCTACAACCCCTGTTGAATGGAACAGGCATGTTACAACAGCTTTTACTTTTAACGGCAAAACTTACGCTTTTACTGACGGATACGGCGGAAGTTCTCAGGCTGCCGTTGTGGTCTGGAACAAGAGGCTGTTCAGAGAAGCGGGTTTGGATCCCGATCTGCCTTATGATCTTCAAAAAGCCGGCACATGGACATGGGAAAAATTTCTTGAGATTGCGAAAAAACTTACAAGGGATATAAACAATGATGGCATAATAGATACATACGCAATGCCTTCGGATCTTTCCACGGAAATTCTTGACGCTCTGATTTCAAGTAACGGAGCGAATTATGTTATGAGAGATAAGAACAGTATGCTTTATAATTCTTCAAACAGGCCTGAATTTTTGGAAGCTGTTCGTTTTTACATGAGATTAAGAGATGAAGGCGTAATGAAACCGAAGCCCGAAGGAGCCGCATGGAACTGGCATATTCCTGAATTTCAAGATTCAAAAGTAGCTATGCGAATAGATCAGCAATATATAACCGGCGATATGCGTGTTATGAGAGATGATTGGGGTATTGTAGTTCCGCCGAAGGGTCCCAGATCGAAAAATTATGTAATATTTAATTCAGAAAATGTTATGGTTATTCCTGCGCGCGGATATTCTGACGCTCAGGTTGACGCGATTTTATGGGCAGTTCAGTCTTGGGTAACGCCCGCTGATACAGATTGGCGATCAGGTATGTATCCAAATTTCAGGGATAGAAGAGCTGTGGATGAAACAATGGTTTTAATCCGGGATCAGAAATTATGGCAATGGAAATATCATTTGCATGTTCCGGGACTTAATCGCGGAGGTATTGCCTGGGAAATCTGGCATCACGACGGCGAACCGGCGCAGCTGGTCGAAGCTGTTTCCAATAATTGGAATGCATTGATTGCCGACGCTAATGGTTTTTAAAATTTTAGCGCGATAAAACGCTGATTTTAATCAGGAAATATTAAAACAACCCCGGAGGCATTTGCATTCCGCTCATTCCGGGTATTTGACCGCTTCTTGCGCCCTTTGCCATCTTTTTCATCATGCCGCGCATTTTTTCAAACTTTTTTAACAAGCGGGCAACTTCCGCGACTGATGTGCCTGAACCGCGCGCGATTCTGCTTCTGCGCGGCGGCCCAATGATTAAATGATTGTTACGCTCTTTAATAGTCATTGAGCTCAAAATCGCTTCCTGACTTTTCAATTCGGCTCTGTCAATATCTTCTTCGCTGATCTGCCCCTGCATTCCGGGAATCATTTCGATCATTTTCTGAAGGCTTCCCATTTTTTTTATAGAACGGATTTGATTCAGCCAGTCATCCAGAGTGAAGTTCTCTTTCTCCATTTTTTTCTGGAGTTCTAAAGCTTCTTTTTGATCTATTACTTCCTGCGCTTTTTCTACGAGGCTTACAACATCGCCCATTCCGAGTATGCGGCCTGCGATTCTTTCAGGATGAAACGGCTCAAAATCTTCGGGTTTTTCGCCTGTGCCTGTAAACTTTAACGGCTTTCCTGTAACTGTTTTTAATGAGAGCGCTGCGCCGCCTCTTGTGTCAGAATCAAACTTGCTTAATATAACTCCCGTAAGTCCTATTTTTTCGTCAAATGTTTTAGCGATGTCCGCTGCGGTTTGACCCGTCATTGAATCGGCGACAAGAAGCATTTCATCGGGATTGGCGGCGTTTTTCAAACGGGAAAGCTCATTCATCATTTCTTCGTCAATCTGTAAGCGGCCTGTGGTATCAATGATCATGGTGTCGATCATATTTTTCTTTGCCCACGCAAGAGCGTCATTGTAAACTTTTACGCTGTCTTTCGCGGACGATGCTTTAGCATCGTAATCCTCTTTGTGGACAGGAATTCCAATCTGTTCGCCGAGAACCGCGAGCTGTTCCATAGCGGCAGGGCGGATTAAATCGCAGGCGACAAGCATAGGTTTTCGGCCTTCTTTTTTTAAGCGAAGAGCCAATTTTGCCGAGCTTGTTGTTTTACCTGAACCTTGTAAACCAAGCATAAGAATTGCAGAGATAACATCAGGGCCGCGGAGTTTTAACGCGCGGCTCGCCGGATCCTCGTCTCCAAGAAAGGAAACAAGTTTGTCGTGTATAATTTTTATAAATTGCTGTCCCGGATCCACAGAACGCAAAACCTTCTCGCCTTTTGCCTCATCAATAGTTGAATTTACAAAACGGCGGACAACACGCAGGTTTACATCCGCTTCAAGAAGCGCCATTTTGATCGTTTCTACCGCTTCTTCGATATTTTTTTCGCTTATTGATGCCTTACCTGTTACAAAGCGCAGAGCATCTGATATTTTTCCCGTAAGTTTCTCCAGCATCGTTTTCTCCGTTATTTATGTTTTTTTCTTTATTATTTTACTGTTTAATTGCGCAAGGAAATCTTGAATTTCCACCCCGGAATTTGTTGTAAAAATACTATAACTGCTGTTAATAGTTAATTTATATGCCCGGATATTATTATTGTTTTGATATGCGATGGAATCATTGATTCTGCCGATTATGCGCATAATATCATTTTCCGCCGCGGTGATAATAATAAATTCATCTCCGCCGTAACGAACAGCAAAGTCTGTATATCTGATGCAGCCTTTGATAATTGCGCTTATATCGCGTAAAGCGCTGTCGCCTACAAGATGACCGAAAATGTCGTTGATTTCTCCAAGTCTTTTAAGATCGATTTTTATAAAAGCGTAATCTTTTTTTGGAGGCTGACTTGTTATTATGCTTATATATTCATAAAAGTTATTGCGGTTTCCTATCCCTGTAAGACTGTCAATCTTCGAAGCAGATCTGATTATAAAGAAATAAATATAAAGCAGCGCGCCTGTAATGCACGACCAGACAATATTTGTTGTTTTTAAAACAATATCTAATGCCGCCCCCAGAGCTGTTAGGATCAAAAAGAAAATAATTAAAAAAACTTGTGTCTTTTTTATATGTTTCGGCGCTAAACTGATATCAATTAGAGCCAGTAATATCGGGAAATAACTGAAGAATATCTGGAAATTATATAAAGAACCTCCTGTATATGTATTCTCTTTTGATATGTAGAAATAATAACCGTTTTCTAAATTAAAAATTATGCTGATGGTATATGCAATCATTAAACCGATTATTATTTTTAAAAACCTGTTTGATCTTGTTTTGCTTCCATGCGCGAAATAATCAATAAAAATCGCGCTGAAATAATAACAGCAGTTACGCGCGATAAGGTAAATTGACCATGTATAATGCAGCGCGATGTTTGATTTTGTTCCGGGAATTTGCTCTAGAGTAAGGCTTATAAAATCAAATATCGCTGACGCGAAAATCGCGCAAAGCGTAATAATAAAAAGTTTCTGCTGAAAGTTATCAGTGTTGTATCTTCGTAAATAATCAATCGCAATCAGGATGATTATCAGACATGAGCCGATAGAAGCGTTGAAATACCCTATTATATTCATGCTTTAGAATCTCCTGCGCGGCGGGATTCATCGTTGTGTTTATGCATATATTTATCGATACTGCTTAAGAAATCATCAATAGTTTTGCTTCCGTCCGCAACAAATGTGTCAAGACCGAAGCTTATTTCTATGTTATAAGGTTTTTCATTTTTTTCATTATATAAAAACAATTCCTGATTTATCTTGTTTATAAAAATATCCAGTCCGTTTTCCGCTTTGCTTACAAGGATAAATTCATCGCCGCCGTAACGCGCCGCGAAATCTGTTTTTGCGCCGCATTTTTTTATTATTTTCGCAAAATTGCGCAGAGCATTGTCTCCTTCAAAATTTCCGTAAACCTCATTGATGGATCTGAAGTTATTAATATCGATCATCGCGAATACCCATGACTCGCCTGATCTGCTGCGTGAGATTCTGCCGGTTAATTCAAAAAAACTGTATCTGTTATCAAGTCCGGTCAGGCTGTCAATTCTGCTTTCTTTTATAATCAGGAATAAATAAATAAAAAGAAGAAGCGCGGATATAAACGGCCATATAAATTTTACATATATTGATGTGTTATTTTTATCCGTGAAATTACAACTTATTAAAAAATCGGCAGTTAATGCAAGCATCGCCGCCGCTAATACCGTACAGAATATTTTTTTTATATACCTGTTATTTTTGTATTTTATTAAACATTCGGCAAAAATCAAGATTATTATTAAAGCTGAGCCAATAAACAAATTCAAGGCATTGGGAAGAGTCATGTATTATCCCAGCCGGCTAATAGAATTTTACAGAATCCCTGAGGATCCAATTCCTTGTTTAAAAGTTTGCATATAGCCACACAGACTGGTATTTTCAGCTTATGCTTTTCCGCCAGAATATAAATATATTTTGCCGCGGCGATACCTTCCGGCAGATATCCGATTTCTCCGATCCGCGAAAGAAGATCGTCTATGTTTTTATATGGATTTAAAATATTTTTTTCTATTATTTCTCTGCCGAAACGCCTGTTTCTTCCGTAGATTGAACGGCATGTAACGTCTAAATCGCCGATTCCGGAAATTGATGTAAATGTTTCGGGATGAGTTGCGCCTAACGCTGTTCCAAGCTGTTGAATTTCGTTAAGCCCTGCCGCAAGTAAAAGTGATTCTGTGCCGTCTCCGAACATATCAATTTTACCGATAGTTTTCATCGCGTCTAATATGCCGAAAGCTATTGCTATTACGTTTTTCGCCGCTGCCGCCGCCTGTACTCCGCGGACATCCAGTGATGAATAAACAAGCAATCGAGGGTTTTTTAACAAATCTCTGAAGCGGATTGAGTTTTTAGGGCTTTCGCTGGCTGCGATTAAACCTGTTAATTTTCCTCTGGACACTTCTTCCGCGTGGCTTGGACCTGAAATATATACAAGAGATTGGCGGTAAAAACCAGGAAGGTAATCTTCCATTGTTTCAATAATAAGGCGCGGGCCGTTATCGGTTGGAATAAAACCCTTCGTTATTACCGCAATAATGGTCTTGCCCTCACGGATGGAGTTAACAGAAAGGCTTTTTTTAAGAGTGTCTAATAAAAAAAGAGAAGGGGCTGCGTAGATCAGGAATTGTTTTCCCTCGGCGGCTTCTTCAATATCCGAAGTTGCCTTTAAGGCTTCCGGCAGTTCAACATCAGGTAAATATCTTGTATTTTTTCTTTTATTGTTTATATCGTCTCTTACGTCTGTTTCGTAACTCCAGACAAGCACGTCATTGTCTTTTTCTGCGATTACCTTCGCAATTGCCGTTCCCCAGGCGCCGGCTCCTAAAACTCCGATATTAGTACTCATGCTTTATTATGACCTGTTTTGCTGTTTTCCTCAATATGTTAGTATCCGTCAAATAAATGATAAATACACTTGCATGTGTGTTCCTGCCATGTTAATCTAATATTGTGAGGAAATTAGCCAAATTAACCCTTTTTTTCAGTTTGACTTTCGTTATTACCTTTGCCGCGGTGACGGGAATAAAATTTGTGTCGCTGCGTGTGGATTGGGCTAAGATTTTACCGCCTTTGCCGGAAACCTCTCTTTCACTTTTAATTTCCGCGGCGCATTGGGCTTTGTCTTTGACTGTTTTTTCTACAATCGTTATAGCGCTTAATTATGCCGTGAGGAGAAATTGTTTCGCGGTTATGGCTCTTGTTTGCACAATAACGCTTTCGTTTTTATTTTCGTTTGGTATTTCGACAGCTCTGGAACAATGGAAGCTGGTACCGCCCGCTCAGAGCGCCGGTATTAGTCTTGGAGGGAAGGGTCTTATTCTATCCAATGCGATTGACAGCAGCGAGACTGCTGTAATTTTACTTAACGGCGCGGACGAACCTCACGGACCGCGCGTTGTCGCGATTCCAGGACAGCCGTTGGCGTATCAAAAGTCGGCTGCAGAAAATTTTGAATTACCGCGCGTTCCGTTTGGAAACGATACTCCCTGGTTTTTAAATAACCTTGCCATAGACATCAGATTGAATGCTGAGATGTTTCAAAAAAGATACTCGCAGGGGTTTTTCTCTTATTTATTTTATGTAGGAGCTCTTATTTTTCTTTTATGTTCACTGGGTTATCTTTTTAAGTTCAGCGTATGGCCGCTTGCGAATCTTTTTATTGCCGCTCTTGTTTTCGGGGGCGTTCTCTCGCTTAACACATTTGTAAATTCCGCTGAAATGCAGGAAATTATTTCCACATTTTTAAACGGGAAATTACCCGCGGATTCCGCTCTGCCTCTTGTTTATATTGCTTTTGGTTTGCTGATAAATCTTTATTCATTATTGGTTTATGCAGCAAAAAGGCGGGTTGACGATGACGTTTAATTTTGAAAAACTGCGGACGCCTCCTTTTCTTTTTATTTTTTACACAGCTGCCGCCGTTTTATTTGTATTGATTTTTCGTTTTATTTTTCCCGGCGTTGAATCGCCGCTTCCCATTTATTCGCGTAACTGGCGTCTTTTACAAGGATTGCTGGAAGTCTTTAATTTATTCCCTGCGATAGCATTGTCGGCTCTTGTAATACCATTCGGTCTTGCTTCATACGAGGAACACTATCAGAGTTTTTCGGATATGTTTTTTAAACGTCTTATTTCTTCTGTTATTACCGCCATTTGCGCTGTTGTTATTTTTTGTGTTATTTTCTTTTTAGCTCTCCCGATGGCAAAGAATTATAAAGACAATCTTAGTTACTCAGCCGATCTTTATAAACTTGCGAAATTTAATGTTCAAAAAAATATTAATGATAAAGACTGGGTTGGAGCTTCGCAATTCATTGCGATTTGCGATCGTATCTGGTACCGCAGCCCCGAGTTAAATTCTTTCAGAGACGAAATCGCTATAAATCTTGACGCCTACGTTTCCGGCGAGAGCGAGGAAAAATATTTAGCCCGTGAAGCGCTGTCCAGAGAATGGCGCGATAGTGACATTGTTCCGTTATCTGAAGATCAATCTCCGCTTAACGCTTCTCAGGCTATCGTTATGAGCAGGATCGCTTTTGATGAAATGCGTTACTTTGACGCTCACTGGCTTGCGACTCTCGGCACCCGGCTGGCTGTCCGCGGCAGCGCCGAAGCGGCAAACGCGGCGCGCCTTGCAAGCGAAGCCTGGAACATTATCGCGTCTCAGGCGCCGAATGCGATAGAGAGGCGTATGCATGAATTGTACAATTTAAAACTTTCCGGCTATCAGGCAATGGAATCGGGAGACTGGATACGCGCATTTTATATTTTTCAAGAGCTGCTTTCATATACGCCCGATGATCCGGACGCTAAAAACTTTATAGTTGTAAGTGAGCGGAATGCAAAAGAAACAGCGTTTTTTATCGATGAAATGGAACTTTCTCTCGGAGAGATTTTGAACGGCGCCATTTTTTCATTGCCAAGCGGTATTGGCGGCGGGCTGCCTGGAAGAGCTGTAATGCGTTTTGGCAGTTTAACATCGTCCGCGGATATCGCTTATGGAATTGGTTTTGAATATATTGAATTTGATCAGTTTATGAATCCAAAAATAAGTGTCGCTTCACGTTATGCAAAACTGGCGCCGATTATTATCGGTGAAAAACATAAAGTTTTGGTTTTAACCCATGCGCTGGATCGGGAAAACAAGGATAACAGTTACGAAGGAGAATGGCATTTAGGAAGTTCAGTGACAGGCGCAATCTTTTTGGATATTAGTTACGAAGATTTTTTACTTATTTCCAGCGTCAGGCACGGCCTTACTAATCTTAAAATGAACGAACTTTTTAACGCTTCAAAAAAGCTTGATAACGTAGGATATGTTTATCAGATATTCCAGGCGGAAATATTAAACCGGCTTGGTTCCGCTTTATTTTTCCTGCCGATGGCGATTATTGTGATTGTTGTCGGATGGCGTTACAGAGCGCAGGCAAAGCCGCGCTACCTTTTTGTCTTTCTCCTTCCCATTCTGCCGATTGTTTTCCATGGCTTTGTACATTTATACCGTTCTATTTCTAACACGATGGGCATATGGCTTGTGTTGAGCCTAGGCTTTTCCGCCGCGCTTACCGTTTATATTATCACTCTTGCCGTTGCTTTATTTGCTTCGCTTATTATTTTGGCTGCGCAGCATAGTTAGTTTTTTCCAAATCCAAGAGCCTTTTTTTAATTTCTAAACCGCCTGCGTATCCTGTCAGACTGCCGTTGCTCCCGATTACCCTGTGACACGGGATGATAATCGCTGCCGGATTTTTATTATTTGCCATGCCGACAGCCCTGCATGCTTTTGGATTGCCGATTGCGGCGGCTAGCTGCGTGTAACTGCATGTTTCGCCGTAAGGAATTTTCTTCAGTGCATTCCACACTTTAATTTGAAAATCTGTGCCATGAAGAGAAATCGGTAAATTAAAATTTTTCCGTTTTTTATCAAAATATTCGCCTAGCTGTTTTATTGTTTCTTTTAAAATTTTAGTTTCATCTTTTTCATAATCGCTTGTTATTTTATCTTTTTTGAAAGAAACATCGCATATAACTCCATTTTCTTCTGCGATAAAAAGGTTACAGAATTTATGATTAAAAAGTATAAATTTTTTCATATGTAAAGTGTAACACATTATATTATTTTTGGTTATAAATTCAGAAACTATTAACCATGGAGGTTTATATGAAGAGGTTAACAATTTCCTTAGTTATTATCGCTTTGATTGCGGGTTCAATTTCCGCGCAGCCGATTAAAGACGAGCGCGCTGCTCAAGGAGAACAAAAGAATGAAGTGGCTGTAAATCCACAGGCAAGAGGAAATCACAGACATCCGGCAAATCCTCAAGCAGGCAGCCGCCAGGAAAGAAGCGTTCGTCCTGAAGCGCAAAACCGCCAGCAGCAAGCTAATAATGTGAAAGTAGAAGGCACATTAAAACTGGAAAAAGGTTTTGTCGCGATTGAAAGCGGCGAGAATGTATATCTTGTTCCGATGCTGAACCGCTACATCGGTTTCATAAGCTCTCTTAAAGAAGGCGCTAAAGTAACTGTAGAAGGCCGCGGATTCAGAAACATGGTTCAGCCTGTAAAGGTTAGTATTGACGGAAAAGATTATGATTTTAATATTGCGATGCCGCAAGGACAAACTATGAAAAAGCAAAACTTTGATAATCGCAGAGATAATGCAAGACCGGGGAACAGACCTGATCGTAAGGATTTCTCTCATGGCAGAAAACACGCGCATGACAGAAACGGCTGCAGATGCAGATAGGCGTTAAGGTCTGATATCGATAAGGGGGTTCGTCAGATTTGACGGCCCCTTTTTTTATACAACAGCCGCTTCGAATAGCTCTTTTACTTCTTTAAAAACTTCCACAATAAGCGGATCGAACATTTCGCCGGAACTGTCCATGATAATTTTTACAGCTTCCTCAGAAGTAAAAGGTTCTTTGTAGGGACGTCTTGATACTAACGCGTCGTATACATCGACAACCGCCATTATGCGTCCCTGCAGCGGAATATTCAACCTGTCCAGTCCGCGCGGATAACCCTTTCCGTCCCATCGCTCGTGGTGATAGCCGGCGAACAATTTTGCGTTTGTAAGGAATTCGGTATCGCTTCCGGCATGAGAAGCCATTTGGTCGATGATACGTTCTCCTTCGCTTGCATGGGTTTTCATTATTTCATATTCTTCCGCAGTTAGTTTGCCGGGTTTGTTTAGGACAGCGTCAGGAATGACAACCTTTCCTACATCGTGTAAACGCGCAGAAGAGCAGAGCAGATCAATATCCATCGCCGATAATTCTTTCTCGTAAACATTATGCGAAATCATCGCATCAATTAAAATTCTTATATATGTTGTTGTACGCTCAACATGATTACCTGTTCCTTTGTCGCGGTTTTCGATCATATCCGCAATAACAAAAACCATACTGTTTTGCAATTTCTGAAGCTGTATTGTTCTTTGATGAAGAAGGGCAGTCCGTTCGCGGATAATATCATCGATATCAAGATGTTTCATAATGCGGTTTATCAGCACAGGCGGTGAAAATGGTTTTGTAATAAAATCAATTACGCCAAGCTGGAAACCGCGCGCTTCCACATCGGAATCTGTCATTGCGGTAAGAAAAATAACGGGAATATCAGCCAACGCGGCATTACTTTTTAAACGATTTAACGCTCCAAAACCGTCCATTTCCGGCATTTCGATATCCAGTAAAATAATATCCGGAACAATTTTTTCGATAAGAGCGAACATTTTCGAAGCCGAAGGCATAGTCATCACCCTGTATTGCCCCTTCAACACTTCATTTGCGATAGTTAAATTAATTTCATTATCGTCTACCACGAAAACAGTTTTCTGCATAATATGCTCCCCTGATTTATATTTATGGTGTTTCCAGCCATATTACCATGAAATTTGGACAAAATCAAGGTTTTAATTAGTATTTAATTATATTATTACATTGAGTAACCAAAAAATAATGATTTTATCCAAAAATTGATTTATAATAAGAATGGAAGAAACTAAAAGAGAGGAGTTATCAAAATGAAAAACGAAAGAATTTTTTACAAATGCAGCCGCTGCGGAAACATCATCACCTACATCCACAACGTCGGCCCAGCCGTAATCTGCTGCGGCGAAAAAATGCAGGAATTAAAACCAAACACATCCGATGGCGCGCATGAAAAGCACGTCCCTGCAGTAACGCGCGAAGGAAACAAATTAAAAGTCGCAGTAGGCAGCGTCGCCCATCCAATGACTGCAGAGCATCACATCGCATGGATCATCGCCGCGGAAGAAGGTAAAACACAGCGTGTCGCATTACAGCCAACCGGCGCACCATCAGCAGAATTTATTATCGGCGACGGCCCTGTTACCGTTTACGAATATTGCAACTTACACGGGTTATGGGCTGCGGAAGTTTAAATGTGTGAAGTTAGATTCGCCGGGTTGTTTCCGGCGGATCTGGTTTTTAATTTTATCAATAGTTTGCAGAAACCAAGTAACAAAAACGAAAATCCTATAAAACCGGCTGTGATTAAAAGTATCCATAATCCGACCATTCCAAAACCATAAGTCTCATAATCAAGAAAGAAGTATGGAAATTTCGTAATACTGCTGCCGTATCTGTATATTCCGCCTAAGGCTTTGTATATCGCCGTATAAGCAATATAAAAAATCGGGAATAAAGCCCACATAAAAGGATGCCACCATTTATAAACATTTTTCTTTTCAAAAAATAAAAAATCTCCAAACATCAGCAAGGGAACTGCTACATGAAGTAATATGCTGTCAATCGATTCTTTCCGCGTACTGTCAGCTAGATCCAATGTCGGTTTTAACACAAAATTATATATAAAAAAAGTTAACAGAATTGAAACTAATGCCATCCCCTTGAATATGATATATTTATTTTCTTTGGAAACGTTCGATTTAATTTCACGAACCAATGTTACAACTGCCAGAATCACGCACATCAGATTGCTTTGAATTGTGAAATAAGCAATAGTTGACATTATATCTGTCCTGAAGAAATTAATTATTAAGCCAATCGTTACGAAAATTATTAACGTTATATTAATTATAAAACGAATTATTTTTTGAGAATTACCGATTAATAATTTTTGGCCAGTTTCCATATGTCAATTTTACTTAATTTTTGGATGAGCGTCAATTGAAGGGAGGGAAGCTGATAGTTGTATTATTATGCAGAATATAATAGGATTAAATAATGGATGCTGTTATTCAAGCCGAATTAGAAAAACTTAAAGAACTCATTATAAAGGCGATCCCTGTGGAGCAAATTTACCTTTTTGGCTCTTATGCTTACGGCACACCGCACAAGGATTCTGATTTAGATTTATATGTTGTGCTGAAGGATGAAGTTGAAATGCGTGAAATTGATGCTTCGATAACAATCATGAGTGCAATTTGTGATGTTAAAACAATGCCTGTAGATATTATCAGTACTAAAAAAAGCAGATATCTTTGGCTGAAAAATGGTCCAACCATGGAACGAAAAATTGCAAGAGAAGGGATATTGTTGTATGGTTGATATGGCATATATTCTGCCTTGGATAGAAAAGGCAAATGGTGATATGTTAGTCGCTCATCATATAGCAGAGACTATGCGTCCAGTTTCGACAGAAATAGTTTGCTTTCATTGCCAACAAGCAGTTGAAAAATATTTAAAAGCGTTTCTAGTTTATAATGATCAAGAACCGCCAAAAACACATGAGTTAACAGAACTTATTAGGCAATGTTGTACGTTTGATGCCGATTTTATTAATTTGAATCAAAAATGTAAATTTTTAATGCCTTTTGCAGTTAGAACCAGATATCCAGGAGGCATTGATCCTGAAGAGAATGATATGAAAGTTGCGCTGTCTTATGCGGATGATGTTATTAAATATGTAAAAGCGAAAATTGGGAGTTGATTGGAAGGAGGTTATATTGCCCAGATTTATTACAAATCAGGATAAATTACTCGCAGAAGTTCTGGGAAATTACATCCCGAATTCAAAACAGCTTGATTTTTTGGTGGGTTATTTTTGCTTTTCAGGATTTAACGGTATTTACAAGAGAATTAAAGAACATAAATTAAGAATTCTTGTCGGCATGGAGGCTGATGTAACAGTTAATAATGCAATAAGAATATGGACAGAGCAAGATTCAAACAGGGTAAATTTTGTTCAATCAATAGAAAAAACGCAAATACAATATCAAGACAATACTATAAATATTTTAAATAAAGCAAACGAAATTGACACAAAAGAAGGTGAAGAATCTTTTAGATTTTTTATAGAAAAACTGGATAATGGAACACTTGAAGTCAGAAAAACAAAAGAACCTGCTCATGCAAAAATGTATGTATTTATTAATTCTGATGATCATAATGAAAACGGAGAATACCCGGGAAAAGTTTTAGTCGGATCAAGTAATTTGTCATTTCATGGATTACAAGGACGCACAGAAGTAAATGCCGCTTTTCGTGATTCTTCGGATTTCATTGAAGCATCAGAAATATTTAATAAACTTTGGGCGAACTCAATACCATTAATTGATTCTTCAACAAAGAATGTCTTTATTGAAAAAATTAAAACAAATACATGGTTGGATAAAACCCCATCTCCTTATTTAATGTATATTCGTGTTTTGCATGAATTCTTTGACAAAAATATTGAAACTATTAAAACACCTGCTATGCTAACACGTTCCAGTGATGCTCAATATATGAATCTTACTTATCAAACCGAAGCAATAAGCGACGGTTTAGATATGATCAAACGACATTCCGGCTGTATTGTCGCTGATGTAGTGGGATTAGGCAAAAGTATTATTGGCGTTACAATTGCAGCCAATTTAGGACTGCGAACAATTATTATTTGCCCTCCGCACTTAAAAAATCAATGGGAAGATTTTGCTTTTGAATTTGGTCTTCAAAAACCTCAAGTTATTTCTTCCGGGAAAATTGAAGATGCTTTAATGTATGCATCTTCAGGTTCTGATGAAAAATTAATAATTATAGACGAGGCTCATCGTTACCGCAATGAAAACACGCAAGATTACGGTTTATTGCATAAAACTTGTATAGGGAATAAAGTTTTATTGTTATCCGCAACACCGTTTAATAACAGACCAGAAGATATATTTTCTCTTATAAAATTATTTCAGATACCGTCACACTCGACTATTCAAACTTATAATAGTCTAAGCGCAGAAATGGAAGGGTTAATCCTAAAATATAAGAAATTAAAAAAAGATTATACTGGTAACATGAATGAAACTGAATTTAAAGATCAAGCAAAAAATATTTCATCCCAAATTCGTGATATATTGCAGCCTGTTTTAATTCGCCGTACAAGAGTAGATTTGATTAATACAGAACGCTTCAGGGAAGACCTAGAAAAACAAAACATTGTATTTTCTGATGTGGAGCCTCCTGAAGAACAAGTATATGATCTTGGCAATATGGCTGAACTTTACCTTGAAACATTAAATCAACTTTCCGGCATAATAGATAAGGAATCACAGGTTTTTATAGGTACACGCTATAAACCATTAACATATCTTAAAGACGATCCAAAGATAATTGATAAATACAGAAAAATATTTGATAATCCAAACCCGCAAGAAGGTCAGAAGAATATGGCTTCATTTATGCGGCAGTTATTAGTCCGCCGTTTTGAAAGTTCAATTTATAGTTTTAAGAAAACATTGGAAAATATAATTTCATCAATGGAATATATTAAAAGTTGGCATACAAATTTTAAGAAAATTCCGCTTTATAAAAAGGGTAAACTGCCTGATTTTGATTCATTAAATGAATCAATTAATGAAGAGATGGATGGATCGCTTTTTATAGAAGACATAGATGATGTTCTTGTTCAAAAATTATCTCCTCAAATTGAAAAAGGCTTGATACTTGTAAATTCAGATGAACTTACAGATGACTATATTATCGATTTAAACAGCGATATTGTTCTTTTTAAAACAATATTAGCAAAATGGAACAGCGGTGATTATGATGACGACCCAAAATTTAAAGGTATTCTGGAAAAAATCAATGCTTCACTTAAAAATGAACCAAAACGGAAAATAATTATTTTTTCTGAATTTATGGATACAGTTGACTATCTTGAAGAAAAATTTAAAGAAGAAAAATTACGAGTTATCAAATATTCATCAAAAACGCAATATAGCAAAAATATCATTAAATCAAATTTTGATGCTGGAATAAACCCGGATAATCAGAAAAATGACTATGATATATTAGTAGCAACTGACGCAATTTCTGAAGGATTCAGTCTTCATCGTGCAGGTACAATATATAATTATGATATACCATATAATCCCACCAGAGTTATACAGCGATTTGGACGTATTAATCGTATTAATAAAAAAGTATTTGATAATTTGTTTATTTATAATTTCTTTCCAAGCACGACAGGTGAAATATTAAGCAGAACAAAGCAGATTACTACATTTAAAATGTTATTAATACAAACTATTTTCGGATCAGACACAAAAATTCTTACTTCTGATGAAATCACAGAAGGCTACTTTACAGAAGAATTTTTAAAAGCAAAAGATGAAGCTGAATCTCCCTCATGGAGTACGGAATTTGATAATGAATTAACCAGAGTAAGAATCCATGAAAAAGAGATTTATCGAAAAGCCCTGGAACTGCCTCAGCGTTGCCGTACAGGACGAATAAAAGAAAATATTGATCATGAAATAACCATGGAATTATTCCCCGATGCTGATAATAGAGGAGTTTTACTTTTTTCAAAAAAAGGCGATGCCCTTCGTTTCAGTTTTACAAATGAAACCGGAAAAAGCGATGTTTTATCTCCTTTTAAAGGAGTGTCTCTTTTCAAAGCGTCTTCTGATGAAAAAGGATTAAGAGTAACAGAGAATTTTTATCCTTTATATGAAAAATCAAAAACCCAAAGCGGAATAAATATGGAGAAAACCAGTCTTTCAAAAAATATTTTAGAATTAAATAGTAAAATTTTACTAATAAAAAAGCAATTAACTAGAGAGCCAGAAAAACATTATAACGATTTATATTTAGATAGATTAAGAAAGGTTGTAGGAACTCTTAATTCTCTGCCTTTGTATTATATAAGACAACTTCTTGATGTTTCTATTGATAATGTTGATATAGTAATTAATGAATTTAAAAAAATTGTTCCTGAGAATTATCTTGATGTTATTTTAGAAAAAGACGATAAAGTAATTAATGAGATAGAAACAATTTTATTATCGGAGCAATTTATATGAGTGGTTTATTTCTTAAAGAAAAATACAATAGAGATACATTTATTACCTTTTTATCTCAAAAATTTCTACCATTGGATTTTGAGCAGTCTCAAACAAAAATTATTACGACAAAAGACAATAAAGTCATTAAAGACGCAATTAAACTGGGAATATGTCCATCACTGGAATTGAGCATTTATGAGTTTAGGCATAATAGTAAAAATGATCCAAGAGTAATGCTTTCAAGAGAATCATATAACATTCTGTCAAATAATGAAATAGAACCTCACGCTCTTGCTGTCTTTTTTAATGAAGACAATTCACAATGGCGGTTATCATTAATAACAAGCGATTATATACTTGGAAAGAAAAAAGGACAAGTAAAACGTGAATTTTCCAACCCACGCCGTTTTTCTTATCTTTTAGGTGAAGGCTGCAAACTGCATACTCCAGAATCAATGCTTGTAACAAACGGTAAAGTAAAATCCCAGGAAGACCTTGTTTCCCGTTTTGCTATTGAAGTATTGACAAAAGAATTTTACGACAGATTATTTAACTGGTATAAATGGGCTCTTGATATTGTTAGATTTCCAGAAGGAAGCGGTGACAAAACAAAATTAACAGAAAATAATAATGAAATTCAATTGATACGTCTTATTACACGTTTGATATTTGTATGGTTTATAAAACAAAAACATCTTATTCCCGATTGGTTATTTGATTGTAATGATAAAAATAAAAACAGTCTTCCGAATATTCTTACTGATTTTTCTCCTGATTCCAGTGAAAAAGGTTCATATTACAATGCAATTTTACAAAATCTATTTTTCGCTACATTAAATAGGGAAATATTGAACAATAAAGGTAAGCCAAATCGAG
>Ga0209755_10001674_pt1 | contig 33511 bp, 31 predicted proteins | sample TergutCo191P1_FD_187301 | JGI IMG/M metagenome (GOLD analysis project Ga0209755, IMG submission 187301) | Cornitermes sp. P1 segment gut microbial communities from Petit-Saut dam, French Guiana - Co191P1 (SPAdes) (version 2) | ecosystem: Host-associated > Arthropoda: Insects > Digestive system... | reverse complement strand
CTTTCAAATCCGCCATAACAATACCGCCGGGTTTGCCTGTTTCGTCCGTTTCGTGGCCAAAGCGCACCAGCGTTCCAACGGGAACTTTTAACTCGAGGTTTGTTCCGTTTTTGCCTTTGCATTTGCTACCTGCGCCGTTTGTACCGGCTTCTGCCCGAAAATTTTTCTTGTAGCGGAAATCCGAAAGCGTGTTAATTCCCGTGTCTGCGACAAAAACAACATCGCCGCCACGCCCGCCATCGCCGCCATCCGGTCCGCCATTTGGCACGTATTTCTCCCGCCGGAAGCTAATGCAGCCATGCCCGCCCGCCCCGGATTCGATTGTGATTTTTACGGTGTCTATGAACATTTTCGACCCCCAAGGTCTTATTTTTTGAAATCCAGCCCAGAGAGTGCCGCAAACGGGCTGTTTTTCGGGTCGGGCTTCGATTTTTTTGCGGATTCTGCTATAAATGCTTCCACCTCACGCTTACTCATTGCGTTTTTTTCTTGCGCTTTGCGCTTCTCGAAATTCTCGTATTTTTCTTTGTGACCGCAAGAGCAAACTACTTTGCGCTTGTCGCCCTCACCTACGATTTTCACGAATTTGCGGCAATTTGGACACTGCGAACGAATTTCCTGCGACAGGCTAATACGGGAATTGCATTCCCTGTCTTGGCAGACTAGCATCTCGCCTTTTTTGCCCTGGACAGCCAGCATAAAAAGCCCGCATTCCGGGCATTTTGTGGTGGAAAGATTATCGTGTTTGAATGCGTGGGTACTGCTTTTTATTTCGAGGGTAATTTCTCTGGTGTATTTGCGGATTTCTGCCAGGAAAGCTGTTTTGTTCGCCTTTCCCGTTGCAATTGCCGAGAGTTTTTGCTCCCATGTTCCCGTTAGTTCCGGCGATTTCAGGTCTTTTGGGACGATGGAGAGAAGTTGACGTGCCTTGCCGGTGGTGAAAATATCCTTGCCCTTTTTCTCCAGCATAAAATTTGCGAACAGCTTCTCGATTATATCGGCACGGGTGGCAACGGTGCCAAGTCCGCCGGTTTTCGAGAGGGTGTCCGCCAGGGCTTTGTCTTTCGACTCGAGGTATTTTGCGGGATTTTCCATTGCGGAAAGTAGCGTTGCTTCATTAAAAGGTGCAGGGGGCGTGGTTTTTCCATCAGTCATTTTGACGGCACGCACGGGGATTTTTTCGCCACGGCGCATCTCCGGCAGACGTTGCGTAGATTTTTCCTCCGGTAGCGCACCATCGTCCTCGTTGTCGTCATGTGCGGCAAAAGTTGCCTGCCATCCCTCGGATATTACACGCCGCCCGCCTGCCCTAAACATCTCCGTATCAATTTTTATTTTAACCACGACTTGCTCGTATTCAAAAGGCGGCAAAAACACGGATAAAAATCGGCTAATTACCAAATCGTAGATTTTGCGCTCACGGTCGTTGAAATTGCTCATGTTCACGTAAGATTCTGTTGGGATAATTGCATGGTGGTCGCTTACTTTTGTGTTGTCTACGAAATTTTTGTTAGGTTTAATTCCACTGCGAAGAATTTGTGCGGCGATTTTATTATAGGGCGGAACAAGGGCTCTTAGCCGCTCGGGCAAGGTGGGTACAATGTCCTCGGAAATAAACCTCGAATCTGTGCGGGGATAGGTTAGCACTTTATGCTCTTCGTATAATTTTTGCATGATGGAAAGGGTTTCTTTGGGCGAAAAGCCGAAGCGTTTGTTCGCATCCCGCTGAAGTTCGGTGAGGTCGTACAATTTTGGAGGCATTTTTTTCTTGATAGATTTTTCTATTTCCGCAACAACCCCGTCCTTTTTGCTCTGCAATTTCGACAGGATTTCTTGCATTTTTTCTCTATCAAAACACCGCCCCGAGCCGTTTTTATCTACCCAATTGGCTTTGAAACCCGCCATATCTGCGGTCAAGCCCCAGAAAGGTACCGGCACAAATCTACGAATTTCTTCCTCCCGCTTTGCTATTATCGCAACCGTGGGCGTTTGAACCCGCCCGGCAGAAAGGGACGAATTGTACTTTGTTGTAAGGCAACGGGTGGCGTTTATGCCCACAAGCCAATCTGCCTCGGCACGGGCTTTTGCAGAGTCGCACAGTGATTGATACTGCTTGCCGTCCTTGAGATTGGCAAAGCCCTCACGAATGGCCTTGTCCGTTACGGAGGAAATCCACAACCGTTTTATGGGCTTTTTGCACCGTGCCATCTCTATTATCCAGCGGGCAACAAGCTCGCCCTCACGGCCTGCATCTGTGGCAATTACCACAGTTCCAACATCTTTGCGAAGCAGTAAATCTTTCACAACTCTAAATTGCTTGGATGTTTGCGGAATTACAACAAGTTTCATTTTATCCGGCAAAATTGGTAAGTGGTTTATGTCCCAGCTTTTGTAGGCCTTGTCATAACCCTCGGGGTCGGCAAGGGTAACAAGATGCCCCAAAGCCCACGTTACAATATACTGCGTCCCTTCCATGAAGCCCGCGCCCCCACGGCAACCAAGTACACGTGCAATATCTTTGCCCACGGAGGGCTTTTCTGCAAGAACCAAAGTTTTCATAGTACATAGCTCCTTTTGTCCAGTGTACACCAAAGCGGCGAAAATTGGAACGACTGTTTGCAGCGTGCCGCACACAACTGGTTAGTGACACCAACCAGTTCGTTTTGAAATTCACGAAATTAAAACGATTGTTTCCGGCTTCAAGAGAATGTGTGACGTGCGCACATTCACACAAATAAGCCGCTCTACATATCATAACAAGGCGAGAGTATCGCACACCCGGGAGGTGACTTCACATGATTTTTGGTCTATTTCTGGAGGGCTTTTTTTTATTCGGCCATTTGGCGGGGGGCGGCTCTTTTCCAAAGCCACTGTCGCCCGACGAAGAAAAGGAATGCCTACAAAAGTACGCAACCGGCGACGATGACGCCAAAAACAAACTAATAGAACACAACCTGAGACTGGTTGCCTATGTAGCCAAAAAGTACAACAACCACGCAAAAGAAGCCGAAGATTTAATTTCGGTGGGTACGATAGGGTTGATAAAGGCGATAGTGACGTTTAACCCGGACAAAGGCGCAAGACTGGCGACGTATGCTATACGGTGTATAGAGAATGCTATACTCTCACAATGGAAAATGTGGGGCCTAAAGATGTCAAAAGTGAACCTTTCGGGGAAAAGTGGCGCATATTCGGGAATATAGGAAATTTCCTGCATATGATGGTACGCCATTCTAACGGAGTGGTCAGTTATGCGCCCCTGTACCGTCATGTGTTCAGATTTGTTCAACCACACTTCCTAGCTGATGCCGAAAAGTTTAATATCGACTATCCAGACCCCACGCAACTTGATTCGACGGCGGACAAGCTACGGCATTACCGTTACAAAAAAGGACTTCTTCAAAGAGAGGTAGCAGAGTACGCAAATATCGAACGCACAACCTACAGCGACTACGAAGATACCGAGCGTGATTATTACCCTCTTGATGTGATGGAGCAGATAGCCGAAGTGCTGGAAGTAGAAATTATCGAACTTTTGGACGAATATAATATGTTTCTATTTTTGGGTCAATCGAGGCAAATTAAGCAATTTCGCAAAAGTCTAGGATTAACTCAAAAAGTATTAGCTGCCCAGCTTGGAGTAAACAAAACAACCTACAAGCGGTGGGAGTACGGCAAGGTACGAATGTCTAAAGCAACATGGCAAAAAATATTTTACGAAATATAACTAAAAAAGGCTCAGGAGCAATCACCCTGAGCTTTTTCTATTACCGTATTAAGTAGCTTAACCCTCTGCTCTTTAGGGCAGGGCAGCTTCTCCAGATACCGCAACACTGCGTTAGCATGAACAGCCGCCACCCGCTTTTGCAAAGTGGCAATGTCCTTTGGGTCTTTGGGGTGATGTACTATAACTTTCATATCCTTCCCCTTTCCGCTCGCCGATAAAGTCTATTCACGGGCTGTTTGTCTGTATTCCTACACAAGAAATTAGAAAACGCCTCATTCAGCTAGAGAATATATAAATGGCATTTCGTTTACTGCGTTAAGATGGTATCATGGAATGGAGAAAACATACGGTACACCCGAAGGGCAAATTCACGGGACATTTCAAGGTATGTATTGGAGATTGCTGAAGGGATGAACATAATGACATTTGGCGAGTTTATCAAAACAATTCATAAATTAAAATTAGTCAGTATTACAAGAGATGGGTTTGCTGCTGAACTTTTTAACTCGTTAGGCGGCGAGCCGATGGTCTATGATTCCACAGTTAAACGCTGGATAGACAAAAGCAAGGATGGGCTGATTAGTTACGGTAAGTTCTTCAAAGATGGCAAAAAACCTAGCGAATCTGGTTTTGTTGAATACCTAACAAGCTGGTCATCGCTTGATTGGAAACGATTGCAAGAGGCATTTTACTTTCAAGATGGGACTGTAGACTTCGACCTTAGCAATGATGATGAAGATGTTTTTTACGCAAAATTATTTGAGCAATTTCTTTCAGTTTTGAAGTTTCAGCATCACGCTGAATCAACCGACGGTAATGTAGCAACATCTGAAACTTCTACCTTGCAAGTAACAATGCCGCCACAGGTAGGCATTAGGGTTGCAAAAGCCGACACCCAACGCAATTATGAAAGTGACGAAGAAGCCGAAGTGATAAGAGCCGTATTTTCCCAAACTTCTGACTTGGCGTTAGATATTCTGAAAATTTTTATGGATGCCGCAACGGATTACGATATATGGGAATATATAAATGCTTACATGGACAACCCACCAAATATCACATCTTTTTTAGAAAAAATTCATAGGGAAATAATACAGCCATATTCTGATAACGAAGAAGATGAGGCTATCTATCGCATAATTGATAAATTTTGTGAAACATTATACGAATATCGTGGTCAATTAGAATTAAACTCCATGCGCCCACAGGATAAAGATTACATTGTAGGACTTAACGAGCAACGCCAAAGAGCGATTATGTTTTTTAGAACTATTGAAAAATTTAATTCGATATAATGAACGCACAAAAAATAACGTGGCAGGGGTGATTCCCAGCCACGTTGCTATGTTAGATGTGTATTTTAATCGTTTGAATACTGCTTGTTTAGACCCTCTGTAAGCGCGTCTGTAATATCCTGCAAGGAATATTTGTCCATCAAAAGTTTAACCAACTCTTGGCTTGTAATGGACTCTACGCTTGTTGGTATAACTGCTCTGGGGCGTTTGGACTTTCCCTTTTTTGCGGTTATAAGACCAAGCCGCTCCATTTTAATAACGAACTTTACCGCTCTGCTATACCCCATTTCATACTCGCTCTGAATTTGATTTATTGAGATTTCACCATGTCTAAACGCCATCATAATAATTTCAACCAAAAGTTGCTCATCTGTCATTTCGTCTTGGGCTGAATGTTCTATATAATCAGCTTCTAAAATTGCTGATGTATCACTTGTACCGATATGCTTCAGCGTAAATTCGCTTTCAAAATCACCAGAAGCTAAATCCATCTTCCGCAGAGTTTCTGCTATTTCGTCTTTGTCCATGTATGAACCCTGCACATATTTAAGCCCTGTGTGTTGCGCCGATTTGAAATACAAACTGCCCAATCCAGCCAAACTTTCAGCATCAGATGAACCTATAATCACCCTAGAATTATTTTTACTTGCACACTTAAATGCCATACGTGCGGCGATATTTGCGGTGCTAATTTTAATATCCTCTTTGAGTGGGTCTTGTGCCGCTAAAACTACATGGATTTTATTTTTCCGTCCCCGTTGCAGTATATCTTGCAACACTTCGTAGTTTCGTTTGTTGCCCCTACCAGCGGTCACATTTCCGATAAATGCGGCAAACTCGTCAATTATACAAACAATGGGCGGCTGTTCATCAAATGCCGCTTTGTCTGATACAAACAACTGTATGCGCCGCTCCATTTCATCTTTAAGTTGCCGTAGTGCTTCTATCCCAATCCATATATCTGTAATGATGGGGTATATTAACTGCGGTACATTGTTAAACGGCTCTAACTCAGATGAGCCAAAGTCAAGCACCAGCAAGCGTAAATCCATAGGATTGTGCTGATACTTATAGACTATGCTCATCAACAGGCTATGCAACGCTGTACTTTTGCCTCCGCCGGAAGTACCGCCAATTAGCAAGTGTGGAAATTTTGATACATCTGCCACAAAAATATCACCAGCAATATCATACCCCATAGCATACGGTATTTTTATTTTCGGGTCGTTGAATTGAGTGTTTTGTAATATCCGCATCAAGCTATTTTCCATTATGGGCTTCTCCGACATGATGATTTTAATGGAAGTGGCTTCTACCACAGGCATAAAAAATTCAATTTTTTCCAGTAATCGCCTTACATCATCAGCACATCTTGTAATCCTGTCAGCAGTTGCGTTCTGCTTCGGCTTCACATAAAAAATATAGCGTTCGTCCTTGATTTCAGCCTTTGTAATGATTATCGTCACGCCAAAGCTCAAGTAATGCTTCATGATATTTTTTGCATATTTTTCAGCCTTTCTCTCTTTACGTTTAGCGTCCTTCGATTTTTCGTCTAATATTTCAACTGAAAGAACCTCTAAAACAGTGGGGGAATAGGAAGAATGTAGTGCAACAAGAGATTTCTCGGCATCCGCTACAATAGAATCAATCCCATCTAAAATATACTGGGTTAATGCCTTTTCTTTCTTTTCTGCATCCGTGGTAAATCTTGTTCGTATTACTCGTTCGCTCCGCAACACTCTTAAATATTTCTCAAAGAAGAAAGTCAAAATACCTATGTTTGTAGCATCTTTTTGAGTTATGCCCATATTATCACGATAAGCTGTGCGTATACGGGTTACATTTTCGCTGATTGTTTTAACAAATGGGGCTTTTTCGTAGCTATGTCTTATCATTTCCTCTTTTGTTGCTACAGGAAAAAAATATTCATCATAATAATTCACCAACTCCAACACCCATGAGGCTAGATGTTGCTTATGTTTTTTTACAAGGCTGAAATATTCGTCACTTACGGTAAGCTCGGTTAAGTCCATGCTAAAAATATTATTGAAACTTGAAGCTATCTCTGAACATACAAAAATTGGGAGTACATTAAACTTATCCTTGGTCGTTAAAATTCTGCTGTCATTTGGCATATTTGCAACGCCTCTAAGCACTGCCCTATAATACTTTTCATTTTCAAATCCATCAACAACGACAGGAATATCCCTATGTTCAGAAAGGCTTGCTGTATCTTTTTCAGCAGATTGTGATGGGTATACGGTTTTATGTGTATACCCACAAAACCGAGTACGGAATTTTCTATTACAATGCTCTGTTAAACCAAAATTCACATCGCATATTTCAACAATTTCGTGTATCCATTTGTAAAGCCTAGAGTTTCTTTCACAGGCTATTTGAAGAAAGAACGGTATGCGGTAGCGTTCATAATTTAGCTTACTGCTGTATAGTGCCGCAATACAGTAGCTAAATAGGTAAAGCGTAATGTTAGCCATTTTACGCCATTCGTCAGTTGTGTCCCCATCACCAATAAAAATTTTTTCCACAGTATCAAAAATTTCTACAACGGAATCCCCTGTGCCAACAGGTTTCAAATTCTTTATTACCCATAACCGTCGGCATTGCTCGTTGGTGTGGCGGGTCGAATCAAAACACCTGTTGTTAAAACGGTATTCATTTTCGCCCCAGCCGAAACGGAGATGCTCCATAAATGACAGAATTTTATCCGCACCTTCTCGACCTTTGAGATTAAGCAATTCAAAAAGTATTTTTATTTTATCGACATTCCACCCAAGCACATTATCTTGTCCAAAGGGGTAGCGTGGGTAGTGCTTCTCAAGTTCAGTAAATTGTTGGCGAAGCGGTTTGTCCTTTGGTGGAACAGAATCCTTTTCATCTATGAGATGCTCTTTGACATGATTTATGTAGCCATCGGCTATTTTTGCAAAATCATTAAAGGTCAAGGTTTCATTGTTTGGCATAATGACATCTCCATTCATTGAAACTATACTTCTTCTGTTGTCTTGAATAAAAATATCATATATTTCAAAATATATCAAGAATATAATTAATTATTGAAATATATTTAATTCTACAGAACAAGAGAATTATTTTCAGTGTAATGGAGATGTCGCCATTCATCCAAAACTTATCATTTTTCAAAAAACGTGTATAAACTTTCTAGGTGGTTCAGCTTCATGCTTTTAGGAATAGTTACAGGTGATACGTTAATTGCTGCGAATGCTTCCATCACACGGTCAATGTTCCTGTAATTCAACGCTTTTTGAGCATCGCGCAATGATTTCTTTTTTGGAATTAGCTCTAGCAGATTTTTCATTTTACCAAGCAAGTTTTCCCTGCTCTTTTTTTCGGCTACGATTGAAGCAATCTCGTTTTCAACCAATGATACAGTTTGTTTCTTGATGTAATAATCACCAGTTGGAATGATTCGTTGAAAAAATTTCATGAATATATCGGGGCTGGTTTTGGATAAAACTTTTATTTGGTCGGCAGTCTTGCCACCCTTAACGCCAAGTTTCATCAACCGAATTTCAATCCGCAAGATACCTTTGGCGGCTTTCAAATTTGACTGTGCCTCTTTATCATAAGCGGAAAACTCTAAACCCAGTGACTTACTCATCAGGTCGAAACTTAGATTTTTGTCGATATTCTTATTCGACTTTTTGTACTTGGGCGAGAAACCCTTAACTTTACCCATGCTATGAAGGATTTTTATATAGCGGGATACGTTCTCTCTGTTACCAACATTGATATTGGCAGTAAAGTCCATGCGAGTGAGCCTAAAATCATTCAGCTTGTACTCGGAATCAAAGTATGTTTTTCCGTCGCATTCATAAACCGGGCGTTCCCAACTATCCCTGCCTTTGTGTGTAAGCTGAAGTGTTTGCATAAAACCAATCTCCTTCATATGAAATGTGTTGCTTCAGTGTTCCGAAGGCAGTAGCAGAATACCGTTCATCAAAAACAACTTGAATTCGTCCAGCGGAAAATCTGTGAATGGAATATTCCGCGTAACAATCAACTCCGTATCGTTGTAGCCGCTAACAACTGCTGTGTTGTTCTCATGATTTACAGCCAGCTTCCAAACCTGAAACTGCGGGTCAAGGAGTTTGTTTGTCTGGTAACTTCCGATTATGTCGAGAAGCCAATAGCAACCTGCCGTTTCCGCCACGGCAATAACTCCGTCCGTGGCGATGGGATAATGCTTATGGCTCGAAAACTTGTGATATGCCTCCGTACCATGTGCATTGCTGATAATGTCGAGTATTTCAGATTTTGACTTCAAATTTGTTCCCCCTTTGTTTGGTTTATTTTTCAATCCACAATCTTCAAAGAAAACACGGAAATGCAGGGATGTCACCTATGGCGGTTCCGAAGCCGGAGGCGAAGGAACGGCCAGTGGTGTCATCCCGGAATTGGAGTGTTGATTTGGTAAAGGAGCAAGTTCTCCCTGTGAACTTGCGATTTCTTTATAGAATCTCTGCTTCGGGTAAAACCACGAAGCACCGCATCAAAAGCGAAACAGTTATTCATTGTGGATATTTATTGCATTTGCAATCTGCAAGGGCAAAGCCGTCCGCACGGGAGGCGGTCCGGTCTTCACTGCAGGCAACATCCTGCCGAAAGCAAGCTTCGGAATCTTAACAAACCCAGTAATTCCAAGGAGTTCCCCCAGCCCATTTTGTGAAAGACGTATTCAGCCGGCATCTCAAGAGCGCGGAGTGCTCCCCGGGAGCCCTCCGGCGTGCCGCCCACACCCTTACTTTTTGAAACTTTGGGTTAAACCTCAAAGCACCTTGTTTGAAACAAAGTTATACATTGCAAATGTTTTGCGCCCTTGTAATCTGCATTGCGGAAAAGGAGGCGGAGGCTGCGGGTCGCCGGCTTCGTCGGTCGGCAGATGGCAACAGCGATTGTGAAAAATCCTGCTGTGCAAAATCGAAACCCCGGTAGTTATCAGCATCTTCACCACGCCGCCGTCAGCAAAACCTGCTCGGACGACTCATGAAACTGAGCCATGGTCACCAGCCCGCGTGTCCCTCATTCCTACGTTTTGTTCCTTCAGCGAATCGCGTGAAGTTCCTGTTTTACAACAAGACTATCCATTACAAAGGCATTGCAGAAACAACAAAAGACCCCGCCGATTGTCGCAATGATAACCAACGGGGTCAAAATTATTGTGATGAAATTTTTATTCCTCGTCCGTTTGACTCTCTCCGTCCTCAACCGAGGCGAGGCTTATTGAGTAGCCGTCAACATAAAATTTCGCGGGCAGAGGTTTCGGTGTAAGCGTGACAACGCCGCTGTAGCTACTAACCGAAATATCAAACTCCCGCAAAACATTCATTCCGAGAATGCAACGGGTTTTCAATTCGTCGGGCAAACGCATAATGTTCACCGGGATATTGTGGATGAGTTTTGTCCCCAAGTAGACCCGGGGAAGCTCGCCGGAATGGGTAGACACCGCTCCGGCAGCCGTGACGGTATCTGTTTTTCTGTCGCCCAAAGTCAAATGCAACAGCCCCGCAAGCCTGTCGTCCAAAATTGTTTTGTACGCGCCGGTATCAAAGATGGCGGTATCTTTGAAGTACGCTTTTTTCGCAGGAACCCATACCTTTATATCAACGCGCAAAACATCGTTGTGCTTGTTTCTCAGCTTGACCGTCATACATAAACCCCCGAGGCGTTTACATTGCCGAAGTAGAATACAAGCACATCTCCATGCTGTCCGGACATGAAATATTGTGTACACAAATTCCAAATGGCATCGCCATCTGCTTCGTCCCCGACGGCGAGTACGACTCCGCTTTTTGTGCCGCTCATATCCTCGTATTCTTCCGTTTCGCCCAACAGCACAAATTTATCAGGGTATAGGTCGTAGCCATCCATAAACTGAATCCGCTTATTGTCTTGGGTCAACTGCACCATTGCGGCAACTCCTTCCGAGCAAATCTTTTTCATATTATACTACAACCGTGCTTTTCAGCACACCCCAAAAACTGTAATCCCTTGTAATCTGCGTAGCGACAGAAAGTGCGTCTGGATACGGAGTCCTGCGTAGTATCCGGGAATTTACATCTAAAATGTGTACCGCCGGCAGGAATTCGAGTACGCACCCCTCACAAATCCCGGTAGTTATCCACATTTCCGGCACATCACCCCGAACAGAAATCGCTGGAGGACATGTCCTCCGGAATTTCGCAGGCTCAACCTGCCCTCCCTCGCTCTTACGTTTTGATACTTCAGCGGAACACTTGAAGCGTTTGTTTTCCAACAAACTATACATTACAAGGAGCTTACGCGGATAAATCCGCCTTGATACACGCACGAATATTCGCGCTGTGCTTATCGCTGTATTGCCGCATGATATAGTCAATGTAATCTTTTTCGACCATGCGGTAGCGTTTGCCACCGACCCTGTAGTTAAAGCAGCATTTACACCATCCGCTGACAGTTTCAATTGGAGCGACTTAAAAACGCACAACATCTTCATCAGAGTTGAGCAATCAAAAATCGAACAACTCAGCCCAGTCATAACGATGCTGATTACACAACTTGTACGCTATCTGGAACGGCGACCCAATAAATTTACACCTGAAGGTCGTCGCATAAAACCAGTATTACTGTTGTTGGATGAGTTTGCACGACTAGGCAAAGTTGATGTTATTGCTGGTGCGCTGGCAACATTGCGTATCAAAAAGGTAACAATCGCCATCTTTTTGCAAAGTATCAGCCAGCTAGACCTGCTGTACGGTGTACACCAGCGCAAGGTTATTATGGACAACTGCTCATATCTAGCCGTTCTATCCGCAAATGACCCAGATACACAGAAATATGTAAGCGATAGGATTGGCGACCACGAAGTCCAAAAACTAACACGCAACTACACCAACGTTAAAGGTAAACGTATGTACAAAGGCAGTTCCTGTAGCCCTCAGTATGAACCCAAGGTACGACCTGCCGAACTCAGTAATCCGAAGAACATTAAACTTATTACCCCCGGAGGCTTCTGCGAAGTCAAAAAGAAACCCTATTATGAAAAAGAGAAAGCAGGGTTACTTTCCAAAATATTCAATTTCGCTAAGAAGATTGTCGTAGGCATTAGGGAATTTTTCAGACAACCAAAGGAGGCGAATCGTTATGCCCACACTTGATGAACGTATTGCCAAGGAGCTTGAAAAACTTGAACAGCTCAAACGCCAAAAGCGGGCGCAAAAAGCTAGGGAAAAGAAAAGGCTTCATGCAATCAGCAAAGACCGTTGGGTCATTGTAGGCAAAATCGTTGAAACGCATTTCCCGCAAGTTCTGAAACTGCATCCATATCGTACCGAAGCGGAAAATAAATCTGAATTTGCACCACTGGAAGCGTTCTTTTCTGAATTGGCATCAGAGGGAAAAACTGTTTGCCGACTTCATGAAATTATGAACTCTTGTACCAATCCTATCACCCAATAACGATACTCAAATAATTGTTGCGTCCACTTACACATTGAGGGGTGGATGTAGCATGGAAAGGATGATTTTTCATATGGCTAATTTTAGCGTATCGGTTGGTTACATCAGTCGGAAAGATGGGCGCTCCCCGGCAAAGGCCGTCGGATATATCTTCCGTCAAAAGATGCAGGACAACTACTATGGTCTGACATACGACTATAGAAAGAAGGATGCTCAACATACAGAAATCTTTTTGACACCAACCGCGCCGTTAGAATTTCGCAACCCTCAGATTTTCGTGGATAGTGTCGATGCTGCTGAAAAAAGATGCGATTCTCGAACGCTACGGACTATAAGGGCATCACTGCCAAATGAATTACCCCTATCCAAACACATTGAAATGGTTAGGGAGTATGTGGCTGATAATTTCGTAAGCCAAGGTATGTGCGCTGTTGTAGCAATTCACGAGGGCAAGAATGCAGACCCAAGTAAAAACAATCCCCACGTTCACATTTTGCTGACAACCAGAGAGGCAACGCCTAATGGGTTCAGCCCAAAAAAGAACAGGGCGTGGGACAAGCGAGCAAACGTAACATTATGGCGTAAACAATGGGCGGCAATTCAAAATAGAGCTTATGAACGTGCAGGGCGAAAGGAACGGGTAAGCCATGAAAGCTATGCAATACAGGGAATCGGTAAATATCCACGAAAATACCTTAACCGCCTAGATTATGGACTTGAACGGCGAGGGGTGCAAACCGAACGTGGCGATGATAACCGCTTAATCCAAGCGAGGAACATGAAATATGGGCGTAGCCGCAATCGCGGGCGCTCACGATAACAACACATTGATACAAGTAATTTTTCGCAAGCTTGTCAATGTATGCAGAGTGGCGCAGGGAGGATATTTGCCCTGCGGTAATGCGGGGCGAATAAGCCACGGTCACAACCCCGTTAAAATTATATATGTAAGAAGGTGTATAAAATGGGATACAGGCAAGACATATCGAATATAACTTCCGAATTTGGCGTAGCCGCCGCATTAGAAGCTAGGCGACTTTCTGAAAAATACGGAAAAGATTACTTAAATTGCGATGACGTAGTTTCTATTATGGGGATTGGCAAGAACAACGCCCGTCAGCTTTTTAATTCCTCAAATTTCCCAACAGTTGAAATAGGAAACCGAAAAGTTGTAAGCGTAATCGCTTTTGCCCTATGGTCGCTACAAGATAGCAACAACTACGCATTAGCTTAATTGCCGCAAATCATTCTTGCGTTGACATGAAAACAGCCACGAAGCTATACTGTTTCTACAAATGAATTTCGTGGCAGGGCACTTTTTAGGAGGATGCCATAATGCCACAAATAAAGAAAACACAAAGCAAGGCTGGTCGCCGTGGAAATAACGAGGGTACTATCTATCAACGTAAAGACGGTAGCTGGTGTGGGCAGGTTACTACAGGTTACAAAACTGATGGTAAACCTATCCGAAAAACGCTGTACGGAAAAACGCGCAATGAAGTTGCGGCAAAGATTTCCAATCTAACTGCCTCGGTTTTTAATAGTGGCTACACCACCGTTTCGGCGCGCGAGGATTTGAACTTCGAGAGGCTATGTAAAGAATGGTTTGGGTTGTTTGTTGCGCCGGGGCTTGCAGGTGTTACGGAAGAACACCGACGAATGATGATGAAAAATCATATCTTCGCAGAGTTTGGAAAAATGGATATTAAAAATGTAGACCTTCCGAGGCTACAGCGTTTTTTCAACTCTAAGGTAAAAGCCGGATTATCAGCGGATTTTATTAGCAAAATAAAAAATTTGCTAAACAACTTCTTCCAATACGCCGTAAGGCAACATTATGTAAGTGACAACCCAATGTCCGGTGTTGTAGTTAGTAAGCGCACCACCACCAGTCCCAAAAGCAACAAAGCATTACGACCCGAAATAAGGGAAGATGTTTTAGGCTGGGTCATGGAAAATCCAATACTAACGCCAATTGTTTTTACGTTCACCCTCACAGGCTTACGACCCCAAGAACTTATTGCCTTAAAATGGGAAACGGTCAACCTTGACAGCAAAACCCTATCCGTTGAAAGTGCAGCAAACCGCACACGGGAGTTTGATAGTGATGGTAACGTAATATCCAGAGGACTTGCCGTAGGCAAAACCAAAACTCCCAAAAGCGTTCGTACAATTCTAATCCCGGATGTCGCAGTAGAAACCTTGCGCGAATGGAAGCACTATTGTGAACAGCATAACATTCAAAGCGAATTTGTATTCCCCTGCACCAAGACAGGGAATATGAGGAGCTACACAGGGTTGCGCAGTATGCTGGAGCGTTTCAAAAAACGTCATGGGTTGCAAGATGAAAACCTAACCCTATATACTTTTCGTCACCCATATGTCAAGCACACGCTAAAAAATATTTTTCAGACGGATAATCGGGTAATCTCTTGCATTGAACAAAGAGTATTACTTCGTTTGCGACACGGCAATAAACAGCAGCTTTTGGTTTATCGGACATTTTTATAACCCTCCCTTGCCGCGAAGTCCGCGAATTTCCATTGAATTTCAATCCGATTACCCGGATATACATAAACTTTTTCAATCAAAAGCTCAACAAGAGCCTTGCTAAGTTTGCCCTCGCAGGAAGCACTTTCTGCAAGACGGCGGATTTCATCGTCGGAAGATTTTGACGCAACCAAAACGGCAGTTTCCGCTTTGATGGAGATATATGCTTGTGTCACGCGGTTCAGTTCGGTGTCAATATCGGATTTTTCGGCTTTGTACGCTTCCGCAGTCACCGCGCCGATAACGTATCTTTCGTAAAGTTGGCATTTTTCTTCGCGCAACAAATTTATTTGCTTTTCGTATTCGGCTTGTTGTTCCGTGTAAAGTGGGATATTTGCAAAACTGCCCACGCTTTCGGTGTTCAAAATAATTCGCGCTTTCTTGCTGATTATCTCGAATAGCAAATTTTCAAGTTCCTGTTCGCAGATTTCAAGTTTGTAGCACTCGGCGGCTTCATTTACTCGCGAGTGGCGGCAAACGAAAACCCTTCGCAGGCGCGTTGCAAACTGCATGGTGTGGTGGCAACAACCGCATATAACTTTGGATTTTAGCGGATAATCTGCGCCCTGCGTCTTGACGCATTTGAATTTGAGCATACCCGCCTGCACTTGGTCGTATAATTCGCGGCTAACGATTGCGGGGTGATGGTTGGGAATTTTCACCCATTCGCTTTCGGGCTTTAGGCGTGTTTTTCGCCCACCGATTTCCATTACTGCTCGTTTTCCAATGATGTATGTGCCTGTGTAGCGTTCATCTTCAAGGAAACGCAAAATCGTGGAGCGTTGCCAAATTCCATTGGAGCGTGACGTATCGTGCAGTGCGATTCCATTCGCCTTGCGATATTCCGCAGGGGTCGGGATTTTTTTCGCATACAACATCTTTACAACATCATGCGCGTTTCGCATGGTCGCGGCACATTCAAAAATCATTCGCACCACAGCGGCGGCTTCTTCGTCAATTTCCATGCGTCCGTTCGCGCCTTTGCGGTAGCCGTAAGGACAAATTTTGCTTTGGTATTCGCCGCGCTTAAACTTGGCATACTTAGCGGTTTTGCTTTTCTTCGACATATCTTGGCTGTAATATTCGTGCATTAAAAATTTGAACGCAACCTGCATACCGCCTGTATCTTCCTTAAAATCATTGGAATCGAATCCGTCCGAAATTGAAATGAAACGTGTGCGAAAAACAGGGAAAACCATTTCGATGAAATATCCTGTTTCTATGCTGTTTCGTCCGAACCTTGAAAAATCCTTTACGATAATGCAGTCAATTTTGCTCTCGCGCACAAGGTCAAGCAATTTCTGTACGGCAGGCCGCTCGAAATTTACGCCGGAATAGCCGTTATCCACAAATTCGATAACTTCAATTTCCGTGTCGGGGGCAAATTCCAAAGTGTCAATGTGGCGGTCAAGCAGGAGATGTTGGTTTGTTATGCTCAAACTGTCGTATTTCGCATCTTCCAACGAAAGACGAATGTATTTTGCAATCGTGATTTTACCCATTTGCCGCCGCCCCCTTTGCTGAATCGTAACGCACGGTGTCTTTAATTTTGTAGACGCTTCCAAGTCCGTCAATGCCCTGCAATCCGCAGGTTTCGTTCACCAACCCGAAGTCTTTATCATACAAAAAATCAATTTCCATGCGCTTGTCGGAGTAAAATTTGATACTGCCAATCAAGCTGTCTATAATTTTTGCAGTAATACCGTCGTTTTCGGCGTTGGAAATCAATTCAGAAAGTTCAAAATACTCGGCAATCTGTTTATCCAGTTTGCCAATAGATTTTTCCAACTCAGCGGCACGGACAAGATTATTTTGCATTTTTACTTCGTAACCATCGCGCATTTCTTTGTATTCCTCGGCGGTAATCAAGCCGTTTACAAGACTTTCGTACAGGCTTTTGAACATACGCCCGTCTTTGTCGGCTTCGGATTTTATTGCGGCGAGTTTGGTTTTGGCGTTGTCGCGCAAGGCATCCGTTTCCGCAGAGGATTTGCGGATTTTCACCGAATTTCCCAAAACCACATTTGCATGAGATTGAATTATCGCAAGCAAGGCTTCCTTTATATCGCCTTCCTGTATCGTGTATGTTTCGCAGGAATCCCGCGCCTTTCGGCTATTGGAAATGCAACGGAAAACATATCGCTGTTCGCCTGTTCTTTTGCGCTTCCAGCCGCGTGTGCGGTGCATACTGCCGCCGCAATGTCCGCAAAATACTTTGCCTTTGAAAATATTTGGCGTGTACGGATTATGTGGACGCGCCGCGATTTTTTCCGCAAGCATTTTTAGTCGTTCCTGCGTTTGTGCGAAAATTTCGCGGCTGATAATCGGCTCATGTGTGTCCGATACACGAATCCACTGGCTTTCGTCAACTTTGGTTTGTTTTCGGGCGGTGCTTTGGCTTTTGCCCTGCACCATGTCGCCCACATAAACCTCGTTCGTGAGGATTCGGGCAAGCACAAAGGTCTGCCACGAACCATTGCCTAAAAGATTTTCGTGCGTGATTAGCCCATGCGTCTTTTTGTAATGGCTTGGCGTTGGTATGCCTTTTTCGTTCAGCAAGCGCACAATATGATTTACGCTTGTGCCGCCCACAAACCATGTGAAAACATCGCGAACAATCGGCGCGGTAACAGGGTCAATTACAAGTTTGTGGCAATTGTCCTCCGCTTTCAAATATCCGTATGGCGGTCTTGCGCCGACGTATTCTCCTGCGCGCATTGCCTGCCGTTGTTGCGCCTTAATTTTGCGTCCGATGTCGAGTGCGTATGCTTCGTTGATGATATTTTTTAGCGGAAGAATCACGCCTGCGGCGTTGTCGGAATCGCTGTTGTTTGAATCGTAATCGTCCGTAACTGCGATAAAACGGCAACCCAACGATGGCAAATATTTTTCGATATAATAGCCTGTGTCGATGGCATTTCTTCCCAATCGGCTAAGGTCTTTTACGATAATGCAGTTGATAACGCCGCTTTCCGCGTCAGCAAGCATTTTTTTGAACGCACTTCTCTCGAAAGTTGAGCCGGAAATACCGTTGTCGATATAAAAATCGTGCAGCTTTATTTCGGGTGCAAGGGCAATGAAATTTTCCAAAATGGTCTTTTGGGTCGATTGCCATTTTGACGAGGTATGCGCGCATATTTTCCATGCCGCTTTGCGCCATGCGTCGCTCAATCATTTCGCGTTCTTCTTCCGACACGCGGAACGCCAAATTGACGTTTCGTGGACGTACATATTCTTTCTTTTCCGTTGAATTTTCCATGAGAATTTTCACCCCTTAAAAAAATGGCGACGGAGTTTTTACGCTCCGCCGCCGTTCGGTTTTCGTTAAATGTCACGCTCCGATTTTTTGCCCGAAGCGGATTCTTGCTTATCCGCAGTGTATGAACGAAGTCTGTCCATCATTAGCGGCTTGGTGCTTTTTGCGGGAATATCTTTTCGTTCGGGTCGTGTAGGGTAATTGATTGTCACGCCCGGATTGGTGAGTTTAATTGTAGGGTTTGGTTCGAGTTCGTCGGCATTTTCGTCACGGGTATCGGGGTCGTTTACAACATCCATACCGCCCTTGCCGTCGATGTTCAACTCGGCATTGAGTAGCGCGAGTTTCGCTTCCTTTTCTGCGAGTTCATCACCAAGCATGAACGGTTTGGCAAGTTCAACTTTCGCCGCTTCCTGTTGCACCAAAATGGATTCAAGTTGCGATTTCGCACCCTCCAATTTTTCCGGCAACTCGTTCAGCGCGTTGTTAATGCGGGTGATGTTTCCGAACGCATCCGCACCGAGGTCAACTTGATACGTCATGCTTCCGCGCAGATAAAGATGAAACCGTGTGTTGATACTGTCAAAGTGAATTGACATTTTGAAACCCATGTACTCGCCAATGGGCTTTTCGGTTTTATCGGTGACGGTTTTACAGGCTTCGAGCAGGGCTTTTCCTGCGGTTTCTTTTTCGGAATAATGCTTGCCGTCAATCGTCATGCCTGCAAACGCCGCCGTTGTTGCCGATTCAAGTTTGCCGTCCGTACCCGTTTGCGTACTTACGAGCTTCGCCGAGTGCGACGAATACAGCGCAGAATCTTTTTCGATTCCCGCGATACGCTCATTCAGCGCAGTAATCCTTTCGGGAAAACGCTTCAAAATATCGTCCTCCAAGCGATAATGTTGGCTTTGGTGGTCGGCTTTTAGCATACGCAGTTTTGCCACTTCGATGTCGAGATTCATTTTCTCCGCAATAAGTGGATTACCCGCGCAAAGAGCCTTGATTTCGGCATACGACAAGGCAGTTTCGTCTACATCCTCACAGCTACGCACGGGTGACTTTGACGACATAATTTGCGCGATGAACCGCTGCTTATTTTCTACCGTTTGCCACAAATAACTGTCGAAAGACCGCTTTTGTCAAGGTGAAAATTTGTAGAAAAACTTCGCAACTTTAATAAATTTCACTTCGGAATAAACTCCAATGTGGGGTTTTCGGGTTCTTATTAACGAGCGAAAACTTCTCCTTTCGAACACCTATGCACTGCAACACTCACACTCAAACACATGAAAAAGTCAACACATACAAAGCTGATGTTTTCGTTTCTCCGAACCGCAAATGCACTTAATTTTTTGAAGAAAAGTTGTGGTCCGGCGAAAACAAAAACACCACGCTCATGGAAGTTTTCATGCGTTTGCCGTGGTAACATCTATCGCATGGCTTGACTTTTTTCGACAAGACGCATAAAATCCATTGACAGAATTTTTCTTTGGGTGGCGTATCTGAGAGGATGGAATCTTTGCGGTATGAGCCACTTGTTTGCAATTAAGAAATGGGTCAACTTATGCACGTAAATGCCAAAAAGGCATAAGAGCGTTGAGTAAATATTACCAATAACTGTGACCTTGGGGGATGACAATTCATGAAAAAAAATTGGTTTATATTTTCATTGCTAACTATATTGATGATTTTACTAATTGGGTGCAATGGTAGGGCTAGTGGTAATGAAAATGGTGATATTGAAACTGTACAGGGTGATAGCATTGCTTCAAGCGGACTGCAAAATGAGGATGAAACTTCTGCAATCGTGGAACTTGCCCATGAAGTTGCCCATGAAGTTGCCCATGAAATCCTGTCAATTGCCCATTATATAGAGTTACTATATGCTTTTGAAATCCGACAGAATCTGAGCGATGGGTCTTGGGCTTTTTTTGCAGAGGACACACCGGAGTTCCAAAAAGGGCTTTGGTTTTTTATTGAAAATGATGTTTGCTGTGAGAGCGAATTTGGACACTGCCATATAGACCGGCAATTAATCCTCAACCCGCCGTATGGTTATCCTATAGAATTTACAAGAATGAATAGTGCGCTTAGGGGTTACATTGCACACCTTTTCGGACGTCTTGATGGATATGACATTCTTTTGCTATCTGAAAGCGAAATACCGTATATGCGAAGAATGTTGTTTGTATCTTTACTTATTGGTGGAGACGTATACTCCAGCACCCTTCCACTGGAGGGATATTTACTCTTTCGACTACTTCCGAATATAGATGCGAGACATCCTATGGTTGTAGAAGTTTTCGATGCAGTGGAATACATCACCATGCCGAGGCACGACAATCTACTAACCCAAGTAGTGAGTCGAGCCATGATTGCTACATCTAGCGAATTTATTCATGAGGTTACATTTGTAGATGATTACGGCAATGAGGTTAGTGGAGCTTTGCAAGTTCCATTTAGAACCTATATCGTTTATGCAGGCAGAAAATTCACAAATGAATGCTATAATATTCAAACGATTGAAGGTACCGATGAACTCTTAGATGTTGCTATAAAACTCCAAAATACTATTGCATTTGAAATAGGAAATGTAATGGGCAATAGTGGGGAGCGCACACGTTCACCGTTTGATTTGTTCGATGAAGATGCACTTAATATAATCATAGAAACCATTTCGGAACACGTATTTCAAGTTCGAGAAATACATGACGAGTCGTTTCAATCCCAAATTAGGAGATTTGTTGAGGAAGTTCTCCAACTATGGCGTACACACATAACGGAAGATGGGAATATCTTAGGGGGATTATATTTTGAAGATGATGAATCAATCATTCACGAGGAAATATATGAATCGGATTCAGCATGGCTAATCCTTTACAGTAATGCTACGCGAATTGGCAATAACAGCAGTTGGTTTACACTGGTAGACACGCCTGAAAGCCATGAACATATTGAAGGTGTATTCGAGCCTTTGTTTGATAAATTTGTCAAAATATTTGGCTATGAAATCATGACACACAGACCTGCTGTCATAATGAATATCCCATCTGGAGGAGGACCTATGATGACTCCCCTTGACACAGGGGCTCTCCTTACCCTTAATCAAACGCGTACAAGTTTTTGGGCTCAGACGATTTTTCAAATGGCTCATGAAATGACACACTATGTTTTTTTCTCGCATTGCCCTAATTTGAACAACGAAACATTTGACATACAAGCTGTGCCATTGTGGAACGAAGAAATAATTTGCTCTGCAATTTCATTATTTATGCTAGATTATATGGCGAATAATTGGAATAAAAGTGCATTGTATAACATCAATCCGAATTTCGGCGAAGCTGTAGCCGAGTATTTGGCTGACATTCTAAATTCGGCAGAAGGCTTGCCGTTGAAAAGTGAAGGAGATTATGTTGCATTTGAAGATTTTCATGAACACTTCAATATGATTGCAATAGAAAATCGTAATGCGTTTGAAAGCGAGAAAATTTATCTATTCAACCTATTCCGTGAGATAGAGCCTGAAGTTATTGGTGAACTCGCTAATATGTATAATTATTTCAATCGGGAATTTGGCTATATCGACTTTAATTTGTGGGCGCTGGAGGCGGAAAACCCAGAATTCATTGAGGCTGTCAGCTTAATTCAGCCAAGGCTCAGATGATTTTAGAAGAATTTTTCCGCCCCGATTACAGTGGAAATCAAATCTTCGTAATATCCATTCAGCAAGAATTTACTTGCCCTGCCTTGCATCGTCCACTCAACTTTGCTCGTATCATGTACTCGGTCAATTACTGGTCGCCCGCAAATAATTTCCGTACTCGCGTTTGGATGTTTCATTGTTTTCGCAACGAAATTTAATGTGAGCAACGTACCTCGTCATGATGTCACGGTCAAAATAGTTTGCGTCGCGTTTCTTCGCATGATAATTCACAATCTTTCGTAACGGTGATTATTTTTTCAAAAGCATTGCTTAAAGAAGTTATCGCTATTTTTTTCTCTAAAATTTTCAAAAACGTATATCGTACAAATTCCCGTTTTGCGCTGTTTCGTAAAGGGCAAGCAAGGCAGACGTATATACCTTTCGGTATATTCGCCTGCCTGCTTGTTGGGCTGCTGCCCAAACCCGCTCGTGCCGTCGCGTTGCGACTGGCACGTTAAGCCGCCCGTTGGTCGGCTACTTGGCGGCAGAGCCGCTATGTTGTTGCGGCAACCCTCGCGCCCGTGGGCGACAGGGTGATGTACGCGATTTTTTTTGCGTTTACAAGCCGTGTTCGTAACTTTTGTTGCGTTCGGGTTGGTGCGGTTGGCGTGGTGTATCCAAAAACATTTGTACGTTCTGTCGCGCTTTTTGCAAGTCAACCATTTCGTCGCGGAGCTTGCCGTAGCCATTGTACAATTTTTTCTTTTCTGCGGCGAGTATGGCGTACTCTTTTTTGAGCGATTGTATCGTGGGGAGCGGCTTGTTTTTGCCATAGCTTTGCGCGTTGAAATAATTTTTTGCGGCTTGGCAGAGAGCAATATCCGAACGACGAGCTTCGTAAAAATCGTCAGCGAGGTGCGTAGCGTTTCGGAATTTTTCCCACTTGGTCAGCTGATGTTTTTTCAACTTTTGCCATTCGCTGTAAACATCTTTTGTCTTGCTGTATGTGCCGATATTTCGTTGCAATTCTGAAATTTCGTTCAAGCGGGCTTCGATTATTTTTATGCGGTCTTGCCTGCCGTTGTAGCCGCTTTTTGCGTCGGAAATTTTTTCGTCCAATTCCTCGCGTGTGCCTATGCCCTGCTCTTTCAAATAGATGAGAGTGCGAGCCATCTCCTTCAAATTGTGCAGAGTGGCGAAATGTTCAAAGCCCGGACTATGCGCCTGTTGCAATTTCGTTTGGATGTCGATTAGCAAAATGGGTCGGCGGGTAGCTGACGTGGGTGTCAAAATTTCCGCAGGCGACACGGACGTTACCGATGACGGCGAGGGTGAAATTTTTTGCTGTGATTTAACAATTCGCTTGCCGGAAATTCTTTCGAGAATTGCTTCCTCTGTGTAATCTTCTCCGAGGGATTTCAAACGAGCGAATCTGCTCGCGCCGGGAATTTTCACCGAGGTGTATTTGCCACGTTTCACTTCGCAACCCGCAGATTTCATGTTGTCAAGGAAGCTGTTATAATCGTTGCAGTTTTCCAAAGCCGTGTTAATCATCTGTTCCAATTTTTCGCGGTTGGTCGGAAGTTTTTCGTCGCCCAACCATTTGCCGTAACTGCCCCTACTTGGTTTGGGGTTTTTGACAATCGAAAGCCCGTTTTCCAAACACAAGTGGTCGGCAATTTTCCGAACAACAAATGCCGAGCGTTTGATGTTTCTGAACTTGCCCGTACAATCCAAGTTGGTGGAATTTATGACTATGTGCGAATGCAGATGATGCCTGTCAGTGTGCGTACAGCAGACGAAGGCGTGTTGACCTTTTGTTAGCTTCATAGCGAGGTCGTAGCCGATTTTGTTTGCAGTTGCCGCATCCGTTTCGCCGGGCTTGAAACTTATTCGCAAATGATACGCCAACACATCATTTATGCCTTGACTGCGCCCGGTGATTGCGGCGTACTGGTTTTTCGCAAAGAGAAATTCTTTATCGGCTATGAGTGGGTCGCACTCGTAAGCACTGACCCACTCGCCGCTGTCCGTTTTGTCGGGATTTTCAACGTACCCAACAGACTTTTTTAACGCCTTCGCAATCGTCCTGCCGCTTTTGTGAATTGGAATAATCGCCGTGGTTGCCATATATCAATCCCCCTCATCCGATTTGCTATCGGGTAAATTTTTCAAGTCCGAATAGCGCAACGGTGGCGTAAATTGCTTGCCCGGTTTTGCATCGGTAACATCAGATAGTATGGTGAGCAAATCACCAAACTGTGTGCGAATTTCCGTTAAATTATCGTTTACCGCATCAACGTCGTGGCGGTGTGCGCCATAGCCGGAGTTGACCCCACGCGCCAGTTGATTTGCATTGTTGGAAGTTATTCGTAACAGCTTTCCGATTTCCTGCAACGTGTCCATTTGCAGAACGAACACATGACCGTCTATGCACATTTTCCTGATGAATGCGCTTTTGTTGCGAATGCCTGTTTGTTCCATGCGTCGCTCAATAAACGCCATATCATCAGGGGAACATTTGAAATAAAATCCCGTTGTCTTTTCCTTAATTTTCGCCATCTAGCAACCCTCCTCTGCATTTTGCAAGTTTTCCAAGATTGTCAAGTTACTCAAGTTTCTCATGTCTGCGAGATGAAAAACTTCATTTTCGCCACCACGAGAATGTTGAGAATCTTGAGAAACTTCCCGATATTCGACTTCTATTGGTAACACCCAAAACCACTGTTCGCCTTGCTTGACGGAGATTGCTCCGAGTGCTTCTTTTGCGCGGTTTAGCGTGGAAAGTGAAATACCCTCCGCTTCGGCGCGTTCCATGACTTCTACCGCAAGTACCGGTCCGTGTGCTAAAATTGTTTCTATGAAGCGTCGGGCTTTTGCAAATTGAGTTTCCGGCTTCTTGGGCTTGCCTAAAACGTCATCCATTGTTGCGTCGCAATCACCCAGCCAAACGAAACCGCTCACGGGGTCAATTGCAAATGCCTGTGATTTTCCCGCAGGCGCAAGATTGCTTTTGTTGTGAACAACGGCGCGGATATTTTCGTCAATTCCGGTTTCGCCAACGGTGAGGACGCTCCGTGCGGCGGCGAAAATATCAATGCTCCCAAGCCCCGCATACTGCGACTTCCCCGCCTTTTTGTGTAAATGCCCCACCATCAGAACGGCGCAACCATGCCGTGCCGCAACTTCGCCCAACTTTTTCATAAGTGGACGAACGCCATTCGCGCTGTTCATGTTCGCGTCGCCAAAATACGCCTGCGCAGGGTCGAGCAAAACGAGCTTCGCATTTGTGCGAATTATGGCTTCCTCAATGCGTGTGTCGGATAGTGCCAACGCCTTTTCTTCCTCGCAGATGATGTGAATTTTTTCGCAATCTGCACCCATTTGTTCAAGCCGTTTGCGGATGGTTTGCGCGTAGGAATCCTCGGCGTTTTGGATGATTACGTTTGACGGCAAGGGCGTACTGCTACCGGGCAACGATTCCCCACAAGTAAGCGCGGCGGCAATCGCGAGGGTCATTGTCGTTTTGCCAGTGCCGCCATCGCCCTGAACCAGCGAAATTGCGCCACTTGGGATATACGGCTCCCATAGCCATTCCACGGGTTCGGGGCGAATATCGCTCATTTTGATTAGTTTCAGTTCTGCCATTTTGTACCTCCTTGTTTTTTTTTGCGTACAAAAAAGCGGCTTGTGATTTTTCGTCACAAGCCGCCGAAAATATTTAAGAAATTGTCGTGCGAAGGTAAGGACTACGGTCCTTACCTTCGTTGTGAAGTTGCGCCCCGTGGGGCGGATGTTTTGACTTTCGTACCCTGTGCTCCGTGGGGCACAGGGTAAGGGGTGTCCGTGCGGTCATACCTTGTTACGCCGATTGCTCTTGTGCAACGACGGACGAATTTTTCTGTTCCTGCCGTTTTTTACGTTGCCATTCGCGTTGATATTCCCGCTGATAGGCTCGTTTGCGTTCTTTGCGTTCCGCTTCCTCTGCGGCGAGTTCCTTCTCCGTTTTCGTAGGCTGTGCCGCCAATTTCGCCGCCTTTTCTGCCGCACGTTTTTCAGATTTTTCCGCAAGAATCTTTTCCTTATTGCGGTAATAATACGCACGGAATTGTGCCCTGCGATGCTCGGATGGGTCGAACGGTTCGGGTTCAAAGTCGCCTCCCGGCAGGCTAAATTTGCCGATGAAATTTAGGTAAATATCCACCCGCTGTTCGCGCCGTCCACTAGATTTATCCGCTTCAAACACTACAATTTTTTCGATGTACTCGTTCAGAATCGTTGCGTTCAATTCAGTGATGTCCGTGTATTTGCGAACAATTTTAATGAATTTATCGGCTTTGTCGCCGTCCTCGGTGAAGCGGTCAAGCCCCTCCTGCAACTCGGAAATTTGCCGCTCCAAATCTTCCTGCTCTTGCTCAAATTCATTCGCAAGAATTTCAACACGTTTTGCCGAAAGCCCACTTTTTACGCTGTCCTCAAACAATCGCTTGATGAGTGTGTCCAACTCCGCACAGCGTTTTTGGTGCGACGCAAGTTGTTTTCGCTGAATTTTCGCCGCTTCCACGCTTTGCAATTCCGACGCTTCGCGCACAAGACGTACAAATTCGTCCTCGCTATCTTTCACGAACCCGCTAACTGCGCGGATTGTTTCCAGTGCCAGCGTTCGCAACGAAGATGTCCTGATATAATGCGCAGAACATTTACGCGGATATTTCGTTGACCGATTACAACAATATGAATCCTGCGAATCGTATTTATGTGCCAATGCGCCACGATGATTGTACATACGACTGCCGCAATCTCCGCAAAATACCAAGCCCGTGAGCGGATTTGGCTCGCCCGTGGAAGTTGGGCGACGTTTCACAACACAGCATTTTTGCGCCGTTTCCCATGTGGCTTTATCCACAATCGGCTGTTGTGTGTTCTCGAAAATCACCCATTCATCGGCAGTGCGGCGAATCGCCTTCTTGTCCTTGTAGGATTCTTTGTAGGTTTTGAAATTCGCAGTAGCCCCGTAATATTCGGGCTTTTCGATTATATTTTGCACGGTTTTTCCGCCCCAATTATACTTATCGTCAGGGTTTGGAATTTCATGCCCCTCACGCAATGCAACATACGCCGACGGACGCAGCACCTTTTCGTCCGTAAGTTTACGAGCAATTTGAAACGCGCCTTTTCCGTCAATAACCATTTGAAAAATTCGCCGCACAACCGCCGCCGATTCTTCGTCAACCAGCCATTCATGCTTGTTTTCGGGATTTTTGCGATAGCCGTAAATGGGCGAATTTGTCATGTGCTTACCGCTGTTGCCCTTTGCATGAAGCACATTTTTTATTTTGCGGGACGTATCCCGCGCGTAATATTCCGCCATCAAGTTGATAAACGGCGCAAATTCAAGGGTTTCGGGGTGAATGGAATCTATGCTATTTTCAACAGCAATAAACCGCACACCCTTCTTGCGAAACATCTCCAAATACAACCCAACCTGCACATGGTCGCGCCCCATCCGTGACATATCTTTGACGCATAAAACCGCAACATTCCCGGCTTCGACTTCTGCACTAAGCCGCTGCCAATCGTCCCTTTGAAATGTCGTGCCGCTTACGCCATCGTCCACAAAATGGGCGATATTGGAAAATCCATTGTTTTTCGCAAACTTTTCGAGAATTTCGCGCTGATGCTTGATAGAAATGCTATCACCGCAACGCATTTCGTCGTCCTTGCTCAAACGACTGTACAACGCACACAAGCCCGATTTTTCGGGCTTGCGCGACGTTCTGTTGGTGGTCTGCCTATTGTTCATCATAATGAACTCCTTTCGGCAGCCAACCCGCTTGTAGTGGCTTGATTTTAGCGCATTTCGGAGAAAAATTCAACTCGTTTTTCATAAGCCGAAGCACCTTTTCTTCCAGTGTTTCTCTGCCTTCCCTGTTGAAATGAACATTCACATTGAATGTTGTGGAGCCGATGCGTCTTTGTATGACGAATGACTCCGGATTCGTTAGATTTTTTAGGCTTTGTTCCATTTGACCGGCTCCTTTCAGAATGATAAAATTTGTGGTGAGTTCCTGCTTGCGTAATCTATTTGCCGACCCTCCTTTTTTTGAAATTTTCGAGGCACAAAAAATGCGCCACACGGCGCAAAATTTTCTCCCTCTACTTAACAGGAAAATTTGAAGGGTATTTCGGAACTCTCAAATATTACAAATGTGTTACATGAAACACGAAAGTGCAAAGGGGGTTGTGTCGTGGGGAAATTGGGCTATTACAACGAGGATTTACTCGTCCAACACGATGCAGAAACCACTCGACGATACAAACTCCAAGCTGCAACATTAGAGAAATGGAAAACCAACGCAAAAACAATCCAATCCGAAAACGAATCCCTACTACAAAAAGAAGCGCGACTAATCGCAGTTGAGCGAATAGAATCCTCCGCACGAACCACCGCCGAATTTGACGCGCTAACAATTTTATGGGATTGCCTTGATGTAATCGAAGGTTGGCGGCTTGCGAAACAGGAAACAAAACGCACGGAAATTTTGTCCGACAGTGACTTCACAAGATGTAGAAACATCTTCCCCACTCCCATCAAACATACATGGTGGCGGCAATTATTCGCCGGAAATTTCCTCGATATAATTTACGATTGCCCTCACGAAATCCAAGAATTAACGGCAAGCCTGCCCGTTTACGAATTAACCGCGACACTGTACGAAAAACAAAAAGAAATCCTGTATTACTTGGCAATTCGGCAGTGGACATCGCAACGCCTAGCCGAAATGCGAGGACAAACAGACCGCAATATCCGCAAGGTTTACGCCAAAATGATTGCAGATGTTCAATGCAAATTATTTGACCGCTTGTACCGCAGATACAAAATGTACTGGAATCTCACCGTCACGCAAACCGTTTTCGTCGAGCGGTACATAACAGAAAACGACGTGGGGAAAATTCGCACAGAAATACCAACAGAAGTAAAAACGGCACTTGGGAGGGCAGAACATGAACCGATTATTTCAGAGAACAAATTCGCATTGGGCGAAATACAGTGCATATGCGTTTCGCACGGGCAGCGATGGCAACTTATACATCATGCCTGCGGAGAACGCCCTGCCCACTGTATACGACCCGATGAAGGAAGAAACACTCGTAGTAGAAGCCCTCAACGTGGGGCGACTTGCGATGAAGCGCGACAAGGACACAGAATTACAGAGTGCCATCATGCAATTTGTATCGAAATACGGCCTTTTGGGGTTTATGCCTGCTTTACCCACCACGCCTGAATTTATGGATTATGATGCGGTTTATCTCCCGAAAAACCACTTTCTCAAAGATGAAACAATGTACGCGCAGGATTATTTGTCGCTATTCTTTCCATTTGAAAAGCCTGACGTTTGTAAACGAAAGAATAGGGTACAATGGGATGTGAACAGCCCAAGTCTAAAAGACAGCGGAAGCGTTGAAAAATACAATCAAGGGCGCAAGGTGCTTGCGCTAAAAGAAACATTTTCAAATGAGCCGATGAGCATGGGAATGAGTTTGCTACCAATTTATGCAGAACGGTACGACTGGATTGTTACGCAATTTCAAGATTGGGCGTTTATGCTTGTTTCAGCGCATTTGTATTACGAGGACAAGGACAAGGTTGATGAATTTACCCGCGAATTATACAGGCGTGGAGTAATGGCGTTCGGCAACAAAGCCCCGACGTATCATGTAAAATTGTATGACGATAAGCCCACAATTGTATGGGATTTTTACTCGCTATTGCTAACGATACAAACCATGTTCGGCTTCGCGCTAACGGACGAAAATCGCCCCCTGCGAATATGTAAGCACTGCCATTTGGCATTTACATCAAAGCACAACAACGCCGCATTTTGTAGTCATGAGTGTAAAAATCAGCATAACGTGAACAAAAGCCGCAACAAGTAACCCATGAAAATAAATTTGAGCGCAAGCCTCGCATATAGTATAATCAACGCGAGAGGTGGCGGAGCGTTTGGACGAACAGGAAAAAATATATTGGCACGGCGCGCATTTTGAAGCCTTGCAATTGGAATTGCATGAATATTTGGATGCCCTATCGTTCAAAAAAGAGCATGAACTCAGCAAAGAAGCCCTCCGCATGGACACCTTGATTATCAAAAAAATTAAAGATGTGAAAATCGCAAAGAATATAGGCAAAATCTTTAAGAACCACAACATTGTCGAATATAAATCCGAAACGGACAATTTCACACTTTGGGATTACAACAAGATTCTTGGCTATGCGTTTATCTACTCCTCCTTTGAAAAAGTGCAAATGTCCGACATAACAATTTCCATTTCGCTAACGATATACCCGCGAGAGCTTATCAAAACCCTTGAAAATCGTGGTTTGATGGTACAAAACAGCGAAAACGGAATCTATACCATAACAGGAGATATTGTGCCGATTCAGATACTCGAAAGTAAAAATTTATCAGAGGAAGAAAATTTGTTTTTGCGTAATCTCCGTAGCAATTTAAGCGGAAATGATATGCAAAAGACACTGGAAACATACAAGGAACGTAAACCCTTTGATGATAAAAATGTATTTTTGGATAGGCTAATAAAGGCGAACCCTAGTGCGTTTATGGAGGCGATGAATATGTTTACAGACGGCGTAAGAGATATTTTCTTGGAGGGCGCGGAAAAATACGGTTGGCTAGAAAACAAATTTGTTGATGTCAGAAAAATAGAGCAAATAGCTAAAAAAATGCTTTTGCGCGGTGATTCACCCAACGAAGTTGCTGACATCATGGAAATACCAGTTGACACAGTGCTTTCTATAGCCAATCAACTGAAAAAAATCCCCGTGGCGCATTAGCGTTTACGGGGATTTTAGGAATACGTTAATCGTACACCAATTCGGAGAGGATTACTTCATGCGCTACCTCCCTGTCGGGTATTGCTCTAATCCTGTTTGCCGCCGCTTCGTCAATTTCACGGCACAGAGGGTATAATCGCTCCGATAACAAAAGTTGGCTGTACAGAATAGGCTTGTGTTCTTTCAAATACGCCTTGTGCATCATGCCATATTTTCCGAGTGGTGGCGCATCGGGTTGGTCGGATAGTACGATGTTCGGCAAGTAGTAATCGCCAACCAGAGTGTACTCAATTTCCATAGGCTCGTCCTTTCTGCGACAACCGTGCCGCGTGTAGTAATAACGAAAATATTTATGTCACGGTTGGCGGTTATAGGGGCAAAAACTTCCCCGAAACCGCCCGCATAAACATTCAACTCGCCCCCTTTCGCATTTCACGAATCGGCGCAAACCGTTACTACAAGCGGGTTGACGGCACTCGTGATATTGAAGTAGAAACTACTTCTTTATCAGTATGAATCAAACGTACCGGACGTAGCATATCGGAAAATTTGCACTTCGGGATTTTGATTGCCTTGCCGGACAATGCGCCCTAAACGCTGTTCCAAGTCACCGGGTCGCCACGGACAGTCTACATCATGGATTGCAATTAGACGGTCTTGGACGTTAGTGCCTGCCCCCATTTTGAACGTGCTTCCGAACAACACGCGAACCTTACCCTGCCGCACTTTTGTAAACAATTCCTTCTTGCGTGTTTCGGTGTCTGCGTCGTGGATAAAGGCAATTTCATGTTCGGGAACGCCGCTTTTTAGCAGCTTTGCTTTCATGTCCTCGTAAACATTGAAACGCCCGTCTTTGTTGGGTGTGCTGAAATCGCAAAATACCAACTGCGTTAGCCGCTTGTCGGATGATTCTTCCCAAATGCGAAAAACATTGTTGGTTGCGGCGTTTACCTTGCTTCCGCCGAAGTCCTCCAAAAGCGGATTGATAAGCCGTTGGTCGAGGCCGATTTTTCGCCCGTCCGTGGTGATTTTGAGCATATTATCAATTGACGGGTCTATTTTTTCTTTTTGTATTTTGGTGGCGCGTTCGGAAAGTTCGTTCACCATGATTTTTTGCATTTCGGAGGGTTCGACAATTACCGTTTCAAATTTCGCTTCCGGCACGGGGAGGTCGAGCATATCGGCTGTTTGGATGTCAGCAACGTCCTTGAAAATCGCCATGAGTTCGGGTAAGTTGTGAAATTGGGCGAAGCGCGTCCGTGCGCGGTAGCCAGTGCCTTGCGGCGCAAGTTCGATTGACGTTGTTGTTTCGCCGAAAATCGAAGCCCAACAATCGAAATGAATGAGATTTTTCGCCACAAGCGTATCGTATTGAAGATACCGCTGAAGCGTGTACATCTCCGTCATGCTGTTGGAAATTGGCGTACCTGTGGCGAAAATGACACCTCTGTTGTCGGTTATTTCGTCCATGTAGCGGCATTTCAGGAACAAGTCGCTTGATTTTTGCGCTTCCGTTGTAGAAAGCCCTGCGACGTTCCGCATCTTCGTATACATGAACAGATTTTTGAACCTATAATGTCAAGGGCAATTTAGAAATTCTTATCCACAAATTTTTATCAAATATTTAATTAGAACAATAAAGTCCATGAAAAACGCTATCAGCTAGATATTCTGATAGCGTTTTGGGTATGTGTTGTTTGTTGTGTGATTTTTATGCTTGAGCATTAAAGCCGCCAGCACCGTTGAGAATGGGGCGTAGAATTTCGTCGGGTACACGCTGTCCGACTTGCCAGTTGGGTAGGGCTTGGCGAACGGCGTTTTGTATTCGGTCTGTTTCTTCTCGTCTTATTTGTTGCATTGTCCAGTTAGCGGCTAATCGGTCTTGTTCGGGTACTTCCCTTAAAAAACTGTGCATAAGCATGGTTTGACGTTCACCACTTCTTGCACTACCGCTCACACCACCACTACCGCCAAAGTTACGAGTAAAATCTTCTCTTGCAAAAGTTATCATTGCTTCCCTTGCACCTTCGGGCAAGTCAATAATTCTTCTCCAGTTCGGGTTGTTGGTTGCGTCCATTCCTCTTATGTGGTTTGGATTCATTTCAGACATTGCATCGTCAAAACTTGCAAACGGCGTATGACTGCCACGCAAATTTGCGGGGTTTCTGGTTGTTATTCCTTCTTCTCCCCTTATGCGAGCGTTCATATCCCTAATTCGCCCCTGTTTGTGGTCGTTAAACAATCTCAAAATTACATCGTGATTGTCGCCTGTTAAACGCATAATATACCTCCCTCGGAGCAAAGCCCCTATAATATATTTTCGGCAAAAACCTTTCCAAAATTTAGCTGTATCAGCTTTTATCATAAAAGGATTTGCCGTTATTTCTTCTGCCTATTGCTATTGTAGTGTATTGATAACTGTTACTATCAGCTTCTCAACATTCACCATTGTTTCATTTTTGCACTTGGGGCAAAATAGCGGATAATTTTGCATTACCGTATTCGGATATGCCTTTGTGCGTGTTTTGTTTTTGCAGATGGGGCATAGTAAAAAAATGCTGTTGTCGGTTGTTTCTTTACCGTACATTCTAGCCACCCCCATATTACAATTTGAAAAATGATACCAACTGCCGTAAAGTTTCGGCTTGGGAATTTAATTCTTCCGAAGCGGCGGCGGTTTCTTCCGATACTGCGGAATTGGTTTGGGTCA
>Ga0209755_10001673_pt1 | contig 33511 bp, 33 predicted proteins | sample TergutCo191P1_FD_187301 | JGI IMG/M metagenome (GOLD analysis project Ga0209755, IMG submission 187301) | Cornitermes sp. P1 segment gut microbial communities from Petit-Saut dam, French Guiana - Co191P1 (SPAdes) (version 2) | ecosystem: Host-associated > Arthropoda: Insects > Digestive system... | reverse complement strand
GTCAGCGCCTCCTCTACACTGCAGAAATAGCCTTTGTGTTCTTTTGTCGTCTCTACTTCAGAAAAATACTCCCTTATCTTTATTTTCTCCCTTCCCATCCTTTATTCTTATCTTATTTTTTTCAGTATGATTTTGAAGCAAAAACAACCACTTTTACCCTGTGGAGGTATGTTTTTGTAGCCAAATTACTAAGTTAATTACTGAAAATTGATTTCCGTGCCCGCTGCTTTTGGTGAATAATCTTTACCGCTGAAAATTACCAAAGTGAGCAGCGTTATCAAATACGGCGTCATATTAAAAACTTCTGATGGTAAAAACTGAAGGTTTCTGATATTGACGATATTTACCGCGAGGCTTGATGAAACGCCGAATAAAAAACTGGAGCCAAGTATGCCCAATGGCAGCCAGCGGCCGAATGAAACAGCGGCAAGAGCGATAAAACCTTTCCCGTTAATTGTGGTAACTGTAAACTGAATATCCTGTGAAAGCACAATACAGCCGCCCGCAAGACCCGCAAGGAGTCCGGAGACAAGAACAGCCGCGTACCGTATTCTGTTTACATTTACTCCCACCGAAGCTAGAGCCTGCGGATTCTCTCCCGCGGCGCGAAGGCGCAGTCCCGAAGGACGCCTGTATAGTATAAACCATGCGGCTGACAAAATGGCAAGTGCGATCCATATCGTGGGATATATCCCGAACAGACCGGATCTCATTCCCATGCGGTAGTTCATGCTGCGATCCATACGGAATAAAAGCTGGCAGACAAATATTGTTAAGCCGTTGGACAGAAGATTAATTCCAGTGCCTGAAATAATCTGATCCGCCTTTAAAGTGATGGACGCAAATGCGTGAATGAGCGAAAACAAACAGCCCGCAAGCGCGGAAAAAACAAGCGCCAGCGGAATTGAAATGCCTGTTTTTGTTTCCATAAGCACATGACTTACCGCAGCTGTCATCGCGCCTATTGTCATTAAGCCTTCAAGCGCGATATTCACCACTCCAGAGCGTTCACAGATCATGCCGCCAGTAGCCGCAATCAGTATCGGCGCGACTATCATAAACGTGGAGGGCAGCATTCCGGCGATAAAAAGAATTTGTTCCATCAGCTCCCTGCCCCGTCTTTCGCGTTATGTGAATTATTTCTCCGCAGTTTTTCCCTTAACCGCCATTCAATGAATATCAGTATTCCGCCGCGCAATGAAATAAATACCACAACCAGTCCCATGATAATTGATGTTATTTCCCTGGGTATCTGCCGGGACTGCATAAGCGGCTGGGCGGATTTAAGCATTCCAAAAAGCAGTCCCACAAGCGTGATGCCAATAGAGGTGCAGTTGCCGCCAAGCGCGACTGCTATGCCGTCGAAACCGTAATTGTCAAAGCCCGCAAGTACGCGCCCGTTTGTGAATACGCCCAATGAGACAGAAGCTCCGGCAAGACCGGCGAACGCTCCCGCGATTGCCATGGAAGACGTGATATTTAAATTTACGGGCATTCCCGCGTAAAAAGCGGCGTCCCTGTTAAAACCGGCTGCGCGCAATGAATAACCCAGAGTTGTTTTTTCCATGATGAGCCAGTAAATAAAAACAGATGCGGCTGTAAACCAAAGCCCGTAATTTAATCTGGAACCGTTTGTAATTGACGCCAGCGCCGCGCTTGACAGCGAGGCCGTTAGGTGAAAATCAGGAGTCCTGAAGGTGTTGCTGCCGGGAATCCCCATTGTGACAAGGCGGTGCGCGAAAAGGGCGATATAGTTCATCATGATAGTTGCTACGACTTCTGAAACGCGGAAACGCGCCTTGAAAAAACCGGCAATGCCGCCCCACGCGGCTCCGGCGAATATTGCCGCTAACACCGCCGCAACCCAGTGAAGAACAGGAACGGGCGGAAAATAAAATGCCATTAACTGGGCCGCAGTCAGCCCCGCGATATACTGGCCTTCCGCGCCGATGTTGAATAATCCGGAGCGCGCCGCGAAACCCATGCTCAGGCCGCAAAGAATCAGCGGAACAGAACTGACAAGCCATTCGCCCACATAACGCGTGTTCCATGTTCCGCGCCGCGAATCAAACCCGCTTACAACCTGCAGTATCGCCTGATACATCCCTGAAGGATTTCTTCCGATTACAAGGAGGATAAGAGTTGCGACAAGGAAACCAAGCGCGATAACCGCGGCGGAAACGATGCCGCCGGAGCCTGTAAATAATTCCAGGATTTTATTTGTGCTGAGGGGTTTAGTACCCAAGAACTCGCTATGCGAGGGAGCTTTAGGGCGCTTTAATAAGGTATTAAACCCCGAATGCAAATACCTTAACATTTTTACTTTTAGTTATTTTTAATGCGGGCATCTGCCATTAGTCATCAATCGCTCTCAGGTTCTGGGGAAAACCAGGCAGCCGCATTGATTCTGCCAGTGTTGCCGCTATTTTTATCCGGCCGTCCGCTATTCTCTTTTCTACATCTTCAAGCTGATTTCTGATATCCCTGCTCAGCGCCGGATTTGTCGCGGAATAGCCTACGCCGTCGGCCGCCAGATCGAAAGTAATAATCTCGCCTTTAAAAGTATTATTTTTAACCGCGTTAAGCGCATAAATTACGCTGATTTCCACCCGTTTGAGCATGGAAGTAAGCACGGCGGAATGTTCTGTATCAGAGTATAGTCCTTCATCATGCTGGTCAGAATCCACGCCGATAGCCCAGACATTTCTTCCGGCGGCTCTGTATTCCTTGGCCTGCGCGATGGTTCCGTTTCCGCTGCCTCCGGCCGCGGAATAAATTATATAAACGCCCGAATCATACCAGTTCATCGCCTGAGTTTTTGCAAGTCCCGGTTCGCCCCAGCTGTTCACATAATAGTCAACGATTTGCGCGTCGGGAATTACTGATAAAATGCCCTGTACATAACCAACTTCAAATTTTGTTATAACAGCGCCTGGCACTCCGCCGATAAAGCCAAAGCGCGGATTGACGATGCCGTCTTCTTTTGCCTTTAACGCCGCTGCTACGCCGACAAGATAAGATCCTTCATGTTCCGCGTAAACCGCCTGCATTACATTTGCCGGGGAAAGCCAGTCAACATCAACAATCAGGTAATTCTGATTGGAGTTGGCGGAAGCTACTCTTTCAACCGCCGTGTCCCATGTAAAACCCGTAGCGATGATTAAATCATATCCCTCATCAGTTGCCTGCATGAGATTTGGAATATACATATCCTGGGTTTGCGCTGTAACCCAATCGTATACGCCGCCCTTTTGCCTGGGATTTGCCCATGTGTCGCCGTAATATTCAAGGATACCCCGCCATGCGGCTGCGTTAAATGATTTGTCATCAATGCCTGTAGCGTCTGTCAACAAACGCACAGTCATTTCGTCTGCGGCCCTTTCAGATGCAGGATTCTTTTTCTGACATGAGATCATTAAAAAAGAAACCAATATCAGAACTATACAAAAAAATCTTTTAATAATAATTTTCCTCCATTTTTTTTGGGCACACCCGGATTCGAACCAGGGACATCTTGCGTGTAAAACAAGCGCTCTAACCAGCTGAGCTATGCGCCCTACCACCCCTATCATAATTTAACCCAAACTAAAATGTCAATACACGCAGGGGATCTATGAACTCCTTAATGTATTTCCATTTTCCTTTTCTGTATATATAAATGGCGGCTGTCCCGGATACTGTCTCCATTTTATCAGTTCTTCGCCGGGAGCTACTTTATTTAGAGTTACATTTTTTTCGCGTAAAACAGTTTCCGCTTCTTTGGAGATGCCTTCATCCGTGAAGACTCCGGTTACTTTATCAAACGGTATCAGGTTATATGCTCCGCGGCGGATAAACTTGGCGGATTCAGTCAGTATAAAAACTTTTTTCGCGCGCTTTGCCAGCTCTCCCGCAGTTTCTGCGCGAAGAAGATCTCTTCCTGTAAATCCGTTATCGGAAATAAAACCGTCACAGCCAAGAAAGAATTTATCCAGATAAAAAATTTCTCCGCATTTAATTGTCATGGGCCCGACCAAAACATGCGATTCAGGCTGAAAATATCCGCCCAGCAGAATTACCTTTACAGCGGGTTTTTTGCACATAAAATTGGCGATAAAAGCCGAGTTTGTAATGATTGTTACGTTTTTTCCAGACAGCGCCAGCTCTTCCGCAAACAGCGCGCAGCATGATCCGGATTCAAGCATTATGGTTTCACCGTCTTCCACTATCTCAACCGCCGCCCTGGCTATTTTTCTTTTTATTGAATGATTGAATGCCATTCGTCTGCCTGTATCATCAGCTCCGTCAAGACTGGCGTATCCGTGAGTGCGGCGAATCATTCCGCGTTTTTCAAGATTATCCAAATCTTTACGCAGCGTCACCTGAGAGACATCCAGCAATTCCGCGAGCATGGTTACCTTAATATTCTTGTGCGCAGCCAAAAGATCCAGAATTCTGACATTTCTGTCTTTCATATTATTCCTCCAATAATTTTATTTTTTTTGGGAAATGTAGGAGTCCAGAATGAAAAAAAAGGTAAAAACATCCCGGACCCCTTCATTTCTTTCTTATGCGGTTTTCATTCAGCCTTTTGCATTGCTGCTTCGGCATTAAAAATGAAAGCGCATAAAAACCTTACACTTATAAAATAAAATAATTGGAGAAATGGTCAAGGAAATTCGTTCGATTTTAATATATTAAAGTTCCAAAGAACGGCTTGTGATCCTTTCAAGCGCATATAAAACGAAATCTTCGGTTTTCATTGCCGGAAGCTGTCTGCCGTCTCGAAGCCGGATTGAAACCGTGCCTTCATCGGCTTCACGCTGACCTACAACCAGCATGTACGGGATTTTGCGCGTCTGGCAATTTCGAATTTTTGCGTTCATGCGCTCATCGCCCAGTTCCGCTGTTACGCGCAATTTACCGATACCCGCCGCGTCCGTTTTCAGCGCAGACGCGACTTTTTGCGCGTAACTGTTGAATGTTTCCGATACGGGAATTACAGCGATCTGCTCAGGCGCGAGCCAAACCGGAAACGCTCCGCCGAAATGTTCAATAAGGACGCCGAAGAATCTTTCAAGGCTGCCTAAGAGCGCGCGGTGAATCATAAAGGGGCGTTTACGCTGCCCGTCAGAATCAATAAAGGTCATGTCGAAACGTTCAGGTTCGTTAAAATCAAACTGAATGGTTGTCATCTGCCACTCGCGTCCAAGTGCGTCTTTGATTTTCAGATCGATCTTTGGACCGTAAAAAGCGCCGCCGCCTTCGTCAGTTTCGTAGGGGAGTCCCTCGGCATCAATCGCGTTTCGCAGGCTGACAAGCGCCGCATCCCAGCGGCTCTGCTCGCCGACGCTGTCCGCGGGTTTTGTCGCCAAATACGCCTTGATGTCACTGAAACCGAAAACTTTCCATAAGCTCAAACTAAAGCGCAGCACTTCGCGAATCTCGCTTTCCATTTGTTCAGGCGTACAGATAATGTGAGCGTCATCCTGCGTAAAGCCACGGACACGCAGGAGGCCGTGTAAAACGCCTGAGCGTTCATAACGGTATACCGTTCCGAGTTCGGCCCAGCGAAGCGGCAGGTCGCGGTAGGAATGTCCACTGTTATTATAAATTAGTATATGAAACGGACAGTTCATCGGTTTGATAAAATATTCCTGATTGTCAATGTCCATGGGACTGTACATATTGTCCTTGTAAAAACCAAGGTGACCCGATGTTTCCCATAACCAGCTTTTTCCGATATGAGGCGTAAAAAGTATCTCGTAACCATTATTGTAATGCAGCTGCCGCCAGAAATCCTCGATAGCGACCCTTATCCTGCCGCCGTTTGGATGCCAGTAAATGAGGCCCGCGCCCGCTTCATCATGAATCGAATAGAGATCCATTTCCTTGCCAACGCGTCTGTGATCCCTTTTTTCTATCTCTTCAAGGAAAGCAAGATGGGCTTTTAAATCCTTTGGAGTTTCCCACGCTGTTCCGTATATGCGCGTAAGCATGGGACGGTTTTCATCGCCTCTCCAGTATGCGCCTGCTATACTTTGCAGTTTAAACGCGGCTGAGTTGATCTCCCTTGTATTGGCGACATGAGGCCCTCTGCAAAGATCAAACCACTGAACAACGCCGTCAGCGTTGCGGTTTTGATAAATCGAAATTTCCTCATTTTCCGGCAGTTCATAGATAAGCTCGCTCTTAAATTGTTCATCCGCAAAATGTCCCAGCGCTTCATCGCGGTCTATTGCTATTTTTGTAAAATCCTGTCTGCTGTCAATAATTTTTTTCATCTCTGCTTCAATGATGCCAAGGTCTTCGTTAGTGATTGGCTGCGGCAGTAAAAAATCATAATAAAAACCGTTTTCAATTGACGGACCGATTGCAGTCCTGGTTCCTGGATAGAGTTTTACCACAGCCTGCGCCATGATGTGGCTCACCGAATGGCGGATGACAGCTAATTTTTGATTAGCTTCCTGTTGTTTGTTTTCAGACATATTAAACCTCAGCCAAGAATAACATATTTGTGATAAGAACGTCTATTACAGTAATTTACGCCGTTAAAATAAAAAATCGTATGGTTGAATTCATTATTGTATATAATTATACCTATCAATGAAAACAAAATAATGATATTATCTGATTTATGGATACCAACTTAATTGTTGAATTGGATTCTACAAAGAAAATCAGCGTTGGGCTTAAACTGGATATTGGCGCTTTGGAAGGGCTCAGGAAGATGCCGGTTGATGTATTTGACGGCGTTTATCTTGGTGAAGTTCACAATAACGCGCTCGTTCTGTGTGTCGATGTGCGCAATTTCAGCGATTTTTTATGCTTCAACAAAGAAGACAAGGTTTTCAAGCTTATCAAGGAATTTACTTCTAACCTCTTGTCATGTATCAATCAGTTTGGATATGGTTGTTCTTATTATAAATTAATGGGAGACGGCGCGCTGGTTATTTGGGACGATTCCAGCAAAGATTGCATTAATGAAGCGCTTGGAATTTTTAATACCTATACTGAATTTTTGGACGATGAATTGTTCAAGCCTTACGATAAACTGGATCTGGCCGGAGCGCTTGTCATGGAAAAGGTGTTCAAGTACGAAATTTCCGCCGAGTTATCCGAATTAAAATACCGTGATTATGTAGGTTATGGAATCAATCTTGCATGCAGATTACAAACGCTGGCAGTAGCTGATGAACTTATCATTAATGAAACGCTTGCGAAATCAGGCGCGATACCGTATAAGATCAGCCAGGAATTAAAACTGATAAAGGAGCTGGAGCTTCTTAAAGGGCTTAAGGAAGAAGACTGCAGGCGGATACTGTATTATGATAAATCGAGATAACGGAGAAAATATGAGTTTCCCAAGAACAACAGTAGCGGGTATTTCACTGCCAAGATTATTAATCGGTTCCAACTGGATTTTTGGCTGGAGTCACACAGGTCATGCAGCGGATGTTTATATCAAAGAACAGCATTCCTCGGCTGACAATACGCTTCGCCTTGTTAACGCTTTTTTACAATACGGAATTGACGCATGGATGGCGCCGTTTTCCTCTCACCCCGAGGCGGCAGACAAGATTAGGCAAATTCAGGAAAAGATTGGAAAAAAACTTATCCTGATTGATACGCCGATCATCAATGTGGATGATAATCAGACAGCGCGTCAGGAAGCAAAAGCTGTATTTAAAAAAAGCGCCGGTATCGGCTGCACATTCTGCCTTATCCATCATTCCTCCTGCGAACAGCTTGTTAATAAAAACAGAAAAATGATAGAACGTATCGGCGATTATACAAACATGATCCGCGAGGCCGGTCTTGTTCCGGGGCTTTCTGCACATATGCCGGAAATCATTCAATACTCGGATCTCAATTGTTATGATATTGAAACCTATATCCAGATTTTTAACTGTATTGGTTTTTTAATGCAGGTAGAAGTTGAGTCTATAATAAAAATAATCCATGAAGCGAAAAAACCGGTAATGACCATTAAACCAATGGCCGCTGGGCGGATAACGCCCTATGTCGGGCTTACATTTAACTTTAATGTATTAAGGCCGCAGGATTTGATCACCTGCGGCTGTATCAATGAACATGAGGCACATGAAGACGTGGAAATTTCCCTGGCAGCCCTGGAAAGAAGATTACCCGATTTGGAAGGCCGCGGCAGTCCCGGAAAGACAAGCATAATAAAGTAATCCCATGATTGCAAAAACAATTGAGTTACTGGCTCCCGCGGGTTCTCCTGAAGCGCTTGACGCTGCTGTCGGGGAAGGAGCAGACGCTGTATACCTTGGGTTAAAAGATTTTAACGCGCGGATGAGAAGCGCAAATTTTACATACTCTCAATTTGAAGGTGCATTGCGTTCACTGCGCCGGATGGGAAAAAAAGTTTACGTAACGGTTAACACGGTTTTTGAGCAGCGCGAAGCAGACCGTATGTATCAGTTTTTAAAATACCTTGCGGCCCAGGGGCCGGATGCGATTATTGTACAGGATTTCGGCGTTGTCGCAATGGCGCGGTCTGAATTTCCGTCACTTCGCATTCACGCGTCTACCCAGATGAATATCGCTTCCGCAAGGGGAGCCAACGCTCTTTCGCGTCACGGCGTATCCCGCGTTGTGCTTGCAAGGGAACTGTCTCTTGAAGAACTGCGCGGCATAAAAACAGAAACAAATCTTGAACTGGAAGTATTTGTCCACGGAGCTCTTTGCATCTGCGTTTCAGGCATCTGCCTTTTTTCCGGTTATCTGGGCGGAAAATCAGCCAACAGGGGAATGTGCACCCAGGCATGCCGCAGGCTGTATCACGAAAATAAGGATCAAAAATCAAAACAGGGACAAACATCCGGCGGGAGCGGATACTTTTTCAGTCCCAACGATTTACAGCTTCTGGAGTGTATCCCGGAACTGGCCGCCACCAGAATTACCGCAATGAAGATTGAAGGCCGCATGAAGAGCGCATCCTATGTCGGCGCTGTTGTTTCCGCTTACCGGTTGGTGGTGGACGCTGTTATGCAGGGAGATGATGATCAAATATCGCAAAGCATCGGACAGGGCCGTGAAATTTTACGCAACGATTTCGCGCGTCCAAAGACGCAGTATTTTTTTTATGGCGGACAAAATGCAATCGACTGGCTGAATCCGGATCAGGACGGCGGAACCGGCATCAGTCTTGGCAGAATCCTTAAAATTAAAGGTCACGCAGAAAACAGACGCGCTCTTGTTTCTCCGCCCTGCGGGATTGTTCCGTCTGTGCGTGATTCTGTCCGTATACACCGAAGCGATGATTCGGGCAGAATTTCACAAAAGTTATCCTGCGCCGAGCCTGATAAAAACGGCTGTTACTGGATCTCCGCGCCTGAAGGCTCCTCAGGCGATCATGTTTACCTGATACAGACAAAGGAGATGCGCAAACGTTATACGCCAGTAATCAATGAAAAACGATCCGGCTCCAAAGGGCCTGGCAGGGAAAAAGCGCCTCTCCCGCGGATAACGCTTTGTGCGGGAGATGGAAAAGAAAATCCCGGCATGAAAGATTATCACACAGGCGAATCAGGAGGGAAAGTGAAAAATGACAGCGCTTTTCCTGAAGGTTTGTATGTTGCAGTCTCACGCCCGGAGGATTTTTTCATTGTGCAGTCTTCCCGTCCGCAGGGTGTGATGCTTTCCCTGTCCGGAAAAACCGCGAACCATTTGTTAGCTGACATGCAGCCGCTGCCTTTTAAACCAGAAGAAATTATTTTAACTCTGGATCCGTGGTTTCCACATGAAATCGCGGGATATGGAAGCGGCAGGACAGTGGAAGTTATCGGGCGGTTGACAGAGAAAGGTTATTTCCGGTATATGGTTAACAATCCCGGGCATTTTTCGCTTTTCAGAGGTTATGAAAAAGTAAAATTGATTGCAGGCCCGTGGCTTTATATATTCAACTCATGGTCTCTTTCGTTTGTTGCGTCTTTGGGAGCGGATTACTTTGTTTCGCCGTTTGAAAATAACAGGCAAAATCTGGAACGGACTTTAAGCGCAGAAAGCCGCGGAGAGGAAAATAAAAATTTTAAAAGAAAACAGAAACGCAGCGTATTACACTCAAAATTTTTTATAACTGTTTTTGCATGGCCGCCTTTATTCAGCATAAGGGCCAACCTCGGACAAATCCTGAAATTTAATTCTTTTTCAGATAACAGGGATGAATCTTTTTCTCTTGCGGCAGGCAGCGATGGCTCCCGCGTTTATCCAAATGAGCCGTTTTCCATAATTGATAAAATACCGTTTTTAAAAGAATCGGGGTTCTCCCGTTTTATAATTGATTTATCAGGGTCAGCGCTGAAAAAATCAAACTACAAAGATTTAATGCGTTTAATAAATGAAAACATTCCCATACCGAACGCCAATCGATTTAACTGGAAAGACGGATTTTACAGTGACCGTGACTTACGCCAATAGTTAAAAATATGATAATATGTTTTCATGAATGAAAACCTTGAATTAATTGAATTATTTAAACGGCTGCGTGTAACCGATGTCCGCGACGGTATGGACTGGATGGGTTATCATCATTATGGATCTGTTGATCACCGGATTCGTCCTTTGTTCCGTCCTGAAGAAAGCATAATCGGCATCGCCAGGACAGCGCGTTATGTCCCGTACGAGGGACCGGTTCCGGCTCTCCCGCCTGAAAAATACCGTGAATGGGTAAACATGTATTACAATGAAATTTGCAATGATCCGTGGAATAAGGATATAACGCCGGGCGATTTTATCTGTCTTGATGTCGCCGGCATTGACGTGGGACTTTTGGGTTCAAACAATACCCTGCACTGCAAAAAAGCGGGCGCTGTCGGTTTTATGACAAACGGCGGCGGAATCCGCGATACGGATGAATGCATTCTGCAGAAAATTCATGTCTGGTCATATTTCATTTCACAGCCAATGGATCAGGCAAGGATTCGGTTTATCGAAAAAGATATACCTGTAGCCATAGGCGGCGTAGCGGTTTATCCGGGTGATGTAATTGTGGCTGACGGCGACGGCGTTATAGCAGTTCCGCGCAAAGCCGCCAGGGATGTAGCAAAGTACGCGTGGCAGGAAGCATGCGCCGATAAAAAAACGCGCAGGCAGCTTTACATCGATCTGGGGATGAAGCTGGACAGCAGCGTAGAATAGGAGAAATTGTGTTAATCAAAAGAGTTCCTGTCAAAAATTTAATTTTTATCCGTTTAAATCCCGGCGACGATCTTCTTGCCGCGCTTGATCAGGGAGTAAAAGAAAATAATATAAAAAACGCTGTTATTCTTTGCGGCATAGGTTCCGCGCGCAGCCATCATTATCATGTAGTCGGCACACGGGAAAATCCGCCGAGAAATGATTTTGTTAAGGAAGAGAAAGCGTCAGATATCGCGGGCATTAGCGGCTATATTATGGACGGACGCGTTCATGCGCATATAATTCACTCGGATACGGAAAAAGCTTTTGGCGGGCATCTTCATGAAAGCGCTGAAGTTCTGACTTTCGCTATAATAACTCTGGCCGAAGTTGATTATGATTTTACCGGGTTTGACAGCATTGGTGATATTGAAGAGATCCTCGGTTGACATAAATATACCGCTCGGTATATAGTTCCTCTTGTGGAAGAGAAGAGCGTAAAACAGACAATAATAACCAAAGCTCTTGAGCTGTTTTCCGCGAAAGGATATGAAGGGGTATCTGTCAGCGAACTCGCACAGGCCGCAGAAATTACAAAACCGACTATTTATTATTATTTTAAAAGCAAAGAAGGTTTATTTGACGCTGTCTGCTGCGGGTATTACGATCTGTTGAATAATAATATCAGGGAAAACGCGGTATATCATCCCAATCCGAAAAATTATGATGAAGATATTATTTTAACATTAACCAATGTAACCAAAACCTATTTTTCATTCGCGAAAACACATGAGGATTTTTTCAGAATCACGCTTGCAAATTTATCCATGCCCTCTTCATCGGCAGTATTTAAAATCGCGGAGAAATATCATTTTACGCAGTTTGATATTATCGACAGCATGTTCAGGAGCATGGCTAAAGCTCACGGGAATTTAAAAGGAAAAAGTAAAACGCTTACATGGTCGTATATCGGAACGGTTAATTCATATATTGGCCTGAATTTTGCATATTCCGGTCAATTAAATGACAAAACCGCAAGAGAACTTGTTCATCAGTTTATGCATGGAATTTTCGCATAATTCGCTGGAATGGCTTGCTTTTTTTATCTATTTATATATACTTAACGGTAGGTATGTTTTTTATAAAAGGAGATTTTAATGGAAAAACAGGAATTATCCGGCCCGTGGTTTAATGATGCTGTAATTTATCATATTTACTCGCTCTCTCTGTCCAAACTGCCTTCGGAGCAGACAGCGCCTTTTATCAATGATTATTCAGAACTCCGGGATACTGCCGCGGAAATTGTAAAATGGATTCCGCATATAAAGGGTATGGGGTTTAACGCTGTATTGTTCAGTCCGGTTTTTAAATCGCGTTCACACGGATATGATGTTACGGATTATTATGAGATAGATAATCGCATCGGAACCAACGGCGGTTTTCAGGCGCTGGTAAAACAGTTTCATGATAATGGAATCCGCGTTATCCTGGACTGCGTTTTCAATCACTGCGGGCGGGATTTTTTCGCTTTCAGGGAATTGCAGAATCATAATTTGCAGTTCACCGACTGGTTCTCCGGCGTGGACTTGAACAGGCAAAGCCCGATGGGAGATTATTTTACATACGACACATGGAACGGACATTATAAACTGCCGAAATTTAATCTGGGGAATTCCGCAGTAAAAGAATATCTTTTAAATGCCCTGCGCTTCTGGATTGATACTTTCGATATAGACGGGATGAGGTTGGACGCCGCTGATGTTCTGGATAATAATTTCATGGTTGAATTGCGTCATGTGTCTGAAGAAAAGAAAAATAATTTTTGGCTGATGGGCGAAGTTGTGCACGGCGACTATTCAAATTGGGTAAATGAGCGCTGCCTGCACAGCGTAACAAATTATATTTTATATAAAAGTTTATATTCAAGCCATAATGACAATAACTTATATGAATTGGCGTATAGTATTGATAATTCGGTTCCTGACAACGGGCTGCCGCTGTACACATTTTTGGATAATCATGATCAGAGCCGCATTGCAAGCAGCGTTTCCAATCCCGCGCACTTATTTACATTATATGCCCTGCTTTTTACATTGCCAGGAATTCCTTCAGTTTATTATGGCAGCGAATGGGGCGTCCGGGGAGTAAAGGAAGAAGGCAGTGATCATTCTCTAAGGCCGTATATAAATATTGATAATCGCTTTGAATACAGCACATCGCTTACTGAATTTATCTGTAAGCTAATATATATCAGGCATAGGGAAAAAGCATTAAAATACGGCAGTTACAGAAAGATTTATCTGGATTATAACCGCCCGTTTGTTTATGAACGTTTTTATGAAAATGAACGGATAATTATTATAGTAAATATCGCTAATCATGAGGATACAGTTAATTTAAACATGCAAAACAATAGCAATTTTTCTGATTTGTTACAGGATGAGAATTTTATTTCCTGTGGCAGTATATATATGAAACCTTTTTCGGTAAGAATATTAAAGGAATTATGATACGTTTACATGAAGCTGCCCAGAGGGAGACTTGAACTCCCACACCCGTGAAGGCTCTGGTACCTGAAACCAGCGTGTCTACCAATTCCACCATCTGGGCTGTTATTAACAGGACATATAATGTCATATCAGGAGTGAAAAGTCAAGATATTACGGGCATTACGAATACTCATGACTTGCAGCAAACAGATAAATACTATACAGTGCATAAGGAGACAACACCTACGGACAATGTGAATGACAAAAGCCAAAGTAAGCTTAACTGGCACCCTGCCTTTTTTCAGGCCATGCAGCAGGAACTATTTGACTGGAAAGACCTGCTTGAATTCAAGTACGAGTATCAGCTTACATCAGAACCTCTGCGTATCGACCTGCTTATTATCAAAAAACCTAAAGATATTTTCATTGAAAAAAATATAGCCCGCATATTTAGAGCTGATAACATTTTTGAGTATAAAAGCCCTGAGGACTATGTATCTGTCAAAGACTTTCTGAAAGTCTACGCATACGCAAACCTCTATGCTGCAATAACACCTGATGTAGAACTGTCCGGGATTACCCTCACATTTGTAGAGAGCAGATATCCGCGTAAACTGATTAAGTACTTAAAGACCGTTCGCGGTTATGGAATAACAGAAGCATCACCCGGCATATATCAGGTAGAAGGCGATTACATACCAATACAGATAATAGAGTCTAAGAAGCTGTCAGCCAGTGAGAATATATGGCTGAATTCATTGACAAACAACTTGGAAATAGGCAATGCCGGTGTTATAATGAATGAGAAGCGGGAGAAGATAAGAGAACTAAGCGCATACCTGGAAGTGATACTACAGGCGAATTCAAAAGTATTTTTGGAGGTATATAAAATGTCAAACGCAATGACCTTTGAAGAAGTATTTACCGAAGCCGGAATAATTCCCGAATGGATAGAGAGGGGCAGAAAAGAAGGGATTAAGCTAGGTATGGAGAAAGGTATGGAGAAGGGCAGAGAACAAGGTATGGAGAAGGGCAGAGAACAAACAGTACGGAATCTATATTCAATGGGAATGTCTGCAGAGAAGATTGCCCAGGCTACAGAACTGCCTTTAGAAAGAGTACGCGCTCTCGCCAATTAAAAAAGGTATTTAACGCTGTTTTTGACCGCTATTGCCTGAAAATTTCCGGTAACGTTGTTAAATACGTTATACGCTTTGATCCGGTGTCATTCAACGGTTAACGTTTCTTGGGTCTTTTACTGCCGGTATTGTACCTGTATTGCTTATCAAGACATGCAGAGCATAAAGTGGTTTTGGATTTTTTCCCTACGGGTGTGCCGCAGCGGGGGCATTGATTTTTCGCTTTGCGCTGCGCATACCGCGTTCTTCGCGTTTCCTGTACGCTGTCCGAACTCGCTCTGATATATTCCCTGAAATATTCGCGGCAATCATCGCAGTATTTAAATTTGCTGGTCTTTTTGATCTTATTGCCGCATCGAGGGCATAATCCGTTTTTCTTCCGTTTTAGATAGGTTTTTCTTCTTTCCGCTGGTTCTGCCATAATTATAAAGTATCAACTTAATAAAAATATATCAATCACCTGAAAGTGATATTTCAAAATATAATTCGTCAGTTTCAGCTTATGGCTGTTTCCAGGGCGGTTTCCATCATGTTGGTAAAGGTGTTCTGACGTTCTTCAGATGATGTGCTTTCGCCTGTTATCATGCTGTCGGAAATGGTCAGTATGGAAAGGGCTTCCCGGCCGTATTTGGCGGCGAGGGTGTACAACTCGGCGCATTCCATTTCAAGCGCGAGGCAGCCGAATTTGGCCCATAATTTCCAATCTTCAGGATCTTCGGTATAAAACATGTCGTTTGAAACTACGGGACCTACTTTTGGCTGCCAGCCTTTTGATACTGCTATGTCCCAGGCAGTTTTCAGTAATGAAAAAGAAGCTGTAGGAGCGTAATTTCTGCCGCCGAAACGAATTTTATTTGCGCCTGAGTCAGTACTGGCGGACATCGCAAGCACCATGTCGCGTAATTTTACATTATCCTGTATTGAACCAGCAGTTCCGATACGAATTGCCCTTTTTACGCCGTATTCACGGAATAATTCATTGGCATAGATTGATATTGATGGTATTCCCATCCCTGTTCCCTGAACGGAAACCCTTTTTCCCCTGTATGTTCCGGTATATCCCAGGATGTTCCGGACATTTGTGTATTGAAACGCGTCTTTTAAATATTTTTCGGCGACAAATTTGGCCCGTAAAGGATCGCCCGGAAGCAATACCGCTTCCGCGATTTCTCCGTCTTTGGCTGCTATGTGTATTGACATGTTTTTTCTCCTGAAAAAAAATAATTTTATTTATTATAATCTAATTTTATTAAATTTCAAACATTTTTTTTGTATGCCTGATCTCCAGTTTATCAATCCTGTTTCCGTCCATGTCTACAACCTTGAACCTGTATCCCTGATACTCAACGCTGTCGCCCGTGCCGGGAAGTTCTCCGGCAAGGAACAGGATAAAACCGGCGAGAGTATGAAAGTCACGTTCTTCGGGCAGGCCTGTCAGGGAAAGTTTTTCTGCCGCGTCATCAATGTTCAAAGTGCCGTCCGCGAGCCAGCTTCCGTCTTCCTGTTTTAATAACGGTTCTTCCTTCTGAACCGGCGCGGACAGTTCGCCGACAATTTCTTCGACTAACGCTCTTATTGAAATAATTCCGGCAAGCCCTCCGTATTCATCCATTACAAACAGAAAATTTGCCTGTCCCTGCTTGAATGATTCAAACGCTTTTAAAGCGGACATGGTTTCCGGGACAAACTGGGCTTTTTTCATAATTGCGCGTAACCCTAGCGGAGAAGGCTGCGACTGATCCAGAATTATATCTTCAAGATATACAGCGCCGATTATTTCATCCAGACTGCCCGACACAACCGGAAAACAGCGCTGATAACTGTATTCAAGAACTTTTTTCCGTATTTCATCATACGGCATATTGCAATCCAGCCACTGGACTTCTGAGCGGTGAGTCATAAAAGCGCCGACAGGGCGGTCGCCAAGATAGAAAACGCCTTCTACCATTGTGCGTTCATTGCTTTCAACAATACCGGATTTTTCCCCTTCCAAAAGGGCATGGCGCAGTTCATCTTCGGTAATATTATCATCAATATCCTTATGGAAAGCGGTATGAAAAAATGACGTGAATTTTAAAGCCGGCAGACTGAAAGGCAGCATCGGGACGGATAATACTTTAATCAGCGGCAGAAGAAATGCGGTAATTTTTTCCGGTTTTGTGCGGGAGATTAATTTTGGCAGGACGTCGCCCAAAAGCGCCGATATTATTCCCAGAATAAGAGCTGAAATAAGTATATTCACAATAACGCCGCTCATACCTGAGCTGTAGCGCATAACAGTTAATCCGGCGATAGCGGCTGCCAGAATCCTCAGAAAATTAACCCATAAACGGCAGGACAGCGTAATTTTTTTCTTGTTTTCCAGTTCTTTAAGAACAGAGCGATATATATTTTTTTGTTCTTTTTCCAGCCGTAATTTTCTGCATGAACCAAGAGAGAAATCGAAGAGGGTAAATACGCCGCTTACGATTATCAGGGCGAGAATAATCAGAATTGCGGATAAAAGACTCATTACGATCAACTCTCAATTTCTGAACGCGTAAGGGGGCGCACAATTGTAAGTTCGTCCTGCGCTGTTTGCGCGGTTTTTATTTTGCCGTCCGGCGTAAATTCGCCGAAAATCTGTACAATCGGAAATCTGGGGTTTTCGGGATTTACATCGACAACCTGCCCCTTTTTATCATTTGATAATAGCACATAAAGACCGATTGGGTAAATAGACAGCGAAAGAACAAGCGCCCGCACTATTGTATCATCGTATTGTTTGCCTTCATTTTTTAAAAGTTCAAGCATTCCCGTATAACCGTCCTTGGCTTCCTTGTGCGGTCTGCTGGAACCAAGTGCTTCGTAGGAGCAGGTTACGGCGATTATTTTTGAATACAAACCAATTTTTTCACCGCTAAGCTGTCTTGGATAACCGCTCCCGTTTTCGCGTTCATGATGCTCCAGGGCCGCAAGGCACACCGCGAGCGGAAAATTAAAAGATTTTAGCATGGAATAGCCAAATATGGGATGAGAGACAATAGCTTTTCTTTCATGATCGCTAAGAGTTCTTTTGCTCAGGTATATATTTGACGGAAGTTTCAGCATGCCTACTTCATGCAGAAGGGCGGCGGTCCCAAGCTCTATCAGCCTGTGATTCGGGAGCTTCAGATATGTCCCGATGATTATGGCGAGTATGGCGGAGCGTACCGAATGTGAAGCCAGATAATTCTTTCCCGGAGCGTGTTCCACAGTTTTTATTACCCTCATCAGAAAACGGCGGTCTTCTTTAATGTATTCAAGCATGTCCCTAATTTTTTTTGTTACATCGGCAAAATCCAGTTCGTCGGATACATTCGCCCTGACAAAGAGATCTTCCACATATTGCAGGAAACCTGTATAGAATTTTTCCGCTTTTTCCACTTTATCCAGATCAGATTGCTGGGATATGTCTTTAATGAGGCTGTCGTTTAACTCGCCTGACGGAACATTGTGGGTATACTCATTGCGCGGTTCGCCTTCGCTTACTACGGTTGTAAAACCCCACTTATCCATTGTTTTATACATATTTTTTGTAAAGGGTATTTCCGGCACCGTTATTACAAATGAATGATTGGGAGGAGGAGCTTCAGTTTGATCGCCGCGGCTGAAGGATTGTTTTGGAGGCTCAAGGTAGACTGTTTTTGTAAAAAAACTGTTGGACGCTATCTCTTTTACAAGAAATTCTTTCATTCCGCCTCCTGCGACAGAAAATATCATTGACGCAATTTTTGGTTTCTTTTATTATTCATTCTGTAATAATGATTAATTATAGGAGTTATTCCGTTGAAATTCAAATACCTGATAATTGCTTTTAGCATTATTATTGTTTTAATCTTGTTGTTGGCGGCTCTATTGCCTTTATTTATAACATGGTCCGGGGCCGGTCTGCAAAGCGGTCTGGAACCGCGCAGTTCTCCCATGGCGTACGCGGCGGAATTTAGGTTTGCTGCATTGTTTTTCTTTATTCTCATGATTATAGTCCTTGTCAGTTTTGGCGTGTATATTCTTGTTAATTATCGGCTGTTTTCTCTCCTGGAAAGAGAAGATTGGCCTGCTTTGGCTTATTATCTGGAGCAGGAAATATTCGTAAAAGGCAGGTGCACCGCAAGAAGAGTGCAGCTGTTGGCCAGTTCATATATGGTTATATCCGATTATCCTTCAGTATTAAAACTTGAAAGCAAGATCATGCTTGCGAAACCAGTCACTGTTAAAAAAAACGCTTTGATTTTCGGCGCTGCCAGGATACTAAGCGGTAATTATAGGGAAGCAGCGGTTTTTTTCAGGAAGTATGCAGAAGAAAATGTCTGGACCCGATGGTATTATGGTTTTTCCAGTTTACTCTGCGGCGTTCATAATCAGGCGGAGACAGAATTTATCGCATCGATAGAATCCTCAGGCGATACATTGATAACCGGTCTTTCGGCATATTTTTTGGATAATACCCTGATTAAATATTCCCAAAAGCCGCAGGACTGCCGCTCTGCCGCCGAGAATGGCAGAAAGATTGCAGTATCAAAAATTAAAAATTCCGCAGGCTGGAATAAAGTATTTAAAAAGGCAGCTTCGGAAATTCATATCGCCATTATAAGAAAATATATTGATGAAACCGGAAAATGGCTTTTTATTTCAGAGGTTAAATCATGAGGAATATTGAAAAATCTGCAAAACTGGAAAATGTATGTTATGACATACGCGGACCGGTACTTAAAGAAGCGAAAAAGCTTGAAGAAGAAGGATTCCGCATTACAAAATTAAACATCGGCAGTCCGGCCGCTTTTGGCCTGAACGCGCCGGATGAAATTATTCACGATATGATTGTGAATCTGCACGATGCCCAGGCTTATGGCGATTCACGCGGACTCTTCGCCGCCCGAAAAGCTGTTATGCAGGATTTCCAGTCCAAGGGCGTAATGGATGTCACGATTGATGACATTTTTATCGGCAACGGAGTGAGCGAGTTAATAATGATTTCCATGCAGGGGCTGCTCAATTCAGGCGATGAAGTCCTTGTTCCCATGCCGGATTATCCATTGTGGACAGCCGCGATCATTCTCGCGGGAGGCAAAGCTGTTCATTATCTCTGCGATGAAGCTTCAGACTGGAATCCCGACATTGATGATATCCGGTCTAAAGTGACTCCCAAAACCAAAGCAATTGTGGTAATTAATCCCAACAATCCAACCGGAGCTGTCTATAACAGGCAGATACTGGAAGGTATTGCCCAAATCGCAAGAGAAAACGAGCTGATTGTTTACGCCGATGAAATTTACAGCCGTATCACTTACGATGACGCGGCGCATATTCCCTTCTCCGCAATCGCGCCCGATATTTTTACAATTAGCTTTGACGGATTGAGCAAGGCCTGGCGCGCCGCCGGTTTCCGCGCGGGCTGGATGGTTCTTTCGGGCAGCAAGAAAAATTCCGCAGGTTATGTTGACGGGCTTGATATGCTTGCTAACATGCGCCTGTGCCCCAATATGCCATCGCAAATGGGAATCCAGACCGCTCTGGGAGGTTATCAGAGCATCAAAGATTTGATCCTTCCCGGCGGACGTTTACGCGAACAGAGAGACATCGCTTCCCGCCTTGTCAATGAAATACCCGGTCTCTCCGTTGTTAAACCCAAAGGCGCCCTTTACTGTTTTCCGAAAGTAGACGTTAAACGCTTTAATATAACAAATGATGAGACTTTTATGCTTGATCTGTTACGCGATCAACATCTGCTTCTGGTTCACGGCACGGGATTTAACTGGAAAGAGCCGGATCACTTCCGTATAGTATTCCTTCCCGACAAGGATACCCTGTCAGACGCAATGCGCAGGCTCGCCGGTTTTATGAGCTGTTACCGGCAGGGTTGAACAAAACGCGCCTGCCGCCGCCTTAAAACGTTACGTGCTCAAATTCCCTGGCTGCTTCCGCCAAAACAACTTCATCGTTTTCTTCCGATGAATCCGCAGCAGATTTCTGCGTTTCGGCCTTTTCTTCCTTTTTAGAATCCGGACGGAATTCCACATGTTCGGCTACAATGATAACTCTGGAACGCGATTTACCGTCCGCGTCATTCCAGCGGCTCTGTTTCAGCCTGCCTACAACGCGTATGCCCCGTCCTTTTCGCGCCTTGTTGTAACAGGCCTCCGCAAGTCTCGACCACGATTCAATCTCGAAGAAAGATACTTCCTTCTCGTAGCCGGAATCCATTTTGTAGTAACGGTTAGACGCAAGGCTCATAACGCATACCTGTGTGCACTTTGGCGTAGATCGAAGGAGAGGGTCTCTGACAAGATTGCCTTCGATTAGAATGGAATTGAGGTTGTTCATACAACCCTCCTGTGTCAAAATCCGGCGGCCAATACCGCCGGCCATGAATTTTTCAAAAGAAAATTCATAGATACCATATATGGGCGCGCAGATGCGCGGCGCTTTACTCAGGAGAGAAAAAAGTTAATTTTTTATGAAAATTTTTTTTTACCCCTAAACATGACCTGCAGAATATTCAATAATTATTTAACGCGGACTGCGCAAATCCCTGTCAGGAACATTCGGTGTAGAATTGGTGCGACGCAGTTGGAGCCAGTACGCTTTCTGGGTAAATTATGACGGCACAGAAGATGCATTGGGTAACGCAATAGTGGGAAGAAAAGCAACAGGCTGGAATTAATTATTAAGCATTTGATTTTGTTGTTGGGACATAATTGATTCCAGCACGTTGTTAAGGTAAGTTTGATATCGTATTGGGACCTGTTGTTGATATTGGGTTTGTCCATTCATAATCGGTTGATATCCCAGTGCGTGAATGTCATCCTTGCTTGCCCATGCACGTTCAATGGTGGTGAATTGGTTAAGCAGGGTTTGAACCAAAACCGGGCTGATATTTAATTTTTCGGACAGTGCAGGTATCAACGTCGTGGTTATATATGTGCCAAAGTTTGTGGAATTTACGCCCATCATGGCGTTAAGTTGTATGTACATGTCCTGAAGTTCTATTTTACTGACCTGGTGAACCGCAATGTTCACCTGATCCGCGCTGAATGCCATTTCGTTTAAACCGCCGGCAGTCTTTTATACCGGTTTTATTATGCTTGAAGTAATGTATTTCACCAGAACAACGCTTATAATTATCGTGATTCGGGATCATTTGCAAAAATATACTTTTTGATATATACTGACATTTGGACGCCTGAACCTCAGGCTGACGATAAATTTTTTTTGGAGGAATTTATGTCTGATCATGAAAAAACAAAGCGGTGCATTGTGGATTCATATCTTGGCTTTATAGACACGAATGTACTGTTCAAAAAACCAGTTAGCTGCCTTTTTGCAATTGCCAGCTTGCTGTTCCCTGTATACCTTGTAATCCAGGTTATTCAGTCGGGAATATTAAAGCTGGAATCGGCGAAACTGATCACTGCATCCATTCTGCTTATACTTGTTTTTATTTTTGCCGGATTATTTGGCAGCCTAATCTGGTGGTGCCGAAGGATAGCCCGTGATGAAGGACCGAAGGTTTATCCAAATTTCAGACGGTTTATTCAGACTTATGGCGAATGGATAGCGACTGTATACGCGATAATCGCCTTCTTTGGCGGTATAATATTATTGTTTGTCGCAGGAGAATATTTTTATAGTCTTGCGGGACTGCTTCCCATTCCTGTCCCGGGACTTGAGCTGCTGATTATTTCCGGTCCGCTTGGCGGTTTCCTGATTATCATCGCGACAAAAATAGTACTTTTCCTTTTAGACCCGTTAATCTGGCTAATAAAGAAAATATGGTCTTTACTGGTTCGCATAGCCCTGTACATCTACCGCTGTATCATCAAGGCTTTTGGTATTTTTGAGGATAATACTCCTGTTTGGGTAGGCGTGAACTGGCTGATTGCGGTCCTTGTAACTTTTGGCGGTCTGATACTTGGTTTCAGGTTATTCTCCACGGGCAGCATTACTTTCGGTTCCGCATTGGGAGTAGCGCTTATTCTGGCATTGGGGCTTACTTTCATGGCGTTCATAATAATCAAGCGAAAGAAAACAGAAACATAAAATTCATTACTTTTGGTATTGTCATCAGAATAAACAGGAGAAATTTATTTTAAGGCAGCTGTTCCAAAAACGCAAACCTTCGGTTTGAAAGTTTTGGAACAGCCTCAATTAAGTATTTTAAGGAGCAATTTTCAAAAGGAATATCGCATAATGAGCGTAATTTCTGCCATAAAAGGGTTTTTCCATACAAGGGATGAGCTGTCTCTGGGCAATATAAGAAAAGAATTGTGGGCGGTAATAATTATCTTCCCCATGTCAGTCATACTCGCCAATATGCGCCATTTTGACCTTAATATCGAATTTGCGGGATTTCAGTCATTTGAACTAATGCTTTACCTCTGGGGTTTTGGCTGGCTGGTACTTGCTCTTTTCCCAAAACGATTCATAATTTTTCTTCTTAGAATTGCGGCAGTCATCTGCGCAATTCTTCTTTTATTACAAATATTGTTTACAGCGGATATTCGACTTTCGGTATTCATGGCTTATATGTTTTTCAACGGAATATGCTGTGCCTGCGCTTTTTTTCTTTTCTGTTTCAGCTTGAATAATGTGGAAAGAATGGCAGGGATAATATTATTGATTTTCTACCACAGCCTTGATTATGCGGTCTTTAAAACATTTGCGGCCATTCAGAAAATCTATGAAACATGGTTCGGAATTGCGGTAATGGTTTTCTACCTTGTACTGGTTTTTTTATTCAATAAAAAAACAGAAGAAATAATTATTGATGATAATAAAAATACTAAAACAATTCAGGATATAAAAGAAGCAAAAGCAGGAATTATAATCCTGCTCCATATCGTCTATTTCTCATCAATGCTCATGATACATTATCTTGAACCTGCGGAAAATATTATTTTCAGTCTGCCTTACGGTTTGGGTCAGTTTACATCTATCATCTTTACAGTTTTGGTCATGGTGCTGCTTAACCGTAATCCGCTTTATATATGGCTGTCATTCCTGGTCTTTACGCTATTCGGATTATCAATCGTAAATTACGAATCTACAGCAGCGCGTTTTTTAGGTTCGCTTATTTTCGGAACAGGAGACGGATTAGGTTATATAATTGTAATTTATCTGTGCGCGGGAGCGATTAAAAAAAGCAAGTCAATTAAAATGTACAGGCTTTATTGTTTTATACTTTTTATCGAATATGTTTTTATATCAGGCATATTATCAAAGGTTTTTAATTACTTTGCGGAATCAACGCATACAGTCGCGTTTATAATTGTTCTTGCGCTTTGTTCGATTTGTTTCCTTATCCTGCCGTATTTACAAAAAAAACTTTTTTCAGAAGACTGGACTGACGGATTAAGTTTAGCTGACATACCCGAATATGTCCCTGCACTTGAACAGGCACATAAAGCGGACAAAGAAGACAATTTAGGATTAACCCCCCGTGAAAAAGATGTTTTTGCCCTTCTTATGCAAAACATGCCGCTTAAAACCATCGCTTTGGAACTTGGGATTACTTTTAATACCGTAAACTCACATTACCGCTCAATTTACCGCAAACTCGGCATCACCAGCAAAGGCGAGTTGTTTTTGAAGTATAAAATTATTAATTAATTGTATATTTTTTCATACATCACCAAAACGTGCGAGTTGCTTATTTCTTAAAACAATTTAGTATAATCCCATGCAGGATGAAAAACAGGAGGAATTATGGACATTGGAAACCCTTTAATTTACACCTGCCCGTCATGCGGCAAAAAAATGAAGATGACAATATTTACCAGTTATACGGTCAGCTCAAGCAGATCTTATTCTGACGGTTATGTCAAAGAGTCAGGTATCTGCTGCGCTCATTTAACTCCCGATTTGGCAAAATGCCCGCACTGTAAGAACCTGTTTCTAAGGCATAAGGTTAAAGACTCAGAATATGTAAACTTTTATACCAATAAAGTAAAAAAGGATATTGAGGAACCAAATACAAACGACCTTATCAAAGCGGTTAAAAATAAAATATTTAAAAAAAGGCAGGATGAAAAAGAATTACGCGAAGCATTATGGCGCAGCTTTAACGATGATACACGTTATGGATATAATCAATTAAGCGGCGATGATTTAAAGTTGTGGCAGGAAAATTGCGCCGTTCTTTTACGATTTATCGAAAAAACGCATAAAAAAACTCAGTCAGGAAAGAACAGCAAAGAAGGCGGGGAAAACTGTCTGTTAATTACCGCCGAATTAAACCGCAACCTGGGTAAATTCGACAAGTGTTTGGAATATATAAATCTGCTTGGCGGCAAATGGTCCTGGCTTAAAAAACAATTCGCGTGGGAATGTAAAGGAAAAAACATTTTCACTTTTGAAATAATACCCAAAAACATAATGAACCTTGAAAAAGCCAAAGATCAATATAAAGATAATTATTATAACCGCGCACAATATTTTCTTCCTCCGTACTACGGTCGTAGAAATATCAAAAAAATAATCGCCGACTATGATAAAGCCGAAAGTTTGGGCATGAAAGGCACAATTTTCTACTGCGAACGCGGCGATCTATATTTAGATGAACTCAACGATACAGACAGCGCAATCGCCGATTATACAAAAGCCCTGAAGCAAAATGACGATTACAGGAAATCATACAGCCTCAGTTTACGCAGCAGCGCCTATTTTAAAAAAGGCAATTTTAAAAAAGCCCTTGCCGACATAAACGCTGCTATTGAAGATTACAGCGAAAATAATGATTTATATACCATGCGCGCCGAAATTTATGAAGCAATGGGAAATACTGACCTAGCGGAGAATGACAGGCAAAAAGCGAAAGAAATTGAACAGAGAGAAAAGAACAGTTTACAGTGAAAAGTAGTTAGTGTAAAATATACTAACAACTAAATTAAAAAGAGGATTTTATGGCAGTAGAAAAAATAACCTACACAAACGGCGCCGTCTACGAAGGCGATGTAGTGGCCGGCAAACCACACGGCAAAGGAAAATTAACATTCGCCAACGGCGCTTTTTACGAAGGTGATTGGGTTAATGATAAAAGACATGGAAAAGGTAAATCTAATGTCGCTAATGGTGATATTTATGAGGGCGATTATGCTGACGATAAAAAGAACGGAAAAGGTAAATATAAATGGGCTAATGGCAATGTTTATGAAGGTGATTGGGTTAATGATTTAATACACGGTAAAGGAAAATTAACATTCGCCAGCGGCACTATTTACGAAGGTGATTGGGTTAATGAAAAAAAACATGGAAAAGGAAAATATAAAGCCGCTAATGGTGATATTTATGAAGGCGATTATGCTGACGATAAATGGAACGGTAAAGGAAAATACACATGGGCTAACGGCAATGTTTATGAAGGTGATTGGGTTAACGATAAAATACACGGTAAAGGAAAATTAACATCAGCTAACGGTACTGTACAGGACGGTAATTGGGATAACGGTAAGTTTGTTGGTACAGTGCCGCAAACTTCTTCAACCGCGCCGCAATCCGCGCAATCAACAGGCAAAACATTTGAAGACGCTTTAAAACTTTTTCAATCAGATCGCTACGCTGAAGCTTTAAAAATAACTGAGGATTTGGGAAGCAGAGGCGACGCTCCCTCGCTGTATCTTGCCGGAGTTTGTTATGAAAGCGGTAATGGCGTTACGCAAAACTTTTTAAAAGCGATTGAATATTACAAGAAAGCGTCCGCGCTAGGTTACAGTCAGGCGGCATTAGCTATCGCTCCTTATTATCTTGAAGGCTTGGGCGTGGAAAAAAATATCGGCGAAGCTGTTAAATGGATTCAAAAATCCGCCGAACAGGGTAAAGCCGAAGCGCAGTTTAATCTTTCAGGCTGGTATATGGACGGCGAGGACGTGGAGAAGAATGAAAAGCTCGGCTTTGAATGGTGCAGGAAAGCGGCGGAAAGCGGACATAAGGCCGCGCAAAACAATCTGGGACATTATTATCTGAACGGAACAGGCACAGCGCAAAGCGACAAGGACGCCTTTATATGGTTTAAAAAATCCGCCGATCAGGGATATGAAAAAGCGTTAACAAGTATGGGCTACTGTTATTATTACGGCAAAGGCGTTCCCGTAGACTTTGCGAAAGCCTTTGAATATAACACTAAAGGCGCGGAAAAAGGAGACGACAATGCCCTTTTTAACATTGGAGTTTATTACTTTAAAGGTCAGGGTGTAAAACAAGACTTTGATAAAGCGTATGAATATTTCAATAAAGCCGCCGATAAACACAACGATATGGCTATGCTTATCAAACTGGATTTTGATAAACTGCGCGATGAAGAAAAAGAGAAAGGAATAACATTCAACAAAGTTTTCAGCGCGGTTGATAAAGCAATGGCGATTAACGATATACTTAGCAGTTTCGGATTTTAACATAAGGAAAACATTATGGCAGACGAAGAAATCCTAAAAAAACATGATCAGGCAGTTTCACTCTGTAAAGAAAAGCGTTTTGCCGAAGCGCTGCCATTACTCGAAGAATTGTCAAATAACGGTTACGCCGCTTCCCAATGCGCTTTAGGTGAATGTTATTACAGAGGTTTTGGTCTAACGCAGAACTATACCAAAGCGTATGAATATTTCGTCAATGCCGCGCTACAGGGGAACGCAATCGCGCAATACAACACAGGCGTATGTTTTCTGCGCGGGCAAGGCACGGAGCGGAACGGCGATAAAGGCGTAGAATGGCTGAAACGCGCAAGCGATCAAGGCATAGAACAGGCAAAAAAACTGTTAAAAGAAATCGACCGCATATTATCCAAAAAGAAGAAAAAATTCAATATTGGAAAAATCGATCCGGATAAATTATACGATGCCGCTTTTTACGCGCAGCTTGCATCATATTTATTTTGGTGAGGGACAAATGAAAAGTGAGCCATGGTCAGTGAACAAAGAGCAAAAAGGAAAAGAGGATATTTATGGTAACAGAAACAATTAAATTTGAAAAAGGCGGTATTATCCCTTTTGGTAATTACCAGTGGTTTATTCTTGATATACAAGACGGCAAAGCGTTAATAATATCAAAAGACGTAATTGATAACCGCACGTTACGCGAATATCTTAACAGTTCATTCCTTCAAAAACTTACCGCCGAACCGAAGGTTCGGGAACAGCAAAACGCAATAGCAGAAACGCGAATAATAAACAGCGGCAATCTTTGGTATAATTCAAACGGCGGAAATGACACAACATATAAAATATTTTTGTTAAGTTTGGAAGAAGCCGATAAATATTTCGGAGACAGCGGAGATTATCAAAATAAAAAACGTAAATATTTTAAGGATGATAAATTTTCACCTGATGATAACGGTAATTTCATTACCAACATTCATGATGCAGAAAGAACCGCGAATTTAAAAAACGAAAACAGTTGGTGGCTCCTGCGTACTCCCGGCAGCGATAATACAAAAACAACGATAGTAGACTTTAACGGTAGTATCTGCGTAGACGGCGCTAATGTTTCTTATAATATTTTCGGTATACGCCCCGCTTTATGGTTAAAAGTGAACATGGATTCACGATAAGGAGGTAATACAATGTCAACAGAAAAAATTGAAAATGAAGACGGCTCAACCTACGAAGGCGAAACTGCCGACGGCAAACCGCACGGCAAAGGAAAAATGACTTACGAAAACGGCTCAGTCTACGAAGGCGAATTCGCTTACGGCGGAATGTGGGGGCAAGGCAAACAAACATACACAGACGGCAGAATATATGAGGGCGGTTTTTATTGGGACACCCACGATCAGCCCGTAGGCGAAGGAACAATGACATATCCTGACGGCAGAATCGTAAAAGGCGAATGGAAAAACTGCAAGTTTGTAGAGAAAAAAAGAAATGGATAATATGTGTATAATTGTTTTAGAAGATATTAAGTTTTTCCCTGTATCAGAAAAAGATATACAATACGGTTATGATCTTTGGAAATTAACCCAAAAAGAATTCCTTGAAAAAATAAACGGCGAATGGAATGAAGAAATTCAATTAAAAATCTATAAAGATGAACGTATTAGGAATTTAGAAAATAATTATTTTATTAAATATAAAGAAAATATTGTTGGCTGGCTGGAATATGATATTTATAATGATTATATTTACATCAATCAATTACATATAACACCGGAATATCAAAACAAAGGAATAGGAACAAAAATATTAAATGAATATATTGTGTATGGTAAAAAAGAAAATAAAAATATATTTCTGGAAGTTTTACAAGGCAATGAAAGAGCGTTAGAATATTATAAAAGAATTGGTTTTAAGGAATATGATGATTGTTCCGTATCTAAAACATTGGTATATAAAATAGATGATACAGCAATGGCGCAGACAGTAAAAGAAAAACTAACATTAAAAGACGGCTCAATCTACGAAGGTGAAACCAAAGACGGTAAACCCCACGGTAAAGGAAAATTAACAGAAGAAAACGGCGATGTATATGAAGGCGATTTTGTTGATGGCTGGTTTCATGGTATAGGAAAACTGACCTACAAATACGGTAAAGTCTACGAAGGCGGCTTTAAATACGGTAAATTCCACGGCAAAGGTAAAATAACACACACAGACGGCGAAGTCCACGAAGGGGAATTCGCTGACGGCAAACCAACATGGACAGGCAAACACCTTGTTGATATTTTCAAACGCCCCAAACCGCGCCGTAAAGAATCAAGCAAAGAAAAACTAACATTAAAAGACGGCTCAACCTACGAAGGCGAAACCAAAGACAGCAAACCCCACGGCAGAGGGAAACAAACATGGGCTGACGGCGAAACTTACGAAGGTGATTTTGTCAACGGCAAGAGATCAGGCAAAGGGAAATATACATGGGATGATGACGAAGTATATGAAGGCGATTGGGATAACGACAAGATGCATGGCAAAGGCAAATATACATATTATTCAGACGAATATGAATCATACGATGACAGCGTTGATGAAAGCGAAAGAGTTGTCATAGGACAATATATATCCGCAGTCTACGAAGGTGATTTTGTTGAAGGCGAACCGCACGGCAAAGGAAAAATGACATTTGACGACGGCGATATTTACGAAGGCGATTTTGTTAAAAGCAAACGCCATGGTAAAGGGAAATGGACTAATGCAAACGGCAATGTTGAATACGAAGGCGATTTCTTAAATAATTGGTATCATGGCAAAGGGAAATTGACATACACAGACGGCAGTTTTTACGAAGGCAATTTTGCCAATAATGTACCCCACGGCAAAGGGAAATCTACAAACGCAAACGGCAATGTATATGAAGGCGGTTATTCCCATAACAAGTATCATGGCAAAGGAAAAAAGACATACGCTGACGGCAAAGTTGAAGAAGGAAAATGGAAAGACGGCAAGTTTAAAGGATAAATCAAATAAAGGAGATTTTTATGGCAAAGACAACAACAGGAAAAAAGATAATTGATTTAGGCGTCTGGGATGGCGATTACGAAGGCGATCTGGTTAACGGAAAAGCCCACGGTAAAGGAAAACTGTCATGGCAAAACAACCAAAATGTTTACGAAGGCGATTTTGTTAAAGACAAAATGACAGGCAAAGGGAAGATAACATATTATAACATACATGGCGGAGTCCGTTGGATATATGAAGGCGATTTCGTAAACGGCGAAGAACACGGCAACGGCATACAATATAACAGCATCGGGCAAATTGAACAAAAAGGAAGATGGCGTAATGGTTTTTTTAAGGAAAGCATACTTAAAAATATTATAGAAAAAATAAAACAGAAAAAACAACCGAAAGGAAAATTGGAAGATGAAGCTTACTGGAAAGCAAGGGAATTACAGGACAAGATTTGCCCGTAATTAAGGAAACAAATCATGGAAAATAAACCCAAAACCACGACCATTAACGGAATGACATTTGAAATCCCAGGCAAAGAAATATTATGCAAAAATTGCGGAACAACCAATTTTTATTATGATGACAACGCTCCCCCTTACAAATGCGACAACTGCGGAAAAATTTTAGTCAATTTGCACCCCGACCCGCCGCATAAAAATAATCCGTTATTAGGATAAACATATACAATGGCAGATAACAAATCAGGCAAAATAATAAATTCGTTTCTATGCTTTTTATGCGTAAAAGGAATACGCAAACAATATTGTATCGTTTGCGATTACGCAACCGCAAATATAAAATCAACGGCAATTAGCGCCAGCACCAATGCTAACGGCAACGCCGATGATTCAGCCGCCGAGGATTTTAAAACAGGCTTGCGTTATTATCTCGGTGACGGCGTAGATCAGGATTATGAGAAAGCCTTTAATTTTTTCACACAATCAGCAGATCAGGGAAATTCTAAAGCGCAATTATTTTTAGGCGAATGTTATGACAGCGGTTACGGCGTAACGCAGGACCGCGCAAAAGCGGGGCAATTATTTTTAAAAGCTGCCGAGCAGGGCTTGGCGGAAGCGCAATTCAGAGTAAAAAGCTGCTTCATGGGTACCTTCAACGGTTTTGAATATAACCCGGAAAAATATAATTACTGGAAAGCAAAAGCCGCCGAACAAGGCTACGGCTCAGAAGAAAACCAGAGGGATAACGATAAAAGACGCGCCATGCAGAACGCCGCCTATTTAAAAAAAAGTAAAAGGACATTAGATGAACTTAATCTGCGAACCATCGAAGATTTAGAAAACCTTATGCGCCCATCGGTGAAAGACGCAACAAAACTAATCATCAAAAGAAAAGAAACAGAACCGCAGGACAGCAATCTGCGTTCGCATTTCGGCGGACAGCCTTATTTCGAAAAAGGCGAAAAGTGGCCGTCAATAAGAGAAGGGGATCAATTTGAACTAATATTTCAAATTTTTAATACAGGAAATATCAATCTTCCCGAAAATATAAAACTTTTGCAATTTTATTATGATTATGAAAATTCACCGATTTCCTGTTCCGCATATACCGAAGATTATGTTAAAACAGGTTATAAACACGGAAACGGTTGGCTCGTCAAAATCTACGAAACCCTCGACACAGCCAACAGCATAATCATAAAAAGACCCGAATGGTGCGTTACAGATATGTATTGCGAAATAGAATACGAGCCGATAAAATCACTTCCCGATAACGAATGGGATGATGAAACCGTAGAAATGCTTTGCGAAAAACTTGACGGGGAAAGTAAAATGAAAAACTTTGACAGTTATAATTTTATCGCGGAAAAATTAAACTGCGAACAGGATTTTTGCAGTCAGTTAGGCGGCTATCCACAATGGCTTCAGGGAGACGCAACCCCCGATGACAAAGATTATCAGCTTTTATTTCAACTGGATTCAGAAGATGAAGCGGGCTTGCATTGGGTAGACTGCGGCATAATCTATGTTTTTTATAACCTAAAAACCAAAGAAACAATATTTGAGATACAATATTGTTAGGAGCAAATATATTTATGAACCGCCATTTCCTATACAGAAAAGATGATTTATTCCTAAAATACGGTCTAAAACCTAAAGCGTATCTTTTTTCATACATCGCACGTTTATGTGATACGCTCCCAAATGGTTAAATTCACAATATCACTAAAACGTGCGAGTTGCTTTATTTTTAAAACAATTTAGCATAAACCCATGCAGGATGAAAAACAAGCGGAAGCCAATACAAACAAACAACCGCTCAGGGACAGCGCCGCTTTTGTAAGCCTTTTAAAACCGGAAGAGTACGAGGTTTACATCTGGCTCTTGCAGGCCTACAGTATAGCATGGATTTCAGAGACGCTCGGACTTAAAAGTAAAATAGTTAAATCTCTTGCCTTAAACGTATATAAAAAATTTGAAGTTAAGAACCAGCGTGAATTGATCAAATACTTTGTCTCATTAAAAAAATATGAATCAAAACCGCCGCATAACATGGAAGACTTTGCCTATACAATGGCGAGTTATACAAATCATTGCGCAACTCGTATTCTGTGAACACACAGGCGGTGTGTCAGTAATGAGGAATTAAGCCAGTATTGGCTGAATATATTGTCAGGCGGACGTTAAACGCAAAAGGAGAAAATGTTATGAAAAAAACATTTAAACTGAAAGCTGTCCCTGGGATAGCGGGGATTATTGCCATTGTTGCAGTAGTCGGGCTAATGGTTTCTTGCGGCGGCGGGTTAAGCGGCACTTACAAATTTGACGGTATGGATGTTTCCTACACATTTTCCGGAAATAAGATAACTTACAAAGTAGGAGATTCATATACAGCGCAGGGAACCTACAAAGCTTCAGGAGGTGAAATCACTTTTACCATGGATGGTTATGAAGAATCTCAATCATTCAAGTACACGATACAGGGGAATAAAATGACAATGAATCTTGACGGTGTCGAATCAACTTTGACAAAACAGTGAGAAATGATGATGCCGTCTATAATGGCGGCATATTTTTTTTAAGATAGTTATCACCATAAGGAGGTTTTTATGGACGGACAATATTGGGACAAATCAGGTATCGCGCATGACAGCCATGAAGCGATGGTAAGCGCGGACAACGCCAATCAGGCAAGCGGACATTGGGCTTATAAGGAAAGCGCAAGTATGTCATCAGTATTAGGCGGCGGTAAGGCTGGTTTTGGCGGAATTTTATACATACTTAAAATTATTCCCTATATCATTTCATTTTGTGTGTATTTTTTATTCAGTATATTTGAAACATTAAAAGGCGGAAAAGGCAGACTTTTGCAATCTATTGCTTTTGGAATATTGGCAGGACTTCCTATT
>Ga0209755_10001672_pt1 | contig 33521 bp, 36 predicted proteins | sample TergutCo191P1_FD_187301 | JGI IMG/M metagenome (GOLD analysis project Ga0209755, IMG submission 187301) | Cornitermes sp. P1 segment gut microbial communities from Petit-Saut dam, French Guiana - Co191P1 (SPAdes) (version 2) | ecosystem: Host-associated > Arthropoda: Insects > Digestive system... | reverse complement strand
ATTTATTATTAAAACACATCAGCGGCGAAAATATTATTTCCATTAGCGGCAATACTTTTACAGGTATGGAAAATTTAATAAGCGCCAGTTTTCCGTCAGCTGAATTTATCGGAAGCAACGCCTTTGCAGGCTGCCAGTCGCTTGCTTCTGTAAATATACCCAAAGCTGTAACAATCGAAACACAGGCGTTTCGCCTCACAAAAATAACAGAAGCAAATTTTCCGCAAGCGCAAATAATCGGCACTGAAGCATTCGATAATTGTCACTCTTTAAAAAAAGCAGATTTAAAAAACGCGCAATACATAGGTGATTTTGCTTTTTCTAACTGTTTTAGCTTAAGTTCTATAGACCTGCCGCAGGCGGCAAGCATTGGAAACAGCGCCTTTAGAGAATGTGTAAAACTTAAGGAAATCAGCTTCCCCGCTTCGGCAGCACTCGGCAAAGAGCTTTTTCTCTCCTGCTATTCGCTTGTCTCTTTTAACTTATTGGGCGAAGGGGATTTAAGCGTAATAGAAAACGGAAAAGCGCTTGTAAGAAATAACAATAACGAAATTGAATTGCTTGCCTACCCTTGCGCCGAAGGTAAAATAGAAATTAAAGAAATAACAAGAATCGAATCTTATGCCTTCGCGGGAACCAAAATGCTTGTATCAGTCAGCTTCCCTTTAGTGAGCGCAATAGGCGAAGATGTTTTTATATGGTGCAATAATCTGGGATCAGTTAACTTTCCTTTACTAAAAAAAATTAACCGTTCGGCATTTTATGATATTGAAAATTTGAAGATTGCCAACTTTCCGTCTGCGCTAACCATTGAAGAACACGCCTTTAAAAACTGCGTAAACCTAAACGCTTTAAACATTCCGTCGGTTCAATATATAGAAAGTGAAGCCTTTGCGGTTGATTCCGGCGTTTCATCTGATTCGCCTTTAAATATCACTTTTGGAGACGATGCGCCCAATTTAGGCACAAACATTTTCTTCGGAGCACAAAGAATAATTCATGTACTTGTACCGCAAGGCGCAAACGGCTACGGTAAAGTACCCGCAAGTTATGAAGGTGATAATAATGAACAAAACTGGGGAAACGGTCTTAGAGGCAAGGGCTGGGACGGACACACAGGCGGTTACAATGTGGGCGCGGTAAATTCCGGCATCGTGGTAAATATCATGTTTATCGATTAAACAAGCGTAAAAAATTACGCATTATTTATATCATCAGCTGAAATGCTTAACTTCCCGTCTTCCTTGCGCGTAGCGATATGTCTAAAATATTCAAAGTACTGTTTATCCATAAACGCGATGTGAGATAATATCCAATCCTTTAGAAATCTTGTAAAAGTGGAAAGAGTGTATCTGTTTCCCGATTCATATTCCTTTATATTTTCAACTATAGCGCGGACAAAATTCTCATGTTCTTTTTTATGCGCCTCAAAACCCGCGAATTTTGTAGCGACAAGAATTTTTTCTTCCGTGGCAAAATGGACTTTTACATATTTTACCGCTTCCTGAATTACTCTGTTAAAGTAATCATGTTCCTGCACAGAATTCCCTGTAACATGATCAAACATCTCGTTTACAAGATTCACAAGACCCTTGTGCTGATCGTCAATTATCTTTATCCCGCAGGCCAATTTGCTTGTCCATTCCACAAAGTCCTTATCATTATTTCCCATGCAAGCCCTCCAGCATTTTAAAATATCAATTTCTTATGTTGACCAATCTTCATTAATTGGATAATTTTAACATATAAGTAAGTTCAAAAGGAAGATAAATGTCAACAGATGATAAAAAAATTATTTATTCCATGTACAAGGTTTCTAAAAAGCATGGAACAAAACAGGTGCTAAAAGATATAAGTATTTCATACTTTTATGGCGCGAAAATAGGCGTAATTGGTCTAAACGGCTCGGGAAAGTCGAGTCTTCTTAAAATTCTCGCGGGAACAGACACAGAGTTCGCGGGCGAAACTTCAATAAGCCCGGGTTTTAAAATTGGTTTTCTTGAGCAGGAACCATATCTTGAGCCCGGAAAAACAGTTAAAGAAATTGTTTCCGAAGGAGCGGCAGAGCTTGTCGCGCTCCTCGCTGAATTCGATAAAGTAAGCGAAGCCTTCGGCGAGCCGGACGCTGACTATGATAAATTGGGCGCGAAGCAGGCTGAGCTTCAGGAAAAAATCGAGGCAGCCGACGGCTGGAACCTGGACAGCCGCCTTGAACTCGCGATGGAAGCCCTGCGCTGCCCTCCCGGTGATTCTGTTGTTGATCATTTATCAGGGGGCGAAAGGCGGCGTGTCGCTCTCTGCCGCCTGCTCCTGCAAAAGCCTGACATTCTGTTACTCGACGAGCCGACTAACCATTTAGACGCTGAAACTGTCGCGTGGCTTGAGCGCCATCTGCAGGATTACGCCGGAACTGTAATTGCCGTAACGCACGACCGCTACTTTTTAGATAATGTCGCAGGCTGGATACTGGAACTCGACCGCGGAGAAGGAATCCCCTGGAAGGGTAATTACACAGGCTGGCTTGAGCAAAAAGAAAAGCGCATGGAGCAGGAAGAAAAAGGCGAAAGCGACCGCCGCAAAACTTTACAGCGCGAGCTTGAATGGATACGCATGAGCCCGAAAGGCCGTCACGCGAAAAGCAAGGCGCGTATTTCTAATTACGAAAAACTTTATCAGGATGACGAGCGCGAGAGAACAAAAAACGCCGCGCAAAATTCAAAGATTACTATCCCCGCGGGACCTCACTTGGGAAAACTTGTAATAGAAGCCGAAGGACTTAGCAAGGCATTCGGCGAAAAATTGTTATTCGACAACATGAGTTTTACAGTTCCGCCGGGAGCCTGCGTTGGCATAATCGGGCCAAACGGCGCGGGAAAAACCACGCTTTTTAAATTGATAACAGGAAGCGAAAAACCTGATTCCGGCGCATTGCGTCTTGGTGACAGCGTGCAGATTGGTTACGCCGACCAAATGCGCGACAAACTTGACGGCGAAAAAAGCGTATGGGAACAATTATCTGATGGACAGGACTTGATTAAAATAGGCAGCGGTCAAGGAGCGCGAGAGGTTAATTCCCGCGCCTATTGTGCCTGGTACAATTTTTCAGGCGCCGACCAATCCAAGAAAGTTGGCGTGCTTTCAGGCGGAGAGCGCAACCGTTTAAACCTCGCCATGATGTTAAAAGAAGGCGCTAATGTTTTGTTACTCGACGAGCCCACAAACGATTTGGATGTAAACACCTTGCGCGCGCTCGAAGACGCGCTCGACAACTTCGCCGGGGTTAGCTTGGTTATAAGCCACGACCGCTGGTTTTTAGACAGGATTGTAACGCTTATACTTGCCTTTGAAGACGGCGAAGTTGTCTGGTATGACGGCAACTGGTCAGAGTACGCCGAATGGAGACGCGAAAAACTCGGCTCCGCAGCGGACAGCCCGCATAGATATGTGTACAGAAAATTGGAAAGGTGAGCTTAACTTAAAGGACTTTACACCTGTCCGCTTAAGAACGCGTGATCCGCGGAATCTAGCTGCCTGCCGTACAAATGTTCAAACAAGAAGCGCACATCCTCAGGCTCCATGTTCATAAAGCGGCAGCCAAAGTAACTCGCGGACTTATCTTTAAAGCGGCGTACAATGCGCGCGACAATGTTCATTACGCGGTTGGGCGCTTCGATTGTAACGGTAAGTTCAGCGTCAACCAGGAGCGTGGACGCGAGAACAGCGCCAAGAGGATAGGCAAAGAGCAAACCGGAAGCGCTTATGTCCAATACCTTGCCTTCAAAGGCTTCGTTATGAATTTTTCCATGCTCAAAATAACCGTTTTCTTTTAAACCAAAGGCAAGCACCTTCGCGTACTGGTAAACATTATCGAGTATGCTAAAGTCAAAGGGAAGCTTACCCTGCTTGTCTATCCAGATATGAATATAACCTATTACATATTCATGGAATAAAATCGGAACCCACGCGTCGGAATAAATTCCATCGTCAAATTTCGCCTTTAAAAAACGCGAAATATGATCGTCAAGGAAAGTGAGACCCACGCCTGTTGTCTCAAGATAACGTTTAAAAATATCTTCTGTTATTATGCGTTTTTTTGGGTAAGGGTCTGTCTTTGGCAGGAAACCGACAGTTGAAGGAATAAAAAGTGTTTTGCCTGTTTCGGAAACAATTCTTTCCTCTGTGGTTTCAGTTTTTTTATCTTTAAAATTGACAATCTTAAAACCATCCGCGAAATTACTTAACATTCCCGCGATCTGTTTTATCAAACCGGAAAGATTTTTGGGATCCATATTGCGCATTAAATCCTCCGCCAGAATGCTTTCGTATTCAGGAACTTTTGGGAACGAAAGATTGTATCTGTCGCCTTTAAATGTAAAAAGAATTTTTATATCTGAAGGGGTATCAACCCTTAAATAATTACGATCCAAATTTTTATAAAGGGTCTCTGGAGCCTTGCAGTAGATAAGCCCTTCCTTCTCGCCAATTACTTCTGAGGTAAAATCTATTATCATTCCGCGGTAATCAAACAAAAGAGGGAACTTCATGCGCGGTTTTAATTTTCCTAAAGATCTGTCAGGACGAAAAACAAGTTCTTCCCCGGCTGGGCGTTCAAGAGTAAAGGTATATTCGGTTCTGTCTCTAATATATTTAATCGCAAGTTTTTCTTCGTATATCGATTTAAACAGAAATTCTTTTTCTATTCGTCCTACAGGCGTTGCCATATAATCAATAAAACCTCTCGTAAGGATTAAAATCTAAACGATTAACCGCTTCTCTAAATTCGACATCCAATCCTCTGGCTTCTTCAAGAATCAGTTCATCGAATACCCAACTGCCGGTAGTTGTCATTTCTCCATCCTGTCCTTCAATCTGTCTGGAACGATACCTTATATACAACTCTCCGACGATACCCTGCTCCTTACCGATAAAGCGCACCAAAAATGAGGCTGCGCCATCAGCCTCGATTCTTCCCGCTCCTATTCTAAAACTTTCGGGGTTTACAAGTTTTATCGCGTCTAAATGGCTTTCTCTTATTACAGAACTGACAGAAGACAGAGCCGGATGTCCCATCAAGCCTGACATAAAACCCGTGATAACAGAGTTCGCGTAAAAATACGCCGCCGCCGAAGCGCTTCCGCGTCCAAGTTCTCCAATAACTATATCAACAGGATAACGGGGAGCCTCACCTCTCGCGGGACGAAGCAAATCCTCAGGAATTGAACCCCTGTATACAGGTCTTTCCTGAGAAAAGGCAAGAACCGGCATGAGCAAAGAGAGTGTAAAAACAATAAAAACACGCATAATATCTATATACCTATATTCTAGTAAAAATAAATAATTTTTTCTATAATGACGAGGTAAATGAACAAATCAATATCAGCCTCCTTAAACGAAGACTACACTCACCCTGTAAGGGATGTTTTATGGGGTCATATCTATATGACAGAAAAACAGGCGCTTCTAACAGAATCCGCCCCATTCTTGCGGCTTAGCCGGATTATGCAGCTTGGTCCTGTTTATCTCGTGTACCCCGGAGCGACACACACAAGGGCAAGCCATTCTATCGGCGTATACCACCTTGGCAGGCGGCTCCTTCAAAACCTCTCGGAAAGGGGCGCGGACTGGCTCACGCCCGAGGGGGTCAAATCCTTCCTCGCCGCGTGCCTCCTTCACGACATGGGGCACTTCCCCTATACCCATTCCCTAAAAGAACTTTCCCTTTCATCGCACGAAACTTTAACAGGCGCCATAATTTTAAAAGAACCGATTAAGAGCCTTGTTGGAGCAAGCGGCGCTGACCCTGCCTTTACGGCGGCAATTGTGGATAAGGAAATGCCCGGTAACAGCCAGGAGCTTTTATTCTACAGGAGGCTGCTTTCCGGCGCTCTCGACCCTGATAAACTTGATTATTTGAACCGTGACGCCAGATATTGCGGCGTTCCCTACGGTGCTCAAGATGTCGATTTTATCCTGTCCAGATTGAATCCGGACATAAAAAACGGCGTAAATATCGATTCTCGCCTAATTCCCAATGTAGAATCGATACTTTTTTCTAAATATTTGATGTATAGAACCGTTTATTGGCACAAACAGGTACGCGCTGCAACCGCAATGGTCAAAAAAGCGCTTATAAACGGGCTTGAATCGGGCAAATTGTCAGGAGATGAGCTCTATAACCTTGATGACATGAGTCTTTTTAATCTTTTGGAGCAAAAAATCGGCGGCTCCCTTGTAGAATCGGTAAGAGAAAGCAGAATTTTTGCCACAGCCGCCGAAATTTCACCGGGACAAGTCAATTTAAAAGAGGTTCAGGCAATTAAAAACAGGGCTCAGTTTGAGGATCAACTCGCGGGAAAATTACGCGCGGCGGGCTTTGAGATAGGGGGCGAAGACCTGATTATCGATATACCTGAACCTGTTTCCTTTGAAACCGGGCTTTATGTTTCGGATGAAAAGGTTAATTTTAGCGGCAGTTCCAGCGCTTTTAAGGAAGAAACGGTTAACGCCTTTATAAAAACGCTGTATACTGTCAGGGTATTTATAAGTCAAAAATTTGTAAAAAGCCTAAAGACATTTACGGACGTATATAGTATAATTCAGAGAGAACTGGAGGCTATTAATGGATATTCATAACACGAACGAAGACTTGGTGTTTGGCTCGGTACAGAACATTTTTGACGGAATTCAGGATAACGGTAATCCCGAGAATTTGTGCCTGTGTTACCAGTGCAGGATCGATACAATCTGCTATGCTCTCAACCGCATTGAACCCAATTACATAGTTTCTAACAGGGGCTTTACAAGGATCGAGCAGACGAGTATAAAGCGTCAGCAAATTGAAGCGGATATCAACACGCTCATTTACAAGGGCTTGCGTCTTGTAAATCACAATATGCGTCCGACCGCTCCGCACGATGGTACGCCCGCGACACAGACCCATAGAGTTAATCACCCGATGTATGATATCCCGACAATCTCCGGCAGAATTTTTAACGGCATAAGTTTTGAGCCGATAGTTGACGTTGATGTTTCACTTTACTGCGAAGGCGTGCCCGCTCAAATGAGAAACAACAATTGGCAGAACCCCTTTACAATGGTCGCGAGCACTCCGGGATCTTTCAGTTTCTGGCCTCAGCCGATTACAGCTGACGCTCCCGAAACAACAAAGACATTTAAATTTTCACTGCGCGTTGATTCCCCGGATTACGAAGTTCTTAAACACCATTTTAGCGTAACAACAATAAGCAAATTTCATAACCCGCAGTCTTACGCTTTAAACCGCACATTCAAACTGCCGGATCTGTATCTTTTCCCGCCGGGTGAAGCGGAAATAAATGAGTACGACTAACTTGACACTGATAAATTAAAATAGTACTTTATTTACATACAAGGAGAAAAACATGGGACAAGCGAGTAAGAACAGCCGTACCGCTAGCGCGACACAAAGATTTATGTGTTCATGCGGCGGAGAAATAAAAATGAAAACACTTTTTGAAAGCGGTAAAGTAAAAAACATGGCGGAATGTGAAAAGTGCAAACGTAAAGAAAGACGCCCGTCAGATTTTAACTAATGTAAATATTATTTGGAGGTCATCCTTTGGCAAAGAAAAGCACATCAGCGGAAAAACGGCACCGAAAAAGTGAAGAACGCCGTCTGAGAAATAAGTCAACCAAGAGCGCGGTAAGGACAAGCGTTAAAAAATTTGTAGTCCTGGCTCAGAAAAAAGACCCTGGTACAGAGACAGCGTTAAAAGAAATGATCAAAAAGATTGATACCGCGGCAGGTAAGGGTATTATTACAAAGAACGCCGCGGCTCGCAAAAAATCGAGAATGCAGCGCTATTTCAATACAATGAAAGCGGCGCAGTAATTATGTCAGCTCAAAAAAAATTCACAAAAGCGGATATCGTCGACGCCCTGTACGAAAAGACAGGCATGAGCCGTGCGGAAGGCCGCGCCGCGGTTGACCTTATCATTGACGAAATGAAAGAAGCTCTTTTACGCCGTCAGGTAATAGAGATTCGCGGTTTTGGCACTTTTGAAGTAAAGGTGCGCAAGGCCCGCCCAAGAGCGCGTAACCCAAGAACCGGCGAAACTATAGCTATCCGCGCGCACGGAGCGGTTGCTTTCCGTTCAGGGCGTGAATTAAAGCAAGCCGTTTGGTCAATTAACGACACTCCCGCTAAAAAAATAAAAAAATAAACTATGGAAGCAGAAAACAAATGGATTAAAATTATTTTAATCCATTTGGGTTTAATTCTACTGGCGGCAGTTTTGTTTGCCGCGTCTTTTCCTAACCCAATTTTTAAAAACGGCGTTTTCTTCTTAGCGTGGTTCGCTTATATTCCAATTTTAATTGTTATTAAAAATAATAAACTTTTTATTTCCGCGCTCTGGGGTGTTATTTACGGTTTTCTCGCCTATCTTTTATTTAATCATTGGCTTGGAAATTTTCATCCGCTCGCGGGAGTAATAACCTACACTGTATATTCTGTTTTTTTAGCGCTGGTATTTTTTCTGTTTAAATTAGCGGAAATTTTATTTCCAAAAAAAGCCTATCTTGTCCAATGGGTGATATTTATCGCTTTTGAATATTTAAGAACAACCGGCTTTTTGGGTTATTCTTACGGGATTACAGGATACTCGCAATGGCAGATAATTCCATTAATTCAGATTGCGAGTATCACAGGCGTCTGGGGCGTGAGCGCGTTAGTAAGCTTTCCATCCTTCTGGCTCGCAAATTTAATTCAAGAAGAGTTCACACGGAGGCACGGAGGCACGGAGGAAGAAAAAAAGCTCTCGTTCGCGTGGTTCGTGTGGTTCGTGGTAAAAAAAGAAGATAAAATACCTATTATTATATGGTTGGTAGTTCTAATTACCTCGTTAATATTTGGCTTTGTTAGCATAAAAGATTATTCGGCTTATCCTAAGGCGCAAATCGCGCTTATTCAGCACAACACAGACCCCTGGGAAGCTTCTAAAGCTCCCACCACGGCGCAGGTTATCGAAACCTACCGTGACGATTTAATAAAATTAAAACGGCTTTCCGACGAAGCCCTCGCCTCCGAGCTAAAACCGCAGTTAATAGTCTGGCCGGAAACAGCTTTTATCCCTAGAATATATTGGCACGCAACTTACCGGGACGACCATAATTCATGGGTAATTGTAAGGGATCTTTTAGAATATCTTTCAGAAAAGGACACGCCTTTTTTAATCGGGAATGATGACGCCAGAATGGACCCGTCAATAAATCCAAGTTCACAGGAAAAATACAGGGTGGATTATAACGCGGCGCTTTTGTTTGAAAAAGGACTCAATACAGAAACATACAGAAAAATACATTTGGTTCCATTTACAGAACATTTCCCGTATAAAAAGCAATTTCCGTTTATTTTTAACTGGCTGGAAAAGGCGGATACCCATTTTTGGGAAAAAGGCTCCGCGGAAACGGTCTTTTCACTGCCCGGTTTTAGCTTCTGCGCCCCGATTTGCTTTGAGGACACTTTTGGCTATCTTTCAAGAAAATTTGTTAAAAACGGCGCGGATATAATAGTAAATTTGTCAAATGACGCGTGGTCAAACAGCCTTTCCGCCCAAAAACAGCACCTGAGTATGGCGGTTTTTAGGGCTGTAGAAAACAAGCGTTCCATGGTTCGTTCCACTTCCTCGGGGCAGACCTGCGCCATAGACCCAAATGGCAGAATAATAGCGGAAGCCCCGGAGTTTACAGAAACCTGGTTAAATACAGCCCTTCCTATTGTAAAAAAGATTGAATTTACCATATACACCGCTTTTGGCGATTATATGGGGCTTTTCTTTGTTATCACCGCTTTCCTCTTATTGATCTCCTCTTGCGTTTGGTATACAATGAAGAAATTAAAGAACAGGGGTCAATAAAAATGAATGCCCAGAAGAAAATACTGCTTGCAGATGACGAACCAATTAATCTCGATTTTTTTGAAGTAATGCTTTCCAAGCTTGGCTTTGTAGTTGAAAAGTGCGACAACGGACCTGAAGTTCTGGAAAAAGTAAAAAAATTCATGCCCGACTTAATTATCCTTGATAATATTATGCCGGGGATGTCCGGACGCGAGATTACAAAAGTATTAAAAAATGACGCCGATTTTAAAGACATTTCTATCATAATGCTTTCCGCGCTTGATGATGTAAAAGATAAGGTCGCCGGTTTTGAAGCTGGTGTTGATGATTACATAACAAAGCCCTTTAATTTTACCGAAGTTCTGGCGCGTATAAACGCGGTGCTGCGTAACCGGGCTTTAATCGACCAGATAAAAGTGCGCGAAACACGTCTTACGCTCGCGGAAGAATTAAACAGAGATTTAAAAGAGAATCTTTCGGTTTTTATCGGAAACATTGACGAGCTTGAAAAAGCGATTGCTACAATAAATGAAAACGAAAGCGTAAATACGGTAAGCGAAAAAATTCTATCTGTCCGCAAACATATCGCGGCTCTTGACGCCAGAATAGAAAAAACTATCAATGAATGGGATAATTTAAAGAAAGACGAAATAGGTCTTCCGGTATTGGAGAATCAAATAAGAAAATTCCTGCATCAGGAGCAGTCGTAATTTAAACTGAGGATTAAATGGCAAAGCGGGAAGGAAAGAAAAAAGATAAAACCGAAGTTGTTGTCCTTGGAAAAACGACCAGTTTTACCGGAATTTTAAAATTCGCTACAACACTGCGCATTCAGGGGAGTTTCAGAGGAACAATAGACGCGTCAGGAGATTTAATCGTTGACAAGGAAGCGGTAATTAACGCGGATCATATAACGGTAAATTCTCTTACGGTGTTCGGACATGTTGTCGGCACTGTACACGCGCTGAATAAAGTTGATATGATGAGCGGCGCCAAAGTGCAGGGCGATGTAAGCGCAGCAAGGCTGCGTATCGCGGACGGCGTTCTTTTTGAGGGCAAATGTAAAATGACAAATGTGGAAAAAGATATAGAAATCTTCCACCGCCCGACAGAAGAAATTAAAGCCGACTTACAACGAATCAATAATGTCAGAGTGTAGTAAAAAAATTAAATTAGTTGAACAAGCCGAAGAAAAAGCGGCGTGCTTGATAAAAAAATTAAAAGATTTTTCTTGTAAATTGTGCTTAGCCGAATCCTGCACCGCGGGGTTAATTTCGGGTTTTTTAGCGGCTGTCCCCGGCGCGTCAAGCGTCTTGTGGGGTTCTTTTGTGTGTTACGCAAGAGAAGCAAAGGCGCGAATGCTGGACCTTGACGAAAAAGAAATGGAAGTTCATGGTCTTGTAAGCGAAAAAACAGCTTGCTCTATGGCAATGGGCGCACTAAAAAAAAGCGAAGCAGACTCCTCAAGCGAGGTGTGTTTCGCGGCTTCTGTAACAGGGCTGGCGGGTCCGGATGGTGACGGCAGCTCTGTGCCTGTTGGCACTGTTTGGGCGGCAGTCGCGTCCAAGGGAGGTATAGTAACAAAGGAATTTCATTTTACAGGAACGAGGGATGAGGTTCGTCTTCTTGCCGCTGTTTCAGTAATGGAAATGATTTTGGAGCGCTTGACAAAACTTTAGAAAAATATTAGAGTAAAGGTATCCTTTCGAAAATCGTATGTTTATAAAAACAAGAAAATTAAATCAATTAAAAGCGGAAAAAAGAAAAAATCCATAGGTGGTATAAAAATGGCGACAGTTGTAAAAAGAGGCAGAAGGCCGGCAAATTATTCAGCTAATGCAGCCGGAGAGAACGACACGAACGCGGGTTTTGAAGCGTCAGATAATCAAAATCCGGAAAACGGAGCGAATAATGAAGCTCCGAATGATGATCAGCAATACAGGAACGAAGAAGCTCAAGGTAAAGAAGAAGTTTTACCGGCGCTCCCAAAATTACCTTCGATGCCCGACTTGTACGGAAAACCAATCCCTCGCCAGGATCAGGACAGCGGCAAGCCACGCCTTACAATCAATGAATTAATCAGACTTAACATGAAAGACCTGCGCGATTTGGCAGTTTGTTACAATATTACGCATGATGATATGGTCGTATTAAAAAAACAGGAAATTGTTTTCGCGCTCCTTAAAGCGCACACAGAAAGAGGCGGCATTATTTACGCCTACGGCTCTTTGGAAATTTTACCGGACAGTTACGGTTTCCTTCGAAGCCCTCAGAATTCATACCTTCCGGGTCCTGATGATATTTATATTAGCCCAAGCCAGATTCGCCTTTTCGCGCTTAAAACAGGCGACACAGTTTATGGGCAGATACGCAGCCCAAAAGAAGGTGAGCGTTTCTTCGCGATGTTAAGAGTAGAAACCGTAAATTACGACGACCCCACTGTCGCTCAAAATAGAATTCCATTTGACAACTTAACTCCGCTTTATCCAAATAAAAAACTGGATTTAGAAACATCCACAGAAGGAGTGAGCGAGAGGGTTATCAACCTCTTCTGCCCCATTGGTAAGGGCCAGCGCTCATTAATTGTCGCTCCGCCCAGAACCGGTAAAACGATCATGATGCAAAAGATCGCGAACGCGATTACAAAAAATCACCCTGAAGTTTACCTAATCGTTTTATTAATCGACGAGCGCCCGGAGGAAGTAACCGACATGGAACGCACTGTTCGCGCGGAAGTAATTTCTTCCACATTTGACGAGCAGGCAAGCCGCCATGTTCAGGTTACAGAAATGGTTTTAGAAAAAGCAAAGCGCCTTGTAGAGCACAAAAGAGACGTTGTTATACTTTTAGACTCGATAACCCGTCTCGCGCGCGCTTACAACCAGACTGTTCCCACATCGGGGAAAATATTATCGGGCGGTGTTGACTCAAACGCTCTCCATAAACCAAAACGATTTTTCGGCGCGGCGCGTAATATAGAAGAAGGCGGAAGCCTTACGATTATTTCAACGGCTCTTGTAGAGACAGGCAGCCGCATGGATGAAGTAATTTTTGAAGAGTTCAAAGGAACCGGCAACATGGAAATCAACCTGGACAGGCGCATTTCCGACCGCCGCCTCTTCCCTGCCATCAATATCAAGAAATCCGGCACACGCAAGGAAGAATTGCTCCTTACCGAGGAAGAAATCCAAAAAATCTGGATTTTGCGCAAGGTAATAAACCCCATGGACGACATCGAAATCATCGAGCTGCTAGTTGACAGAATGAAGAAAAGTAAGAATAATGAAGCATTCCTAAGATCCATGAACACCGGAACCGGCGGCATAGATTGATGGTTCAATCTTTGTAATGGATTTAAGTCCTTAAACCCCGATAAATATGGGAAGTTGGACAATTTTTGGAGGATAAAATGAGAGACGGAATACACCCAAAGTACGAAATGACCAAAATCACCTGCGCCTGCGGCAACGTAATCGAAACACGTTCCACGATTAAGGACATCAAGGTTGAAATTTGCTCATCCTGCCACCCCTTCTTCACCGGCAAGCAGAAACTTGTAGACACCGCCGGAAGAATTGAAAGGTTCAGGAAGAAATATAATATCAAAGAGTAGTTTAAAAACCTCTTATTCCCAGATCTCTGGCAATACCCATGTAAATATCAGGAATGTGTATTCCTGATATTTTATGCTTTTTATAATCGATAATTTCCGGGTGGGAAATTTTTTCGATTTTTTTTGTGTTGGGACTCCACTTCGCGGATTTTTCGCTTACTACCCCGTCGTTTGCTCCGCTTATTTTTTTTATATACAAGTAACTATTAAAAACCATTAAATCATCAAACGCGTTTCTCATAGTTGTATAAATACTTTGATAATACACATTCTCGTCCATAACTACTTGTTCATTAAAATCTCTCATTTTAAATGTTGTTAATTGATAATTTACATTGTACATATCAGGGTTTGTGTCACCGTACCATTCACCGAAGGTTTTTAAGATTTTTCGCGCGTTTGGCGTATGAACAATTTTCTGCTGGAAAATTAAATCCGCAATTTCGGCCCCATGATGAGGTGTGCATATTGTTGTTAAGCTGGCGACTGCTTTTCCATAATTGTGTTTCCAGATTGTATAACGGGAATCGAGCCCGCCTTTAGAGTGCGCTATAATATTTACTTTTTCGCTTCCTGTTTCCTGTAAAACCTTATCTATTGTTTCTTTTAGGATTTCTGAATTCGATTCAAAGCTGCCCCATGAGTCTGTATTTCCAAGGTATACTTTTATTCCATTGTCTTCGAAGGTTTTAGGTATCCTTCCCCAAAAATCTATTATGCTTTTTCTGTCATGCGCTACTATTCCATGTACCAATATAACAGGATATTTTAAAACCGATTCTTTGTTCTCTGTTTCGTTTTCGTTTTGAGGCATACTAGCACATCCTATAAATAAAATTGATATTAAAACTGTTACGCAAATTTTATATTTCATATTAATTTCCCTTTATTAAGAACGCCCTTGGTATTTTCCTTCCTTTAAAATCCTCGTCTTCTATTTTGCTTTTTAAATCTGTTACTTGCGTCTTTAGCGCTGTTTCCAGTTCTTGCGCGGTCGGCGCTTTGCGGTGTAAATTAACGCTTACAAATATTGTTCCGCCCGAGGAAAGCAGCTTTAAACACCGCGCGAGGAGTTCTGCTAAATCCCGGTTTAAATCAAAGTCGTTTGTCATTTTTTTTGAATTAGAAAACGCCGGCGGGTCTACTATAATAATATCCCACCGCAACTTTTCTCTAATCGCGTTCTTAACAAATTCCAATACATCAGCTTTAATTAGTCTATGAGCGCCTTTTGCTTCAAAGCCATTCAATACAAAATTCTCTTTTGCCCAATTTAAATAAGTATTGGAAATATCGACAGAATCAGTGCGAGCGGCTCCGCCTGCAGCAGCGTATACAGAAAAAGAACCCGTATACGAGAATAAATTTAAAACCCTTTTATCTTTCGCCGCGTCACGCGCCATGACGCGAAGGAGCCGCCTGTCAGCAAAGAGACCTGTATCCAAGTAGTCCGAAAAATTTACTTTAAACTTTAATCCATTTTCACTTACAACTTTTTCTATACGCGCGTCTTTTTTTGAATTAATTTTTTCATATTGGGACACGCCTCTTTGTTTTTCACGCTGCTTTAAAAAAATATTAGAAGGATTTATACCAAGCGCGAGAGCCGCGCTGTCCTTCATCGCGGATAGCCACTCTGCTTCATCAGCCTCATCTTTTTCGTATGGACGTTTATAAAGCGCGCCTGACAACACGGCGTCATTAAGAGCAGAACAATCGCCGTAAAAATCAAGAACAAGAGGAATTTCCGGAATGTCGCGATCATAGAGCCTCCACGCCTGTGTGCCTGTCCGCAGCGCCCACTTTTTAAGGTGTCGGAAACGTTTTTGCAAACGATTGGCGAACATCTGAGATTGCGCGGGAAGCTTCGCTGCAATTTGTTCATTGGTCTTTTCATTCATTATATATAAATCTCTACCGGCGTTGTTATGCCTTTCTTTGCAAACATCTTGCGCAAAGAAACTGCACGCTTTTCAAGGTATTCTTCCGGCAAAGAAGACGCTAATGGGTCTTCCGGCGCAGAACGCGCCTTGCCGTACATCTGCACCTTGTGTATATTCGCGCACTTTTTTTCAGCTAACTCGCAAACTAATGCTTCCCATGCATTGGTTTCAATTTCAGAGGGAGCTTCTCCGTTTATTGCGCATAGCATTGTCTGTATTGTTACCGCAGCGCAGCTTGTAAACTCTTTTATTTTTTCTATAAGTTTTTCGTACTGCAATGCGCACCTGTTAATTTTTTTATACCATTCTTCTGTTCCTGCATCGAGTTTTAACCATATATCAACATAGGAAGACACTGCGTCTGCTGCGCAATTCTCTCTAAGCAGCGTAAAAGTTTGCGGCTGTAAAAGCCCTGCGCCGTTTGTTATAACAACCAATTTTGCAGAAGCAGCTTCACTTGCGCGAATTTTTTCCGCCAATTTAAAAGCACTGCCGAAAAAAGGAGAAAGAGTAGGTTCTCCGTTGCCGGAAAAACAAATATCTTTAATAGGTATATTTTGTTCCTTCGCGGAAACTATTGCAAAACGCAAATCTTCTTCCATTTGCTCAAGAGAAAACTTTGCGTCGCTGGAAAAAGGAAACACTTCGCAGTAAGGGCAGTCAAACTGGCAGGTTTTTTTATCAGGAAAAAGATTAATCCCGATTGACAGCCCGACGGAACGGCGCGAGTAAACCGGATAAATAATTACGCCTTTCTCTCTTTCGCGGTGATTTGTAATTGAATTAATATTCATCATTTTTATATTAATCTATATAAATTAAAAGAACAAGAAGAGAGGTATTTCTGCCTCTTCCTGAAAATTATCTCCTCTGTTATAATACCCAAAAGGAGAAAAACATGAACGCTTTAAAGAAAAACCCGGCATGGAAAGGACGCAAAGGTCCTGTTGTTTTGGTCATCATGGACGGCGTAGGATACGGAAAATATAAAGAAGGTGACGCTGTCGCTGCCTCTAAAATGGATAATTTAAATGCTCTTACCTCAATATGCCCTCATACAAAATTAAAGGCGCACGGAACAGCCGTAGGACTGCCCTCCGACGATGATATGGGCAACAGCGAAGTCGGACACAACGCAATGGGCTGCGGAAGGGTTTTTAGTCAGGGCGCGGCGCTTGTTTCAAACTCAATACATACAGGAGCCATGTTTGAAGGCAGCGCATGGAAGGAAATAATCGCAAATGTTAAAGGCGACGCTAAATGCGCAGGCTGCGACCAGCCCGGAACCTTGCATTTTCTAGGGCTTTTTTCTGATGGTAATGTTCACAGCCACCTTGATCATTTAAAAGCGATGATAACTCACGCTAAAAAAGAAAATGTTAAGCGCGTAAGAATCCATGTGCTCTTTGACGGACGCGACGTTGGAAAACTCAGCGCTTTTGAATATATCGATCCCTTTGAAGCGTTTTTAAAAGAACTCAGCGTTGATAACTTTGACGCGAAAATTGCATCAGGCGGCGGACGAATGTGGATTACAATGGATAGATACGGCGCGGATTGGTCAATGGTAGATCGCGGCTGGCAGACTCACGTTTTGGGAACAGCGCGTCAATTTAAAACCGCGCGCGAAGCTGTCGAAACTTATCGCAAGGAAATCCCAGGCATTATCGACCAGGATTTAAAGGAATTTGTTATTGCAGATAACGGAAAACCAATCGGCACAATCGAAGACGGCGACTCTATCGTATATTTTAACTTCCGCGGAGATCGCGCGCTGGAAATAACCGCCGCTTTTGAAAATGATAAATTTGACAAGTTCGATCGTAAACGCCGTCCAAAAGTATGTTACGCAGGCATGATGGAATACGACGGCGACTTGCACGTACCTGCGCGCTATTTAGTAAGCCCTCCTTCGATTGATAAAACGATGGGTGAACATCTCGCGGCAAGCGAAGTGCGCACACTCGCTATTTCTGAAACGCAAAAATACGGACATGTTACCTACTTCTTTAACGGAAACCGCACAGGAAAATTTGACGAAAAGCTGGAAGACTATGTAGAAATAAAAAGCGATGTAATTCCTTTTGAGCAAAAACCTTTAATGAAGTGTAAAGAAATTACAGACAAAGTTGTAGAAGCAATCGGAAGCGGCAAATATGATTTTATCAGACTTAATTTTCCTAACGGCGACATGGTAGGACACACAGGCGTTTATAACGCTGTAATTACATCAATGGAAGGAATGGATGTCCAGCTTAGAAGGATTAAAGAAGCCGCGGACAGAACCGGAGCGGTTGTAGTGCTTACAGCGGATCACGGCAACAGCGATGACATGTATGAGCATGATAAGAAAACAGGGGATGTTTCCCGCAAAGAAGACGGAACACCGATTACAAAAACAAGCCACAGTTTAAATCCTGTTCCGTGCATTATTTATGATCCTGAATGCAAAGGCGAATATACAAACGATCCAAAAGACAACTGCTTAAACGAAGGGTTGGGAATAAGTTCAATTGCAGCAACATGCATTCAGCTTCTTGGATTTTTACCGCCTGATGATTACGACAAATCGGTTTTAAAGATGTAATTGATAAAGAAACCTACTAATTACACGCACATCTTTGTTAAAAACCTGTCCAGGCTGTCAGCGAATGTTTTAAGTTCTTTCTTGCTGTAATTTGCTATACGCTCCATTCCAAGACCGCTGTCAGCGAGCCCGACGGAAAAATTGCGCAGAGATAAAAGCTCGTTTATGTTATTCGATGTAAATACCCTGCCGCGATCGTCCATTACATAGGCTTCTTTTTCTACAAGACGTTTGGCGAGCGGCACATCCCTTGTAATTACAAGGTCGCTCTTTTCGCAGAGTTCCACGATGCGGTCGTCAGCGGAATTTTCGGTGTTAGGACAAATTTCCATTTGCGCCTTTGTAATTACGCCGTCAATCTCACATTCGCATGGGATTGGGTGGTTAGCGGCGAAAATTATCTGTATTTTCAATTTTACCGCTCTTTTGAGAACAAGATCGCGCGCGGGACGCGGGCAGGAGTCGGCATCAACGTAAATCTTCATACATTGGATCCAGAAGAGTTCACACAAAGGCACGGAGGCACGGAGGAAATGGATAAAAAATTCTTACTTGAAGCGCCAAAAAGTACAAATTCTCCTTCAAGAATTAAATTTTTAACTTCTTTTGGGATAAAGAAAGACTCTCCTTTTTTATATTTTTTTCCTTCGATTTTAAGCACTCCATCCGTAACGATACAAATTGCCATATCTTCCAGACAAATAGGTAATTTATTTTTTCCTTTATTCCTAATAAGCGTTAAGGAAAATTCATCTGTGGGAACCGGATAATTAAAAACATCCTGCCCGGCAGGGCTCATAATTTGAGGTATAAAATTATCCTTACTTACTATTTTATTAAATTCTTCTATGTCTATATGTTTATTCGTAAGCCCGCCTCTTATCACGTTATCTGAATTATTCATAAGCTCTATGCCAAAACCACTCTTATATGAATGTGGAGTACCGCTTGGGATAAAAAGAGCCTCTAAAGGCTGTAATGTTATTTCGTTATTAGCCGCCATTAAGGTAAAAGGAGTAATGGCGCAAATCATTTCGTTTTTACTGTTTTTATCTTTATAATTCCTTTTTGGATCATTTAAAGAAAGACCCATTCTATCTTCTCTTTCAAAACCTTCAGCCGCCTGTTCTTTATTTGGATGAACCTGAATCGACAGAGGCTTATCAACGGCAAGGAGCTTTAAAAGAAATGGAAGATCTCCGTTGATTTCTGATAAATTTATTTTTTTAATTATTTTTTTTATTTGTGAAGGAGCGCTTTTATGCGTTCCCATCCACATTTCGGCAAAACGAATCTTTTTTTTATTTTTTATCCCAAGAAATTCGGGGAGTATACTAACAGAACCCCAATCATAGTGTTTTATCTGATTAAAAAGTTTATATTTTTTTATCATCGCCAAAAAGGTTTAACGCCTGTTCAAGTTTGTTAATTAAACGAATTGTTCTCTCTTCTACTTCCTGAGCTTCCTCGTCCTGTTCTTCCAATACTGACATTGCGTTACTTTCAATTTTTTCCTGAAGCTGCTTCATTTTGTTTATTTCATCGCATAACATAAAGCCTGTTAGTATGGCGATGTTTAAAGGCTCGCTAATCCCGGAAATTTTTTGCGTGTTTTTAACGGCTGTTTTATACTGGTTTAAAACTTTTTTTAAATATTCTTCGTCCGCATCCGCTGTTATAGAAAAAGAAGTACCCAAAATGTCAAGTTTAAGTTCATTGGCTGCCATCAATTTCCCTTAAAAAATATCAAGTTCCGCGTCTTTCTTTTCGCTTTCTGTTTCGACTTCTGTCCCGACAGGATCCTCGTCAAGCTCAAAATCTTCCTTTGGAACATCCTGCTTCTTTTTTTCAGATACGGCTTCTTTTTTTGGAGCGGTTTTTGGGGCGCTTGTCTTTACTTTATCGGTTAAACTGCTTTCAAAGGCTTCTTCAAACTGACTTAGTCTTTCCAGGGCGGCAAGTATACCGTCCTCGATTCTGCCCTGATCCTCTTTAAAGCGCATAACAAGCATTTCAAGCTCGTCAAGACGTTTTTGGCTTGCCTCAAGTTTGGAAAGCAAGCCGGCTCTTTCAGAAGAAAGAGCCGCGTTCTCATCGTTTACGCGCCGTACATACTCAATCGCCTTCGCGACCCGAGACTCCAGAAGTTGAACCTGTTCAAGGCTTAACATTCTATTCCCCCTCCCTTAGCCAGTTCCAAAACTCGGTTAGTTTTGTAACTGGCTCTCGAAAAAGCAGCCTAAAGTCTACTTTTTCTTTTATATCTAAGGTAGCTGTTCCAAAAACTGAAGTTTTGGAACAGCATATCTAACTAGATAATAAGCTTGCTAATTAGCCAAGGCTTGTTTAGCTTTTTCCGCGATTGCTTTAAAAGCGTTTGTGTCTTCTGTCGCGAGATACGCCAGAGACTTACGGTTAATAATTATACCTGCCTTGTCGAGCCCGGCAATAAGACGAGAATACGGAAGACCAACTTCCCTGCATGCCGCGTTTATTCTTATGATCCAAAGTTTGCGGAACTCGCCTTTCCTGTCCTTTCTGTCGCGGTAAGCGTAGGTTAAGGATTTGGCAACAGCGTCTTTCGCTGTTTTATAGTTGGTGCTTCGTCTTCCCCAGTAACCCTTTGCCAGTTTTAATATTTTCTTGCGATGGTTCTTTCTTTTGGAACCGTCTACTGCTCTTGACATAAATTTCCTCTCTGTTTACCTAAGGCTCAACCGTAAGGCAGAAGCTGTTTTCTGATTACCGGTACATTGTCTTCGGACAAGATACCCGCGTGACGCAAACCACGTTTGCGTTTAGATGACTTTTTTGTCAGGATATGGCGCAGATTTTGCTTTTTGTATTTTACCTTACCGGTACCGGTAAAGGAAAAACGCTTTGCCGCGCTCTTTTTTGTTTTCATTTTTGGCATATGCCGCCCCTTAAAAAATTATTTCTTGCCTTTAGGACCCAAGACCATGGACATAAACCTGCCTTCCATCGCCGGCGGTTTTTCCATGACATATTCTCCCTCAATTCTGGAAAGAACGTCCTTCATAACATCAAAACCAAGTTCTGTATGAGCCAGCTCACGGCCTCGGAAACGAATCGTTACTTTAACCTTGTTACCGGCAGATAAAAATTCCTTTATATGCTTTGACTTGAAATCAAGATCGTGGTCATCGATCTTTGGCTGCATGCGGATTTCTTTAAGTTTAAGCAGTTTTTGCTTTTTCTTTGAATCACGCAGCCTCTTTTCATTTTCAAATCTGAACTTGCCAAAATCCAGAATCTTGACTACAGGGGGTACCGCCTGAGGCGCTACTTCCACAAGGTCAAGCCCGGCTTCTCTCGCCAGTTCAAGCGCTTGCGATACAGACATAATGCCCTGGTCTCCGTCATCCCGGATTAGACGTACTTCCCGGCAACGAATCTGCTCGTTTACCCTTAAATCTTTCTCTGCCAACTGGTCTCCTCATTTATTGATATTATTTGATTTTATCAAATTTTTACAATCTATGTCTAGTACTTACACTATCTCGGTGCCAATGCCTTCATCTGTGAACAGTTCTATTAAAATGGCATGGGGCAGCCTTCCGTCGATAATGTGCGTTTTCTTAACCCCGCCGTCCAAAGCCATAACGCAGCAATCGGTCTTGGGGAGCATACCCTTGGTTAGAATACCCTCGTTTTTAAGGCTTTCAATCTGCTGTTTTTCTACGGTTTTTATAAGGGTGTTTTCGTCCTGTACATCCCGCAAAATACCGCGAACATCGGTCATAAGCACCAGTTTTTCCGCTCCCAGAGCGGTGGCGATTTTAGCGGCTGCTATGTCGGCGTTTATATTAAGACCTTTTCCTTCGTCGTCTCCAATACCGTAAGCGACAGATGCGATAACGGGAATCATCTCCTCGTTTAAAATATTATTCAGCATAACTGTGTCAACCTGTTCTATTTCTCCCACAAGCCCGAGATCATCCTTGCCCTTCATTCGCTTTGCCTTGAGCATGGCACCGTCCAGTCCGCATAAACCCATAGCCCTGCCTCCGTTCTTTTGAATGAGGGCTGTAATTTCCTTGTTTACTTTTCCGCATAAAACCATTTGCACAATGTCCATTGTTTCTTCGTCTGTGTACCTCAGCCCATTTACAAAGCGGCTTTCCTTGCCTGTTTTTTTAAGCATAGCTTCAATTTCAGGGCCTCCGCCGTGAACAAGAACAGTGCGTATCCCAACGCATGACATTAGGACAATATCTTCGATTACGGCGCTTTTTAAATCCTTGTTGATCATCGCGTTGCCGCCGTACTTAACAACAATTGTTTTACCCTGGAAATTTTGAATGTATGGCAGGGCGTGAACAAGTGTGCTCGCCCTGTCTTTATTTGAAAGTGATTGTGAGTTCATGATAACCTCTGCTTCGTGCGCTTGAATAAGCGCACATTAAATCGAACATGAAACTTTTGTTTCATGATCTGTAATCCCCGTTAATTTTAACATAATCGTATGTAAGGTCGCAGCCCCAAAAGGAAGCAGACTCTCTTCCGTCATTCAGATTGACGATTATTTCTATCTCTTCCTGCAATAGTATTTCTTTCGCTTTTTCTTCGCTAAAGTGAGTAGTAACTCCCTTGCTACAAACTTCAATTTCCCCGCAAGCGCTTCTAAAACTTACAGATGTTTTATTTGGATCAAAATCTTCGCCTGAATATCCAAGAGCGCATAACACCCTTCCCCAGTTAGCGTCCGCGCCAAAGCATGCCGCTTTTACAAGGCTGGAAGCGGCGACGGATCTAGCGAATACAGCAGCTTTTTCTTCGCTTTGCGCTCCCTTAACTGTAACTGTGACAAGTTTAGTAGCGCCCTCGCCGTCGCGCGCCATCTGGCGGGCAAGAGAAACGCAGACATATTCAAGCGCGGCGTAAAATATTTCGTTCTCGCCGTCTGTGTCTGTTATGAGCGTATTACCCGCTTCGCCATTTGCCATTACGACAATCATGTCGTTAGTTGAAGTATCGCCGTCTACTGTAACGCGGTTAAAAGAACGAGACACCGCCCTCCTTAGGCAGGCGTCAAGCGTGGACGGTAAAATCGCGGCGTCTGTTGTTACAAAACAAAGCATGGTCGCCATATTCGGGTGTATCATTCCTGAGCCTTTTGCCATCGCTCCTACTCGGATAATTTTGCCGTCTATTTCAATTTCTACAGCTATTTCTTTTTTGCGTATATCTGTTGTCATTATGGCTTCTAAGGCCGCGTCATGCCCGCTTTCATCAGATTTAAGGCTTGCTTTAAGGGCGTCAATATTCGCTTCGATTTTTTCTATTGGGAGCGGAACGCCGATTACCCCGGTACTCGCTACAGCGATCTCCGAGGGAGAAATTAAAAGATTATCAGCGGCAGCCTGAGCCATACGTTTAGCGGCGGCTGTTCCTTCCTGCCCGGTGCAGGCGTTGGCGTTGCCTGAGTTCGCTATAATTGCGCGTAACTTTCCGTCCGAGATATTCGCCTGACTTAACACTACGCTGGCTGCCTTTACTTTGTTTCTTGTAAACATCGCCGCCGTGGAACACAGATTTTTAGAGTAAATAAGAGCCAAATCTTTTTTTGTTGAGCCTTTTTTTATTTCGCAGCTTACGCCGCCTGCTAAAAAACCCTTTGGAGCGCAAACGCCGCCTTTAATTTCTGTCATGCCTATCTCCGTTAAAACAGCATTGGGATATTTTCAAGCCCGGTTGTTTCGTTGTAACCAAAAAGAATGTTCATGTTCTGTATCGCCTGTCCCGCCGCGCCTTTAATCATGTTGTCAATCGCTGTCGCGACAATTAATGTTGAGCCGTTTATATCGACATTCACGGAAATATCGCAGAAATTGGAATGTCTTACCCTGTTTGTAGAAGCGGCGAGCCCAGTTGGAAGCACTCTTACGAAAGTTTCGTCCTTATAAAAATCGGTATAAATGTTTCGTATTTCATCAGTCTTCGCTTCGATTTTATCAGGCGTTACGCAAAACTTTTCTGATAATGGGATATAAATAGTACTAAGGATTCCTCTGTTCATTGGAGCGAGGTGCGGCGTAAAGATCACCTTTGGCGCCGGTTTTCCTGACATTTGCGCCATCACCGCGAGGTTCCTCGCGATTTCCGGCGAATGTCTGTGGCTCGCGATTTTATACGGCGCTACAGAGTCCGCGCATTCACTGTAATGGAATGATCTTGACGGCTCTCTGCCGCCGCCTGAGGTACCGGAAACCGCGTCTACAATGATTGGGTTACCACCATAGACTTCTTTCGCGATTGCGGGATACACGCCTAAGGACGCGCCTGTCGGGTAGCAGCCCGGGTTTCCGATTATTACGGCGCCTTTAGCGGCGGCGTCTTTTATTTTATGCCTGTTAAGTTCGGGTAAACCGTAAATCGATTTTTTGTGTAAATCGGGAAATTGATATGTTTTACTGTACCAGGTATTGTACACGGCTTCGTCGTCATCAAACCTGAAGTCGGCTGAAAGATCGATATAATGAATTTTCTTCTCCTGGCAAGCTGACGCGAATGACTCTCCTACAGCGTGGGGAAGAGCCGAAAAAACTACATCCGAGGCTTTTATTACATCCTCCGCTTTTAAAAGAGGCAGAGATATCCTCCCAAGGAAGTTCGGATAGACTTCTTCAATCCGCCCGCCTTCAAAACTAACCGAGGAAAGCACCAATTTTTCCGCCTTGGAGTGCCCGGAAAGGAGCCTCACAAGCTCTGCTCCGGCGTAACCTGTAGCGCCGATTATACCCGCGACCATGCGTATATTATGCTTTTTTACTCAATTTTGGTCAATGTAACCTTTTATACCGCTTGCTTATTTACTAAGAAAGACCTAAGGGATATACTGGAATAATGAATAGATTATTATTAGCTCTTGCCGCCATGTTACTGCTTTTCTCCTGCGCTACCAAAGCGAATATTACGAGCGAAATGTCCGCCGCGGAACTTATTCAACGCGGACAGGAAGCAATGGATAAAAACAGGTATAAGGCAGCAATTCAATATTACGAAGCCTTGCACGAAAACAATAAAACAAATATAGACCTTGTAATTACGGCTGAATACCATATCGGGTTTATTCATTATAAACAGGGAAAGTTTGACATAGCCCGCTCTGAATTAACCGCGGTTCTTGATTACTACAATTCGCCTGATGAAGAATTATATCCTCAGCATTTTAAAAAGTTATCGCAAATTGTACTTAACAGCATGGAAGAAAAAGAAAACAGTCATGCCTTGTTTAAAAGAAAATTTAACAGATAATTATTTACCTAGCCGCTTATTTTTTTAATAGTATATAAACTGGAGCCGTAATCACCTAAAAGTCTTGTCGTGTTATTATAAGGTCTTCCTGTAAATTGATTGTTTAATTTAATTCCGGCGGCAAGAGTTTTTCCGCTGCACTCATAATTTTCTACGCAATCTTTAAGCGCGTAAAAACGGTTTGCCATACGCAGGATAAAACCATCCGGGTTTAATGTGACAGGCAGAATATGCTTAACAAGCCCTCCAAAACGTTTAATATATAGCTGCTGAGATTTTGTCGTTACGCGATATTTATCGTCGTCTTTAAGCCCTTCTATTCTAAGCACGTCTGTTTCTTCTCCTGCGCCCGATTTTAACTGGAAAAATCCCGCTATTGTTTCATTTTCTCCCCTGACCAGCCAAAATGTTTTATTTTTATTCCTGCTTGATTTTAAAGGCTGGCGTTCAAAGCTTCCGTATTGGAATGTTTTCCTATGCTCTTTATAAAACGCGATTTGTTCCTTGATTTCTTTTTTTTCTACAGACGAAAGAAAACGTAAATCGAGCTCATAACCAAGACTGCCAAAACACGCGGCATTGTAACGCGTAGAAAGCGGAGTGTCGCGTAATGTCTGCTGATGGGGAGCGTCCGACACATGAGCGCCCATTGTTGACTGCGGATACAAATGTGAAAGCCCGCTTTGAATACTTAAGCGAACTACAGGGTCTGTGCAATCAGAAGTCCATATTTGAGGGGAAAAACACAGCATTCCAAGATCAAAGCGGTTACCACCTGATGAACATGATTCAAGTAATATATGAGGTCTTGGCTCGAATATTCGGCGAAGCACATCGTAAAGACCAAGTATGTAACGGTGAAAATATTCGCCTTGCGATCTAATATGTTCAGAATAAAATTCGCTTATGTGCCTGTTCATGTCCCACTTCACATAACTAGCTCCTGTCTCATCCAGTATTTTTCCTACAGAGGAAACAATATAATCGCGCACTGCCGGGTTACAAAGATCCAGCACCAGTTGATTCCGCCCAAGAGTCGCTTCGCTGTTTGGAAGACGCAGGGCGTATTCGCTATGCTCGCGAAAAAGATTTGAGTTTTCGTTTAGCATTTCGGGCTCAAACCATATGCCAAAACCCAATCCCATTTTACGGATTTTTTTCGCGAAACTCCCAAGCCCAAAGGGAAACTTTTTTTTATTTACAGAATAATCGCCAAGACCTGCGTTATCGTCATTCCTGCCTTCAAACCATCCGTCGTCAAGAACAAAGAGCTCCATGCCCATTTTTTTTGCTTCACGTGCCAGGGAAAATAACTTGCCCTGGTTGAATTTAAAAAAACAGGGCTCCCATGAATTATAAAGGATGGGACGATCACTGCCCTGCCACTTCTCGTTTACGATATGATTATTTACAAACGAATGAAAATTTTTACTTAAACCATTAAAGCCTGAATCACTAAAAGTTATTACAGCTTCGGGAGTTTCTAAATTCTCATCCTTGTTTAAAGTCCATTCAAAACAATGGGGGCTTATTCCAACGCCGGCGCGTACAAGCTCATGGCTGTTTAATTCGGCGAAACTTAAATAATTCCCGGAGTAAACAAGATTAAAACCATAAACCCTGCCGTAATCTTCTGATGCGTCATTTTCGCATAACAAAAAACCGGGATTGCTTTTATTTCCGCTGGAACCTGTCCTGCTCTCTTTCATAAAAATACCCGGCTTTAAAAGACGATCGTTTCTGTGCGCTTCTCTTGCCCAATCACCGTCAAAAGTAATTAAATAAAAACCCATATTTGGCATATCCAGCGACATGCTTAAAAGGCGGCGGACAACAAGGGGAGAAGTATCATTATTTTCCAGAACAACGCGGCGCGTAATACAGTTGGCTTTTTCATAAACTGTATAGATTAATGTTAATGATACATTGCTTACTTTATCGCAAAGCACTATAGAAAGAGTCTGACATTCATTATCTTTTCCCCGGGCGCTTGGCAGTTCCTTCATGGGAACAAAACTTTTCTTTTCGCTGTGGCTCTCGTAAACAAAATCGCTCACAAAGCTGTTATTCGGCATTTTAATCTCGGAAGGCGAATAACGGTAATCACCCTTGCCAATCCCCGACCATTCCAGACACATGGCGTCAAGGCAATATGTCGGGTCTTCCCTGTCGTAAGCCACTGTTGTAGAACCTGCCTGCGTTGTGCGCTTATGCGTAAGAGCGTCAATATCTGGCGAAGTTAATCTGGCGCCGTAAAAGATATGCTCAAGATGACCGTGCTTTGTCTTACGAAAGATATACTCGGTATTCTCCGTCTGAAGACGGAAAACATTTTCGTTTATGGTAATCATGGCGTAATTATAGCATGAATGTGGAGCTAGCAGCTACATTGGCTTACCGGCAGGTACCTTGAAAACTACCCATTACTGATATAACTTTATATAGTATGGAAGAACTTCAATCGACAGAGGTACTCGACCGCGAAATACTGGAGGACGCGAGGAAAAAAGCGGCTCGTATCTTAAAATCCTGTGAAGACACGATTATTACGAGGGACGCTGACTGGAAGAAAAAGCTGTACGACGCTGTTCGCGAGATTGATGTTCAATTCGAAAAAAATAAAAAGAACGAAACTGAAATAATTATGGGCCGGCTTCCTGTAGATAAGCAAAGAGAAAAACTCAATTTACTTGAAAATATTCTTAACTGCGCTGTTTATGAGTGGTATAAAAATTTAAGCAAAGAAAAAATACACGACATTCTTTCGCGCGAGCTTAAAAAACGAACCGACTCCTGCAAAGAATATATCGAAGTAAGCGATAAACCAATATTAAATGAAAGCGGTAAATATCCTTTTATTACGCTGGAAAACAACAAAGTAAAAATAATAATTTCCATGGAAAAAATTATTCAGGAACTTCTTGAGGAAAAACGATATGAATTAATCGAAGCCCTTGTTGGCGGCGAATTTTTGGGAGAAGTTTGATGAATGGAATAGTCAGGCGAATTTCAGGTCCGATTATTCGAGCCTCAGGTTTAGGGAACGCTGGTCTTTTTGACATGGTAGAAGTCGGAGAAAAAAAGATCATCGGGGAGATTACGCGCATAGATGGTGACGAAGCTGTAATTCAGGTTTACGAAGATAACACCGGTTTAAAAACAGGAAGCCCCGCTGTCAGCGCAGGTCGTCCTCTTTCCGCTCTGCTTGGTCCCGGTTTAATGGGGACAATTTACGACGGCATTCAGCGTCCGCTAGCGCTTCTATACGAAAAAAACGGCGCTTTTATGAAACCGGGAGGAAGCGGCATTCAACTTGACACTCAAAAAAAGTGGCGCTTTGTTCCCAATATTGAGTTAGCTGAAAAACTAAAAGCGGGCGAAAAAGTTCCGGCTTACCCGGGATTAGTTTTAGGAACTGTAAAAGAAACTGAAAGTATAACATGCAAAATTATGGTTCCATGGAAAAAAGCTTCTTCTAAAGTACCGGATCAAACTATCGGCTTTATTACATTTTTACTCTCGGAAGGCGATTATACAATTTTTGAAATCGCGGCAAAAACAGATATTGGCGATGAAATTAAAATCGCGCAGTGGTGGCCTGTTCGCCTGCCGCGTCCCTGCGCGTCGCGTCTACCTCCTTCGCGGCCGCTTATTACAGGTTCGCGCGTAATTGATATATTTTTTCCATTATCCAAGGGAGGCGCCGCGGCTATCCCCGGCGGCTTTGGCACCGGGAAAACAATTACTCAGCATACAATCGCGAAAAACTGCGACGCTGATATTATTATTTACATTGGCTGCGGCGAGCGCGGCAATGAAATGACAGAGGTTCTTACAGATTTTCCAAAACTCACTGACCCTCGCACAGGACGCAGTCTGATGGAAAGAACGCTGCTTATCGCTAATACTTCCAATATGCCTGTCGCAGCGCGTGAGGTGTCAATTTATACAGGCGTTACCATCGCGGAATTTTACCGCGACATGGGTTATCATGTCGCTGTCATGGCGGATTCCACAAGCAGGTGGGCGGAAGCGTTACGCGAGCTTTCCGGACGCATGGAAGAAATGCCGGCAGAAGAAGGATTCCCAGCGTATCTTCCCACCCGCCTCGCGGAATTTTATGAAAGAGCCGGGAATGTTCGCACTTTTTCGAGCGTGGAAGGTTCCATTTCTATTATTGGCGCGGTTTCACCTCCGGGCGGAGATTTTTCTGAGCCTGTCACCCAACATACAAAAAGGTTTACCCGCTGCTTCTGGGCTTTGGACAGAGACCTCGCTGACGCGCGCCACTACCCGGCGATCAGCTGGACGGACAGTTATTCAGAATACGCGCGCGAAGTACAAGCATGGTGGGAGCGAATAAATCCAAAATTTACAGAGCTGCGCTTAAAAAGCCTTGACCTCATAAAACAGGAACAAAAGTTAGCTGAAATTGCCCGGCTCATTGGTCCTGACGCCCTCCCCGACGAGCAAAAATTGATTCTTCTTACGGCTCAGATTATTAAAGACGGCTTTTTACAGCAAAATTCCTATGACGAAATTGATATGTACTGCGTACCGGAAAAACAAGTTCATCTCCTGCAGATTATAATGGAATTTTATGAACGCGCTCATACCTGTATTACACTGGGCGCGCCTATGACAAAAATTACCGAGACAGGTTTAAAAGAAGGATTGTCGCGTTTAAAGAGCGCCGTAAAAAATGAAGAAAAAGAAAAACTTAATGAATTTGAATTAAAAATGCGCCTAACACTCGAAGAACTGGAAAGGTCATATCGCTCTCGCGGTATTCAGGTAGGTATAATTTTATGAAAGGCATTGAGTACAAGGGTCTATCGCGGATAGAAGGACCTGTAGTGATAACTTCTCACAGCAATAATGTCGGCTTTAATGACGTAGTAGCGGTTCTTGATCGCGATAATAATAAAAGACTTGGCCGTGTGCTGGATTTAAGCGAAGACTGGGCGGCTATTCAAATTTTTGGCAGCAGCGCGGGTCTTTCGGCGGAAGACTCAAGAGTTGAATTTTTGGATAAGCCAATGGAACTTCGCGTTGGAAAAAGTTTATTGGGACGCGTCTTTAACGGGCTTGGAGAACCGATTGACGGTTTTGGTAATATTTTTTCTTCACAAAAACGCGATATTAACGGTCTACCTATTAATCCTTACGCTAGAACATACCCTAAAGATTTTATTCAAACAGGAATTTCTTCGATAGACGGAATGAACACTCTTATACGAGGACAAAAACTTCCTATATTTTCAGGTAACGGACTGCCGCATAACCAGCTTGCCGCGCAAATTGTTCGTCAGGCGAAAATTTTAAACGCTGAACATCCAGCGAAGCTTCCCTCGAATAAAAATGAGAAATTTGTAATTGTTTTTTGCGCGATGGGTGTAAAAAACGACGTTGCCCGTTTCTTTTTAGAAGATTTTGAACGCTCAGGAGTTCTCGCAAATGTATCAGTCTTTTTGTCTCTCGCGGATTCTCCTTCGCTTGAGAGAATTATCGCTCCCAGATGCGCGCTTACAGCAGCTGAATATCTCGCGTATGAAAAAAATATGCACGTCCTTGTTATAATGACCGACATGACAAACTACTGCGAAGCATTACGCGAAGTTTCTTCTATTCGAGGGGAAGTTCCCGGACGAAAAGGTTACCCGGGTTATTTATATTCTGATCTTTCGTCGCTTTATGAAAGAGCAGGAAGAATTAAAGAATCTAGCGGTTCCATCACTCAAATTCCAATTCTTAGTATGCCAAATGACGATATAAGCCACCCCATTCCCGATTTAACAGCTTATATCACTGAAGGGCAGATAGTTCTTGACCGGGAACTTTTTCAAAGGGGTATTTATCCTCCTGTCGCAGGTCTTCCAAGTCTTTCGCGTTTAATGAAAGACGGCATAGGAGAAGGCATGACAAGGGAAGACCATAAAGATTTATCGAGCCAGTTATTCGCGGCTTACGCGAAAGTAAAGCAGATAAGAAACCTCGCGTCGATTATCGGCGAAGAAGAACTTTCTGTTTCAGATAAACAATATTTAAAATTCGGTAGCCTGTTTGAGAAAGTTTTTCTAACTCAGGATGAATATGAAAACCGCGATATAGAGCAAACCTTAGATCTTGGCTGGAAGATTCTATTGGAACTCCCCCGCGAAGATTTACTGCGCGTTAAAGAAGAATTTATAATGAAATACATTGAGCGTTACAGATGACAGATTAATATATTAATTTGTTAATTTAGAAAAGCCATCCATCAGCATCTTCATTTCCTGATTTGTGTCCGGCGTATATGTAGTAATGAAACTTATCATTCTGTTGCCGCTCTTTCTGAATATATAATTCTGGATAATACCAAAGTCCGGTAAACTGGCGGAAAGCTGTTTGTAACTTTGACCCGCAATCTCTACCGTAGTAATATCATCGCCAATAACATAATTAACCGCGCTTACGCCTGCAAGAGTTTTTCTTAAAGCAGCCGAATATTTATCTGTTGTTATACCGCTTATAATAAGCTTTTCTACCATTAAGCTGACATTTGGGAAACCTATAGGCGCTGACGCCATCATTTCATATACGGTTGTTAAATTGGCGAAATTAACCTCCAGCTTGCTCGTTTCCAAAGCTTCATTACCTATTTTCATAATTTCCAGCATTTCTTCATCCGACGCCATCACAAAGCCTTGCGGAAGATCGAATTTTAAATTTAGATATTTGCTCTCGAATCCTGTTTCTGTAATTATTCCGCGTTCATAAGCAGAACCTTTGCCGCAGCTAATTAATATTAAAAACGCGATACAAACCAATATTGATGTAAAAATTATTCTTTTCATGTTAAATACTCCTTTTATCTCTTATCTCTATTCGATTATAATATATTATTAAAATATAATCAATTAAAACAAATTAAGGATACTTCTTTTTAAAACCTTCTACCCTTGCGCTTGCCGTAACATTTAACGCGGACTTCTCTCCCCTCGCGAGGTAATGATACCCAAGCCCCGCTATCATCGCGGCATTGTCGCCGCATAATTCTAATGGCGGAAAAACACAGCGCAAATTTTTCTCCTGCGATAATTTTTCGCGAAGATAAGAGTTTGCCGCGACTCCTCCGCCTGCGACAATTGTGTTAAGCCCTGTGTCCTGCGCGGCGTTTAAAAGTGCGCGTAACAAAATATTTACAGCGGTTTTTTGAAAAGAGGCGGCAATATCTTCGTTTGTAAAATTTTCTTTTACTTTAAATAAATCTAGCTGATTAATAACCGCGTTTTTTATTCCTGAATACGAAACATCGTAACGATGTTGTCCTTTATGAAGGGAAGGCATTGGAAATTTAAAAGCTTCGCTGTCGCCATTTCGCGCCATTTTATCGATTACCGCGCCTCCGGGATAGCCAAAATTATAATACTTTGCCACTTTATCAAAGGCTTCGCCAGCGGCGTCGTCGATTGTAGTGCCAAGAACTGTAATGTTGTCAAAATTATCTGCGCGGCATATGATTGTGTGCCCGCCTGAAACAAGCAAGCCTAAAAATGGGTATTCAACTTTGTTATCTGCAATTAACTTGGGCGCGTACAGGTGGGCGAGCATGTGGTCAACGGCGATAAAAGGAATGCCGCGCGCCCACGCGAAGGCCTTAGCGAAAGAAAGTCCGACAAGCAAAGAGCCTAATAAACCCGGTCGATTTGTTACGGCAAGAGCGTCAATATCATCGATTTTTAAACCTGCCTTATCTATCGCTTCTTTTACAACTGTGTAAATCCATTCAACATGTTTTCTGCTGGCGATCTCTGGAACAACTCCGTTCCATTGAGCGTGAAAAGGAATCTGTGTCATTATAATATTGGAAAGAATTTTTTCGCCGTCTTCAACAACAGAAGCGGAACATTCATCGCAGGAGCTTTCTATTCCTAAAACTTTCATTAAATTAATTATATGATATTATTTTTTCTTCTTCAATAATACTGTTTAAAATGAAAAGAAGAAGATAAGAATTTACCACGAACACGCTCGCAAGCTCGCGTTAACGAACCATACGAACCATACGAACCATACGAACCTGTTGTCTGCTTTCTTTCTCTTTTACCTCAAGTTTCTTGACAAATATATAAAATCGTATATAATTTAGTAATATTCTTTGAACCTGGGGGGTTTATAATGATTTTTTTAAGTTTTGTAAATTTTAATAATTATTATATATCCTACCCCCCCCCCCCCC